>JAEEGL015334688.1_pt1 | contig 20197 bp, 21 predicted proteins | sample 9134231 | NCBI WGS metagenome assembly JAEEGL01 (sample SAMN16246548, study PRJNA631951) | gut metagenome | biome: gut microbiome; feature: rumen; material: fiber-attached | host: Bos | place: Iran: Karaj | collected 2018-10
TGCTTTGCACCAAGGCTTGCATAATATATAGATTTTCCTCCAGCACCACAGCCAAAGTCTATTACTTCTTTGTCTTTAAACATCTCATCAGTTGTAAATTTGTCTAAATAAAACTTAATTGTGTCCTCGCCTTTTTCAAACTCCCATTCTGCGTAAGTCATCTCTTTTTCAAGTTGCAAATTAAATGGATGAACTTGTTTTTTAAACAAAGGATTTATAAGCTTTAATGTAACTTCTCCTAATTTACTCATAAATATCTCCTCTCGGGCGGTTAATAACCAAAAATTTCAGAATTTGTATTTTTACAAGGAAGCCGAGCGAACACCATTGAAGGCGTATGTGGTATACGTCGTCGTCGGAACAAACTTATTTGGCTTACGTCGCTTTGCCAAACGACGATAGCGCCAAAACGTTGTTCCTCCTCTTTTCAATAAAATCATCGACTTCGTCTCGATTTTATTGAAGCCTTAACGAAGGATGACACAGTAAAAATCAAATTATGGAATTTTTATGCCGCTACGATTTATTGTTACGTATATCTTCCGCAATCTCGTGGATTCTTTTAAATCTGTGATTAACTCCTGCTCTACTAAGATTTGGTTCAAGCATTTTTCCGAAGTTCTTCAAGCGTTGCTTCTTTATATGAAAGTCTAAGTCTTGCTAATTCTTTAAGTGGTTCTGGAAGTTTTGAAAACTTTCTATTTTTACGAATTAGCATTATATCTTCTACTTGAACTAAACTTGCATCAACAGTTTTATCAAAGTTGGCATTTTCAAAATTTGAAACCCTATTTATATTGTTTCTAACTTCTTTTATAACTCGAGTTTCTTCAAATTTAAGTGTGCCCTGATTTGCACCAATCGCCGCTAAAAATGTTGATATAGATTCTGCTTCTTTTAGATAAATTACTAAATTCTTTTTACGCTTTGTCATTTTGGCATTGATTCCAAAAGACTCGATAATCTCGTTAATAAACAAAGCATTTTCTAAATTGTTAACGTCAATTTCTAAATGATATCTGCTATCTGGATTTACAACTGAGCCAGATCCTAAGAAGATACCTCTTAGAAAAGCTTTTTGACATTCATCATCAGCTACTATAACAGATTTATCATTTAAAGTGATTTGTAATTTTTCGTTTATATTAATAAATGATTCATTAAAGATTGTTTCTAAATCATTTTTATTGGCAATCTTTAGATGATAAAGTGGTTCTGCCCCAGGAACTTTTGGTCTTTCAACATTTGATTTAGCAATAATATTGTAGTGTGACCTAAAAGTATTATATATACGTCTAATTGCAAGTTCATTTTCAGTAGCCATCTTTAATATAAACTCCCCGTCTTCTCTCGTAACTATGCAATTAGATATTAAAAAGCCAGCAAGTTCGGCTATCTTTTGATTTTCATCTTTTAAAGGTATTCTTGTAAGTTCTTCTTTAACATCACTTGAAAAAGACATTTTATCCTCCATGTAAAATTAAATTTTTGCAATTACAACCCTATCATTACTGCCAAAATCTTTAATTACCTTTATATCTTTATACTCATTTTGTTCTAACAAATCTGACACTTCTTTGGCCTGATCAAAGCCAATTTCAAAAGCAATATAACCATCTTTATTTAAATAGTTTTTGGCCTCTTTAATTATCTTTTTGTAAAAATCCAGTCCGTCTTCTCCACCATCTAGTGCCATCATAGGTTCATTATCTTTAACTTCTTTTTGAAGTGTATCTATAATGCTAGTTTTAATATATGGCGGATTTGAGACAATTAAATCGTATTTATCTTTTACGTTTGCAAACAAATCTGACTCAATGAAAGATACATTTGCATCATTAAGAGTAGCATTCTCTTTGGCAACTTCTAAAGCATCGAGACTTTTATCTACTGCGGTCATCTTGACGTAGTTTTTAAAGTCTGACTGTTTTAATAATGAAATAGCAATGCAGCCAGAACCTGTACACATATCTAATACATGCACTTCCATCTTAGAAACATGAAGCTCGCGAATTATAAGCATCACCATTCCAACGAGCACTTCGGTGTCTTCTCTAGGAATCAAAACATTTTCATTAACTTTAAAATTTAGTTTCATGAATTCTTTTGAGCCCTTAAGATAAGCAAATGGAACACCACTACATCTTTTATCTAAAAGTGTTTGAAACTTTTCGTTTTCTTCTTCGGTAATCTCTTGATGAAAAGGTAGCTTTTCTATTTCAATGTTTAAAGAAAGTGCCATAAGAAGACGCGCTTCGCGTTCTTCAATACCGTGTTCAGTTAATTTAATTTGTGCTTGCTTTAGTATTTGATTTGTATTCAACTCGTACTCCTCCAAAAATTTCAGAATTGGCCTTTTTGCAAGGAAAACAAATGAACAATTCCGAAGGCGTATTGGGTATACGTTGAGGAATTGTGAATGCAGTTTGACACAGCAAAAAGACAATTATGAGATTTTTTTACCACATATCTGATTTGCCATCCGGTGGAATAACTGCCTTAAGTGAATTAATAGCGCACTCAATTTGTGAATCATCTGGCTCGCGAGTTGTAAGTCTTTGAAGCCACATACCAGGTTTTGAAAGCCATGCAATCCAAGGATTGTCTACATGCTTGCCAGCAAATCTAATTATTTCATAAGACACACCAGCGATTAATGGTAATAGTGCAATTCTAATTAAAACATTTAAAAGCATATTTGGATGTCTTCCAACAATTGAATAAACAATAATGCTTATGATAACTACAAATAGTAAAAAGCTTGTTCCGCATCTTGGATGGAATCTTTGATACTTCTTAACATTTTCAACAGTTAATTCTTCACCATGTTCATAGCAGAAAATGGATTTATGCTCTGCCCCATGATATTCAAATACTCTCTTTATATCTTTCATTTGAGATACTAAAATTAAATACCCCAAGAAGATTGCAACTTTAACAATACTTTCAACGAGATTATATAAAACATCATTACGCTTTTTGTTGGTGGTTGAAGTGGTTAGAAGTACTTCACCACTTACCTCGCCGCTTGCCTCACCACTAGTCATAGCAACTATTGTTTCACCGCTTGAAACAACGTCTCCACTAACATATGCCGTTTCTGGTTCACCAGGAACAATTAATCCTGCAATTAAGTTAGGAAGTACAAAAAATAATCCAACACTTAAAGCAATTGAAGTAAGTAATGTGAAGAACAATGCTGCACCTGAAATCTCTCCGCCTTTTTCTTCTTCCTTGGTTGCTTTTCTTGTCTTTACTTTTTCGGTTTCTTTTTGATTAGTCTCTTTTTCTTCTGACTCTTCAGCCGCTTCTTTTGGAGTGCCATCATCTTCGTAGAATTGCGCCGAAAACATAAGGGCATTTATGCCAATAACCATTGAATTTATAAATCCAAAAATACCTCTCAAGATAGGAATTCTACGAAAGCCTCCCTTAATCTTGTTGTCGGTAATTTTTTCAACTATTTCCCCATTAGGCTTTCTAACTGAAACGCAAGTCTTAAATGGGCCTCTCATCATAACACCTTCAATGACCGCTTGACCGCCAATTGAAGTCATTTTTTTCTCACTCATAAACTTATAAAATCCTTTCCAAAATTAGTCATTTTCGTATGATATTATATATCAAAAAAGGGCATAAAAAAAGCATATTTTAAAAAATATGCTTTTGGATTTGTTCCTTTGAAAGGCCTAGTTTTTCAAGCTCTAAGACCTCATTTTTGATAACTGCCAGTTTTTCGTCAATTTTGGCTTTTGAGACGCTAGCTATGTCGTCAGCAATAAAAGTGCCCTTGGTAGAAAGTGTCACGATAGCCCCTCTACGCTCTAGTTCGTCATATGCCTTTTTGACGGTATTGGGATTAATGCCAAGAGATGATGCCATTTCTCTAACGCTCTCAATCTTTTGCTTTGGTTTAAGCAATCCCAGAGTCACATATCTTTCAATTTCATTAACAATTTGCTCATAAATAGGTGTACGGTTTGTATAATCAATATTAATCAATATGCTCCCCCCTTATTCAATTTCTTTTAGCTTATAGCCATATTCATCTGAAACTTTTTCATTAAACACTTTTGCAAAAATCTTATATAGGCCTTCTAAATCATTTGAGTAAAAGCCATGATTGCTTGTAACAAACCACATTGTATAATATGGTTTCTCGATGTCGAATTCATCATCTTTGTGCTCTGATAAATATTCTCTCCAAGTCTTTTTGTCAATGTTCCTAATGCCATTCATAATTGGCTCAACAATATAGGTATATTCAAACTCTTCTTCATCAGCAAGTTCAGGTATAGCCTCGCCGTTCTCCAATTTTATAGCCTTAGAAATATCGATTTTTAATTCTTCTATTGGATTCATTTTCAAAACATAATCTTCGAAGTCTTTCATATCTGACATATTCATAAAATCAAGCTCTGAGACATATTTATATGCACTAGAATTCATTATTTTAACAACTTTTTTGAAAGTGTTTTCCATTGCAGAAGAATTATAATATGCCATATTCATTTCATGATTAACATACTCGTATGATGTTAAATTATATAGTGCCATATCGCCTCTTAAGATTGAATATAGCTCCTTGTACGTTATTTGATCTAAATCCTTTATAATGCACTCTCTTAAAGTCTTTTTGTCTTCTCTTGAAAGCGTCGCACCACTAAGTGCTATTTTGCTATTATCTAAATTAATTGAAAACGTCCTGTCTCCATACTTTTCAATTATCTTTTTCATATTAGGAATGTTCCAAATATACATCGGAACGTTTTTGCCATTTTTCGTTCTAATAATAATATTTGCGTTTTGATAATGATCGTTATAATAATAAGTGTTATCAAAATCAGATAACATCTCATAAATCAATGTCTCATCGTCAACAACTAAATCAGTTAAGATTCCCTCATCACTTTCTGAAGACAAAGAAGCAATTTTAATACTTTCAATGTCATCGATTTTTATTCTAGTTTTTGCAAGTTCGTCTAAATGTGGAACAATAAGTGCAAATAAGACGTACATTATTGCAAACGAGCCAATGAAAGTTGCAATGCTAACACCAACATTAATCTTCTTTTTGGTTATAATATCAAACAAGAAATAATAAACTGCTACAACTGCAAAGAAGAAAATAAATGCAATTGGAAATTCTATTAAATTCACTCCCACTCCTATAGCAAAGAAAGGTGCCAAGCTTAGTAGTTTTATTACAAGATGTACAACGTTATTTTCAAATGACTCCCCTGCCATTTCAAACTTTTTGCGTTTAAATAACTCTAATCCTATCACAAAATATGCTATTGAAAGAGCAAGCATTTTAATCATTGAAGGAACGTTATATTCGTACACACCATCATTTGCTATAACATCAAAAATATATGAAGGTGCTGTAAAATTAAACTTTTCTAAAACTGTTAATTCGTTTGTTTCGCTATTAAAGTCTCTGTTTGAATTAATCATATTTACTGAAGTTGTGACTCTAGCTGTAAATAGCAAAAATGGTACAAAGAATAAAACAACCATTGTTGTGGCGATTGTTGCAAGCGCACTTCCCGAAAAGCTCATTGCTAAATTGCAAGTAATAAAGACAAATATATATGCTACTGTAAAGTATATAAACACGTCCCAAACCATTGCACCAAACACGATTAAATCGCCAAATAGAAGTGATGCTAGGAATGTAACAATCATTGTGATTACTTCAATTATTGCAAGAATGACAATTCCACCAATCGTGTTGGTCACAAATATTGATTTTCTTGAAAGTGGCATTGAGCCTATAAAGTCTGCACTACTCTTTTTATATACATAGCTAAAAAGTGAAATACTAAGCACTACTGGAATTATATACATGAAAAAGATTTGGAAAACGCTTAAAGTTGCGAAATCCATATATCCATTTCCTTCACTTCCAAAAAGAAGCACAACTAATATTGTAAATAATGGAAGTATTATTGATGAAAAGATAATGCCAGATCTTGACTTTTTAATGTTTTGCAAGAAATACTGCATATTAAACAATCTCGTTGAATTCATAACCTAGCACCTCCATCTGATAAATAAATATTTCTTCTAGTGTAAGTGGTAAGAAATCTAGTATTACTGGATTTAGTTCTTTTAAATCCTTTTCATACTTTTCTTTATCACCTTTAAGAATGATCGTTGCAACGCTTCCTGTCTTTTTAAAGCTTAATACGTTGTAGTTTTCAAATTCTTTTTCTGAAAAATCATTTGGAAGTGAAATTTGAATCTTGAACATATTTGTTTTTAATGAATCAAGTTCGCTTTCAAAAATGATTCCGCCTTTATATAACAAACCTACATTATCGCACAAGTCTTCAAGCTCTCTTAAGTTGTGTGATGTCATGATAATTGTAGTTTCTTTCTTAGACATTTGCTCTGCTATTATCTTCTTTAAAAATGTTCTTACTACTGGGTCTACTCCATCAAACGTTTCATCAAAAAACATATAATCACAGTTTGTACAAATTGCACATATTAGTGCGACTTGTCTTTTCATTCCTTTTGAAAAATATGCAATCTTTTTATCTAATGGCAAATTTAAACTTTCTGCAAATTTAAGTGCTCTTTCTTTTTCAAAATTTTTGTACATATTTGCAAAAAATCCAATCTGGTCTTTTACTGTGTATCCTTTAAAGAAATATAAATCATCTGGAACAAAACATAGTTTTTGTTTTAAATCCTCTACGTCTTTTAGCTCTTCATCATCTATCATTATTTTTCCAGAGTTCTTTTGGAAAATGCCCATGATGATTCTTAAAAGTGTAGACTTTCCTGCTCCATTGGCACCAATTAGTCCATAAATTGAACCAGTCTTTATGTTGCAGTTTAAGTTCTCAAGGACTTTTTTGTCGCCAAAAGACTTGTTTAAATCAATTATCTTAAGCATATATTGCTCTCCTTTCATTGATATATAATTAACTATACGTAGCGGCACCCACTTTAGGCGCCATAGCGACGAAGCGTCGCCGCTACAGTTGTACTATTCGTACTAGTACAAATATATTATAATGGATTTATATTGTCAATATAGGGAATAAAAAAAGTACCCGCTAATCTAGCGGGCACTCCTCTTGGTATAAGGGCATGAAATATTCGGTTCCATGCCGAATGATTCTTTGAACAACTTTAATTACCTCGATTGTGGCTGAGTCTCTTGCCTCAATAGCAAGTCCTTTGGCCACGTTAAGGCTGTTATTTAGACGCATCAAAGGTAATTCACATTCGTCGTTTAGGTACTGAGGGTACTTTTTCATGACGTATGTGATTGCTTCTTCGATGTTCTTTGCAAAGTCGGGGTCGATTATTCTTCGCCGAGAATCATCATATCCCTTTTTTCCTTCAAGCCGTGAGTTTTCAATGTCTTTCTTCACGCTCGATAGAATCTGGTAAAATTGACTGCATCGGGTTCCCAGAAGGTTTTCTAACATCTTGCTCATATATGAGCACCTCCAAATTAATTGATCTTGGTTATTATATCACGTCGGTTAACATAAATCAATATTTTCTGCTTTTTGGCATAAAAAAAGAGCCCTACCGGCTCCTTTTTTATAATTAATCTTTAATACCATATTTAGCTTTGAATTTCTCAACTCTTGAGCTAGCAACTTGGAATTTTTGGCTTCCTGTATAGAATGGATGGCATTTTGAACAAGTTTCAACCATCATTGATTCTTTTGTTGAGCCAGCCTTCATAACGTTGCCACAGCCACATTTGATTGTAGCCTCTTGGTAATTTGGATGTATTCCTTCTTTCATTACTTTCACCTCTCTTAAAACGTGTATATATATTAAAAAAATATTAACTAAACGTCAGCATTTAATATATTAGCACAGAACTCCTGATTATGCAAGCAATTTTTTGGCCAATTTTGGCAAAAAAGACGGCCCCAAACTTCTAGAATAGAAGTTTGGAACCGTTTGCTTTAGTCGCAAGGTGGATCTTGATACATAGGCTCAAGATAATACCTTCCTCGAACGAGCATCCGCTTAATTCTTTCAAGCATATTCACGTCTTTGGTTATTAACTCATACCGTTCCTGACGCTTCTTCTCCTCTTCAGGGAACATCGAAATCTGATTTAAGCTCCGCTGTTCCTTGTGTAGCCTGACGATTTCCCGCTTTACCTCACTTAGCAAGTATAAAACAGGGTAATCAAGCTCCTTGCCATGAAACCTTTCGCCATAACGCTCGTACAAGAACTCAATCTGTTCTTTTACCATTTGGGCATAATCTGGGTCCTTTATAGTTTTTCGGCCGGGACGAAATTTGTCCTCATCAGACGTTCCGTCAAAATACGAATCTTGTATATCTCGAAGAGCCGCATCCAGCTGCTTTTTGAGCTGCCACCGAGACGCATAAAGGTTACCTTTTATGTCTATGCTCTTTTTACCCATAAAAGAATCCTCCATTCTCTTGTTCTTAGCAGAAGTACACTACACTAGTACAACTTGGGAATCTGAATTCCTTCCGGTCACATTCGTTAAAGATTTCATCATCCTCATAGTAGTCATCAACGAAGTAGCCTGCTTCATCCTTGGGCCTTTGGATGTAAAGATTAGGGTCTGTATCACTAATAGAGTGCGTACAAGCTACCAGTCTCCAAGTGTCATCATTGTTCTCCTCAAAGAGCATTCTGAACGTGTGCCTCATGTATTGTTCAGGATAGTACTCTAACTTAATCTCCTGACTATGCTCGGTTGTTACAACCTTAATAATATTGCTATTATCAAGTTTGTCCAGAATCTCTTTGAAAGACTCAAAGGCCGTGGGTGAAAAGTATACATCTGACTTGAATTCTTCAAATTTTTCACACATGTGTGCAAGAAAGTCATTTACAACACTTGAGCGACAGCTAAAAGCCGGTGTTACCTTCTTAATAGGCGACACGCAATTTGATTCTTCCAAGATGTTTTCAATGACAGACTTGGGCAGGTATTCCCATGTTTTGGGATCATCCATCAAAAGCCAGCCATAGTCTGACAGATCTTCCTCGGTTGTGTTTGTAGAAAAGATTCCTTTACTCGAGTAATCCGCAAAATGCACTACCGTGAAGTGAAGTCTCAAAATGCTCAAAATCTGCGTCAAATCGTTAATTGACTTAATGTACTCCTTAGAAGCATCTACGTCAGTGTATTTGACAAAGTCACAGCCCAAAACCTCAAGCTGTTCATACAAATACGAGGCGTAGCATTGCACCGGATTGTCAAAGTCTTCTTCTTGCTCAAATAGAGCAAAGTCTATTTGGCTAAGCTTGCCATCTTTAAAGACTCCATTGGTGATGAACTGTTCACGCCAGCTCTTAACTGCAAGTCTATTGGGATTCTTCCCCATATATGATGCATTGTACTTTCCATAGTCGATAATAGTCCGCTTCCTAAGCCTTTCCAGATACCTAAACACAACGTGCTTCATGTCTGCTCCTCCTTCTATGTCGGATGTGTTATTGTCATTGTATTAAGAGATTGGGTTCGATTGCCTAAAAATGGTTGCTGCCAAAACTAATGGTGTCACTCCCTTCAATCGATTTATCAAAATATTATACTTGTTAAATTTTATACCGAATTATGTAAATTGTCAACCAAAAACACAGAAATAGGACGGTTCTCTTTTCTGATTTCAGAAAAGAGAACCGTCCCAAATTCTCATGCCATCTATTAAGTCTAATAATGGTCTTCTTTAGGTGAAGGTGTTTTAGGCGGTGTTGATCGCATCATTCCAACTACTCCTGGTCTATCTTTATGAACCTCTCCATCTGCATAAAACGTCACGTTAAGGCCATGGCCGTACTCTCTAACACACTTTATACGGTCTGCCTCGTCATCGGCGTCATGAGCTGTTTTAATAAACACTTTTGAAGTTACAGGCACATGTTGCGAACAAAGCTTATGCTTCTCTTCAAAAGACATCTTTCTCCAGTCACACAAAGTAATCATTTTTACTCCTCCTCACTTTTTGTCAGTTTTTCGCACAAAATAGATTATGCTAAATAAACTCGGAGATTTAAACTCTTTTTTGGAACAAATATCGAATATTGGATCGTATTCAAAGAAAGAGCTGATAAAATAGCCAATGTCATCTTCAATCTTAAAGGAAGTTGTATCCCGTCTTTCTCCATAGACACTTCTTGCATAGGCAGTAAGTCTCCAAGTGCCATCCTCTAGCCGGTCAAAAACCATCTGATTCTTTACAAATCTGTCATTCGTTGGATAATAATCAAATTTTATCTCCACACAATCAGCATTTCTCTTATGAATCAAATTGCAATAACAATTAGGATAATCTTTAAGGAAAGCTCTAAAATCCAAAAATCCACCATGAGAAAAATATACCTCAAATTTATAATCATGGAATTCCTTATATAGGTGTCTTAGCCAGCACTCAAGATTATCTTTCGAGGTATTATAACTTGGAATTACCTTTTTATTTATTGGAACGTCATAGTAATAACTCAAAATACTTTCTATAACAGAATTAGGCAGATATTCCCATTCTGCAGGATTATCTATCACTTGCCACCCGCAATTAGCCATATCTTCGTCCGTAGCTTCAGAATAAAGTATTCCCTTTCGAGAATAGTCTTCAAAATGAGCAACTGTAAAATGAAGTCTTAGAATGCTCAAAACCTGTGTAAAGTCGTTAATGACTTTGGTATACTCCAGCGTTGACTTTATGTTACTATCCTTTTTCAAATCTTTGAAATAAAACCCTAACTGTTCATATAAGAATCTTGCATAAAACTCTACGGAATTGTCAAAGTCATTTTCTCTCTCACCTGATGCAAGAGCAGGTTCTACATATTCTCTTCGCATAAAGATTTCGTTTGCAATGAACTGCTCAATCTGGCGCTTTATTGCAAGTTTTTGTGGGTCTCTACCGGTATAAGTAGCATAATACGTTGCGTAGTCATCAAAAGCCTTCGTTCTCATCCGCTCAAGGTAATCAAAAACTTCGTGTTTCATGTTACTTCTCCTTCCATATTTGACGTATTAATAAAAAGTTATAAAGGATTAGGTTCGACGGCCAAAAAATTGGCTAAAGGTTGTGCATATGATGTTTCTTTCTTCATCTCTCAAATTAAAATATCTACATTCGGCTTGATTTTATAATGAATTATGTAAATTGTCAACAAAATCAAATAAATAGGGACGGTTCTCTTTATATGAAAAGAGAACCGTCCCTATTTCCAACTTGGCGACCAATGGTCGCCGCTACTAAGCTTTATGAAAAATATAAATTATTCTTCCAATTTTTTCGATTATCTTCGTGCTGTTTTTGATAGCTACTTGCTTAAAGACACCCTTGCCCCAAACCGTTAGCGCAGTGACCGTTGCTGTCACTAATAAAGTAGTTATTGTAATGTCATTTTGCCCAAGCATTTTTGCAACATTTGTGGCAATCAAAGCTGAAATCGCTCCACTTAGTACTCCGCAAATATCTCCTATTACGTCGCAAAGCACATTTGCTACTCTGTCTGCATTCTTTATAAGTTTTAACGATTCTTTAGCACCTTTCTTTTTATCAGATGCCATTGCATGAAATGGTACCTCATCTGCAGCAGTAACCGCAACTCCAATCATGTCAAAAAGTATACCTAGAGCAACAACTATAATTAGTAAAATCGTAGACAAAATAAGATTATTAACGTTTTCAACTAGCTCAGTTGAAAGCATATTAAAAATCGCAGACATTATAAACGTTGTTATGAAAATTAAAAAAAGCCACTTTCGTTGGCTTATGGATTCTTTCTTTCGCATATTACACTCCATGTTTTGTATCAAAATATAATTTGTATTTCACAGGTAAATGTATAACTTCGAGCTCGAAGTTATACATACACCATTGATTTACAAACTCCAATAAAATAAAAAAATTTGTAGTGATAATATGCTTGGTTAATTTTATGGCTTAGGTCCAGAAGGATTTCCCTGCTTCTTACTAAGATATCGCCATCTTAGCGGTTTCCCTTTATAAAAAGTATCTTGTAAGTCGCCTTATCAAGAGTCTGGATTACCACTTAGTCCACACCTCAATCCCAAGCATATCTTGCTTAGCAAATGTCCTAGAAGATTTCCTCACGTCACCAAAAAACTGTTTATCCTCTTTTGCAAAATGGGTTTCAACGACGCATCCACCAATCTCACTCAAGGAAGGCTACACTGTGTACCTAAAAGACTACCTTAATATTCTTTCAGGCCTCGCAGGTTTCAAGTAATTTTTGCAGTCATTTTGTAAGGTATAACTCGTCAAAATTACAAGTCTCCTAAAGAAAAGGGTCAACGCCCATATGCCATTATGGATCGCCCTTAACTCTTATCTTTCCAATAGCACCCTCGACTGGGCGTCGCGAGCATCTATTAGAAAGCTTCATCGATTATGCCTTTTTCAATGGATTTTTAGGCCCATCCTCGCAGTCTCGCGTAACAACTAGGATAACACATCACTGTCGGTATTATATCATATAGTTTATTTAGATGCAAATAGTGACGGCTCAAATAAGCCGTCACTAAAAATTAAACCAATTATATAAAATTATAAATCCCATATATTAGATAACAAAAGTCCTAATGCTACACCAACGATAACTCCTACAAACACCTCAAATGGGCTATGTCCAAGAAGTTCAACCAGTTTTTCTTGAACATTACCTTCTTCTTCCATCATTTGATTTAAGATTTTGGCTTGCTTTCCTGCAGCACGTCTAACACCAGCTGCATCATACATTACTATAAAGCAAAATACCGCTGAAAGTGCAAAAATTGGAGAGCCAAATCCTTCTGACATTCCTATTGATGTAGCAAGTGAAGCCATACAAGCTGTGTGAGAGCTTGGCATTCCACCTGCTCCGAAGTACTCTCTTAAAATTAATCTTTCTATCTTTAGCACTAATAATCTCAACAATAAGTTTAAATAATTGTACTAAAAGCCATGTTGCAAGCGGTATCCAAAGCCACTTGTTTGTAAGTAAACTGGTCATATAGTCCTCCTACATCTCTTCTTCTTTGATTTCTCCGTTTTGATCTTTTAATAAAATGGTGATACTCTTTTCTGCATTATCTAATAACTCTGTACAGTAATTAGAAATCTCCATTCCCTTTTTAAAGTTTTCAACTGAGGCTTCTAATGTTAAATCTCCCTTTTCAAGTTCAGCTATGATGCCTTCAAGATTTTCCATTGCTTCCTCAAAAGAAGCTTCTTTTTCTTTTTTCATAATACTTTTGCCTCCACATTTCCATCATTTAATGTGATTTTTATTTCATCATTTTTCTTTACGTCTTTTACAGACTTAATTAATTTGCCTTCTTTGTTTTCAACTATTGAATATCCTCTAACCAAAGTCTTTAGTGGACTTAGTCCATCTAATAGTGAAACATCTTTTACTAGCTTAAGTCGTTTATTTTTAACTTCTAACTTGATAGCGCTTGCAATTTGTTTTAAGTAACCATCTAATTTTAATCTTCTTTCGTTTAGCATAGAAACAGGGTCTTGCATAACTTTTGAAGACTTTGCCCTTTTTAATCGTAATTTTAATGTTTCAACTTTTTTATAAAGTGCATTAGAAAGTCTGTGTCTAAAATTTTGAATCTTCCATTTAACTTCTTCTAAATCTGGAACTGCTAATTCGCCTGCAGCAGAAGGAGTTGGTGCTCTTAAATCTGCTACAAAATCTGCAATCGTAAAATCTGTTTCATGACCTACTGCAGAAATAATTGGAATCTCTGAATCATAAATTGCGTGTGCCACAATCTCTTCGTTAAATGGCCACAAATCTTCTAATGAACCTCCGCCTCTACCAATGATAATTGTATCAACGTTTTTAGCTTCATTAAAGTACTTTATTCCTTCAACTATCGTTTCAGCAGCACCTTCGCCCTGAACTTTAGCTGGATATAATTTAATATTAACGTTTGGATATCTTCTAGTTGTGACATTAATGATGTCTCTAATTACTGCTCCTGTTTGTGAAGTAACTACACCGATGGCTTTAGGTAAAACTGGAATAGGTTTTTTATGATCTTCATCAAAAAGACCTTCTTCAGAGAGCTTAAGTTTAAGCTTTTCATAAGCTTCATAAAGTGCTCCTACACCATTTTGTTCCATTGCTTTTACATATATCTGATATACTCCATCTCTTTCATATACAGCAACTTGCCCAAACACAAGCACCTGCATACCATCTTGTGGTTCAAACTTAATGTTACCAGTATATGATTTAAAGCAAACGCATTTAATTAATGCGTCATTATCTTTTAAGGTAAAATAAAGATGACCCGTATAATGCTTTTTAAAATTTGATATCTCGCCTTTTACATAAACATTATTTAAGAAATCATCTCTATCTATCAAATCTTTAACATATAAGTTTAATTCTTTTACTGTAAGTGGAGTTGGTCTAAATGGTTTATCGTTATTTAGTTCGTCAAAACTTAGTTGGTCCAACAATTATAATTCCTTTCAAATGATTTATAATAACATATAATAATTTCAGAATTGTCCTTTTTACAAGGAAACCGAGCGAGGGACTTCGAAGGCGTATGTGGTATACGTCGAGAAGTAACGAGCGATGGGCGACACAGTAAAAAGGCAATTATGGAATTATTATTTTATAATTTCTGCTAGAATACCATTAACAAAGCTTGGCGAAGAGTCCTCGCTAAATGATTTAGCAAGTTCTACCGCTTCATTAATTGAAACCTTTGAAGGTATATCTTCTCTATAGTCAATTTCATATATAGCAAGTCTTAAAATTGCAATATCTATCTTGCTAATTCTTTCAAAGTTCCAATCTTTAAGATGAGCTTTTATCTTATCATCTATTAACTTTATGTTTTTTTGAATTCCAGCAACTACGTCTAATACATATGCTTCGTCTTCTTCATTTAAGCTAACGCTTTCTTCACTATCTAAAAACCTCTCGTAAAGATTAGCTGCATCTTCATCTTGAAAAGAGAATTCAAAAGCAATCTTTAGTGCCACTTCTCTAGCAGTTTTCCTACTCATAAACAATACCCATCCTTTTTATTCCATGTCATCGTCATCTTTAAGTACTTTATCAATAACGCCTGTTAATTGGGTTCTAACTTTTGTTTTATTCTTTTGAACATATCTTCCAACCCATCCACCTAATACAATAAGAGCAATACATTGAACTACATATACTCCTCCTAATAGTATTACTATTATGGCTATTAAAACACCAATTATTAAACCTAAATACTTATCTAAAAATTCTTTAAATGTCATATCCTTCCCTCCTAATTAGTGCCCTCTTCTTTAGATTCTTCAGTAGCTTCTTCTTTTGGCTCTTCGGTCTCTTCAGCTTTTTCTTCTTCAACTTGTTCTGCTTCAGCCTCTTCAGCTTTCTTAACAGCCTCGTCTACATTAAATACTTCAGCTTCTGTAGGAGTTTGCTTTGGAACATATACTATTGCTTTTGAAGGAGCTTCCTTTCTGCCAGAGTATACGTTTTTAATTTTAATATTAACTTTAAGAACTATAACTCCAGTAGTAGCAGAAATGTTTTCTCTAACTTCTTCTAAAATTGCATCAGTAAGTTCTCTAATATTTGTATTTGAATAAACTTGTATTGCTTCATTAATAATTACACGATTATTCTTCTTTTTGATTACAGTAACCTGAGCATCTTTAACATTATCAAAGGTTAATGTAACTGCTTTTGCAGAATTCTCGATTGTATCTTGAGAAATCTGAACTTCTCCATTTCTAGTTTTAACTATTATTGGAGTTTTATTTTTAATCTTAAATGTAGATAAAAATACAGTTGTCTTAAGAGATAGCAATAATAGTACAATTCCTGCTATCATTATTGGATTAAAGAATCCATTCACCTTCAAAAATTCAGCGTTTAAACAATGTGCTAATATAAGGTCTACCACCATTTGAGGTTGTATTAATCTTGCACCAATAAGTATTAAAACAACAGCAACCACCAACATTATTAGTGAAAAGATAAATGATATAAGTCTATCTAAAATTCTCATTTGTACCACACTCCTTAAATACAATTATTTAATTGGACTATCTTCTTTATTTTCTGGTTCGGTAGTTTCAGCGATGTATTCAACCTTAGCTTCTTCAACTTGTTTAGCTTGTTCACCCTTGTTCTTTGGAATGTTAATTCCTTGAACATGAACGTTAACAGCAGTAACATTAAGTCCTGTCATCATCTCAACTTCTGTTTTAACCTTGTTTTGAACTTCCCAAGCCAAGTCTTGAATTCTAGTACCATAATCAACAATTATTGAAACATCAATAACTGTATCTTTTGTATCAACTTGAACTTTAATACCTTTGGTTTTTATTCCAACCATTTCTCCTAAGCCGTTGGCACTCATTGAATTAACGCCTTTAACATTTGCTGCAGCTTCGCCGGCTATTTGTGCAACAACCTCATCAGAAATGATTATGCCTGCTTCATCAGTTGAAGAAACTAGTTCTTGAGTATTAGTAGCACTTTCTGCAAAATCTACTGCCTTAGCTTCTTCTTTTTTCTCCTCTTTTGGTTTCTTTTCCTCGCTCATACATACCCCTCCTTAATTATACTTGAATTCCCTCAGGAATCTTATGGCCTCTTAAAAATTCTTTTATTTCCATCCTTTTCATATTTGGTGCTTGTATTTCAAGTATGCTAAGTACTCCATCTTTGGTAGAAATAAATAATCCTTCTTTACTATTTGAAACTAAAACTGTTCCAGGAACATCATATCCAGCTATTGCTTTATACTTATCATCTGTAACTTTTTTAGCTTTATATACTTTATAGGTAGTTCCTAAAATATCTGTCCAAGCAATTGGAGCAGGATTAACGCCTCTAACAAGATTAACAATTTGGTCGGCCGTTTTGTTGTAATCTATCTTGCAATCTTCTTTGAATAACATTGCAGCAACTGTAAAATCCTCTGGTTGCTTTTTAGGCTTGCAAGTACCTTCAACAATACAATCTAGAGTTTGTAATGCAAGAGTAGCTCCAGCCTTTTTAAGCTTTTCATAAAGAGTTTCATAGGTATCGTCTTCTGTGATAGGTACCTCTTCAGTTAAATAAATATCACCTGTATCCATTCCCTCGTCCATCTTCATAGTAGTGATACCAGTAACTTTTTCACCATTGATAATTGCCCATTGAATAGGTGCTGCTCCCCTATATTTAGGAAGAAGTGAACCATGAACATTCATACATCCATACTTTGGAATACTAAGAAGTTCTTTGGGAAGAATCTTTCCATAAGCAACAACTACAATAATATCTGGATTTAATGATTTAATCTTATCTATAAACTCTTGATTTTTTCTAAGTTTAGTAGGTTGCAAAACCTCAATGTTATTTTCAACTGCAAACGCTTTAGTAGGAGTAGGCTGAACCTTCATACCTCTTCCTACACCTTTATCTGGTTGGGAAACAACTGCTAATATATTGTGACCAGAAATATGAATTGCTTTTAAAGTTTCTAAAGCAAAGTCTGGTGTTCCGCATAAAAACTATGTTCATTTATTTTCATTCTCCTCTTCTTCTGCTTCAGCATCAAATATCTCAGTAGCTTTATCGACGAATAAAACTCCGTCTAAGTGATCTATTTCATGGCATAGTACAACTGCAAGTAGCCCTTCAGCTTTGATTGTAACCTTTTTACCGTTTTCATCTAAAGCTTCGACTGTGACTTTATTAGGTCTAGTAACATCTCCCAACTTACCAGGAACACTTAAACAACCTTCCCTACAAACCTGCGAGCCGCTTTGCTTTGTAATTACAGGATTTATAAGTCTAAATGGACCTTGTGGATTTTCTTCTTCCATACTTAAATCAACCACAATCGCTCTTCTTAAAACGCCAACCTGAGGTGCAGCAAGTCCTACCCCATCTTTAGTAACCTTAAGAGTGTCATATAAATCTTCTAAAAGTTGTTTGGCTTTTTCATCAACTTTTTCAAAAGGGCGTGATTTTTTTCTAAGTAAGTCATCACCTATTTCTCGAATGTTTCTAATTGCCATGATTAATTCCTTTCATAAAATCTAAGACATATTGTTTGGATTGATATCAAAACTTAATTTAGTATCTTTATTTTTTACTTCATCAAAACTATTTAGACAAAAGTTAATGATGTCGATATCTTTTTCTTTTATATGTCCTTTCATAAGCACACGCCATCTAAAATTGTCATTAATTTTAGAAATTGGTGCTGGCATAGGAGAATAAACTTCAAAATATTGTTCAAAAATCTTATAAAGCTTGTTTGAATCTTCTATAACCAAACTCTCTTTTGTGCCCATTATTACTGCCACCATTATATCGCAAAATGGCGGATAATTCAACTTTTCTCTTATTTTTATTTCTTGATTATAAAAACTCAAAAAGTCCTGTTTTTGGGCGGTTTGGATGCTAAAATCGTCAGGCATATAGGTCTGAATAATAGCTCTTCCCTTTTTGTCGCCCCTACCGCTTCTACCAGCTACTTGAGTAAGCAATTGGAAGGTTCTTTCCTCGGCCCTATAATCTCCAACGTTAATTGAGCTATCTGCTGCCAAAACACCCACCAAAGTAACATTTGAAAAGTCATGTCCTTTGGTAATCATCTGAGTGCCAAGTAAAATGTCAATGTTCTCATCTCTAAATCTATTTAAAATCATTTCATGTGCATTCTTGGTAGTTGTGGTATCTACATCCATTCTAATAACCGAAGCTTCTGGAAAAATCTTATTGATTTGTGCCTCAATTTTTTGAGTACCAGTTCCAAAATATCTAATGTTGTCACTTCCACATTCAGGGCAAACTGAAACTGGCTTTTTCTCTAAACCACAATAGTGGCAAAGTAATTTGTTTTTGGTTATGTGATATGTCATTGCAACATCACAATTGTCACATTTAACAACGTATCCACAATCTCTACACATTATAAAGGTTGAATATCCTCTTCTATTTAAAAACAAAATAGTTTGCTCTTTGTTTTGAAGATTAGTTTTAATCTCATTATATAAAGCTTCACTAAATACCGTTTTATTGCCCTTAGCAAGCTCATCTCTTAAATCAATAACCTTTACATCAGGAAGTCCAAAACTTGAAATTCTGTTAGTTAGCTTTAAAAGCTTAATTTCATCGGTGGTGGTAGCTTTGTAATAGGTTCTAATGTCAGGAGTTGCTGAGCCTAAAACCAATGTGCTGTTATATGATTTGGCTATTTCTCTTGCTATATCTCTTGCATCGTACTTAGGAGTAGTCTCAGATTTATATGAACTATCATGCTCTTCATCAATAATAATGATTCCAACATTTTTTATTGGTGCAAAAAGTGCAGACCTTGCACCAATTACAATTCTAGCTTCACCGCTTTTTATTCTACGCCATTCATCATAACGCTCACCATTAGATAGTTTGCTATGAAGAATAGCGATAATTCTTCCAAATCTACTTAAGAATCTATCAGTGATCTGTGGTGTTAATGAAATTTCTGGGACTAATACAATTGCGTTCTTTCCACTATCTAAAACTCTTTCTATTAGTTGCAAATAAACTTCTGTCTTACCACTTCCAGTAACACCATATAGTAAATATTCACCAAACTTTTCTAGATCAATGCTTTCTAAAACTTCTCTTTGGTTTTGAGTAAGTTCAAGCTTTTGTGAACGCTTAATGTGTTTATTTAAAAATGGATTTCTCAAACTCTCAACCATGAATGATTCTATAACTTCTTTTTCTTCAAGTGCTTTTAAAACAGCAGGCGTTACATCAGTAACATCGCAAATGATTGCAACTGGTATTTCTACATTATTTTGTAAAAACTCGATTGCTCTTTTTTGCTTATCTGACTTTATCTTAAAGTTTTTAATCTCACATAGTTCTGGTGCTTGAAGATATTCTAAATACTTTTGTGTGAGTCTTACCCATCTTTCATATTTTATCTTAACATTATCTATATTAGTTGTAGTACCTGGTGGAACTAAAAGTCTTAGCGTGTCCGATAAATTGCAGAAGTATCTTCTTGCCATCCATTTTGCTAATTTATATTTTTCTAAATCAAACGCTCTATCACAAACTTTTGAAATGTTTTTGCATTTGAACTCTGATGTTTCTTTGAAACCAATTATGTAACCAATCTCGAGTTGCTTATAATTTGCAAACGAAACTAAAACTCTATAGCCAATATCTATGTTTTCTCCGATTATGTAA
>JAEEGL010797008.1_pt1 | contig 20196 bp, 24 predicted proteins | sample 9134231 | NCBI WGS metagenome assembly JAEEGL01 (sample SAMN16246548, study PRJNA631951) | gut metagenome | biome: gut microbiome; feature: rumen; material: fiber-attached | host: Bos | place: Iran: Karaj | collected 2018-10
ACTTGAAAAAATTAAAAAAATTTCATATAATATATATATGAAATGAAAGAAAAGGAAAATTCATTTCCGATTCCAAAAGCAAAGTTAAAAAAACGGCAACTTGAAAAAATTAAAAAAATATTTTATAATAGTTACAGAAAGAAAAAGAAAAGTAAATTTTAAATCACACTTTAAGAAAGAGGTAAATGCCCTATGATGAACGAGAAAGCTACTAAGAGACAGATGTTCGAAGCACTTGTTAACTTTGCAAACGGTGGTGCAATGGAGTACACCGACGAGAAGACCAACTCCATCATGGAGATCACTGACGAAGCCCTGAGAGCTTTCGCGGAGCATGAGATCGATCTCCTGGACAAGAAAGCCGCAAAGGCTAAGGAAAGCGCTGCGAAGCGCAAGAAAGAGGATCCGCTCTACGCGGTCGTTAAGGATGCTCTGACTGATGAGTTCCAGACCATCGCAGACATCACTGAGGATCTGGTAGCCACTGGCTACGACGTAACGGTGGCAAAGGTCACCTACCGTCTGAACAAGCTGGTCGAGGCCGGCGAAGCTGAGAAGACCCCGATCAAGGTCGGTGGCGGCGATGCCGGAAAGGCTCGCACTGTGCAGGCTTACAAGATTGCCAAGGCGGAGTGATGATCCAGGGAAGTGAGTAAAAACTCACTTCCCTATTTTGCGTTATAGAAAGGAGTGTATATTATTGAAGTGTTGTCTTGATTATAGATAGAGTTCTACTTGGTTAAAAAAAGCAGATGAAATAAAAATTCCTTATGATCATATGCAAAAAAGTATAGAACTTTTTGAAAGATACCCTGATAAAGATATAGTTATTCAAATTACTTTTGAAGATTTAGATATAGATTGGGAAGAAATAGATAAAATAAATCTTTTATTAAAAGAGCATTTAATTTTATCTTTATCAAACTTAGAAGAATGTGATGAAGCACAAAGTAGAAAAATTAGATATTATTATGGTTATCCAATTAGTACATATTGGGCATTTAATAATTTTATAAAAGAATATGATGACGCTGAATATATTATTTTAGGAGCGCCACTTTTTTTTGATTTTCCTTATGTCCAAAAGTTTTCTAAAAATATAAGAGCAATTCCTAATATTGCTAATACAACTCCATTTCAAGGAGAAAATCTTTGTGGTACTTGGATTAGACCAGAAGAATTAAATTATTATGGGCAATGTGTAAAATGTATTGAATTTATTGATGTTACACTTGAACAAGAGGCTGCATTATTTCATATTTATATGGAAAATCATGCTTTCGTTGGTCCTCTTTCAATTCTAATTAAAGATATAGATGCAGACAATATTGCAAATAGTTTTATTCCAGATAATATATTAACTAAACGTTTTTCGTGTAGACAAATATGCCAAAGCGGAGGTAAATGTCGTATTTGTCATAGAGTTGCTCAATTAGCAGAATTAGAAAAACTTGAACAATATGCACATTCTCAAGGTTTTATTACAACAACTTGAAAAAATTAAAAAATTATATTATAATTATATTATAAAATATGAAAGGTGTAATATAATTATGCGAAAAAATATGCCGAAAGAGGATTATGAATTATTCAAGATTATAGTTCAGAGTTCTCAAACTAAACTTCAGAAAATTCTATATAAAATTCTCAAACGACATTATAAAAACATTATAAATACTTCAGATTATATTATTGCTCAAGGAGACATTCCTGTAGCATTGGTGGCTCATATGGATACGGTTTTTAAATTGCCGCCAGAGATGATTTATTTTGATCGTCAAGAGGGTGTATTATGGTCTCCAGATGGTCTTGGGGCAGATGATAGAGCTGGAGTATTTCTTATACTTAAAATTATTCAAGCTGTAAAGAAAAATCGTAAGCCGACAATAATCTTTACAACAGATGAAGAATGTGGCTGCATTGGTGCATATCAACTTACTTTGAATATGCCGCAAGCGCCATGGGATCTTAAATATATTATTGAACTTGATCGTCGCGGACAAATTGATTGTGTGTTCTATGATGATATAAATGAAAAGTTCGCTGAATATGTAGAAACTTTTGGTTTTAAAACTGATTGGGGCACTCTCAGCGACATTAGTATCATATGTCCAACTTGGGGTGTTTCTGGTGTGAATCTTTCTGTTGGTTATGAAGATGAGCATCAAGAGATTGAAACTCTTCATATTGGATGGACATATGAAACATATCGAAAAGTATTAATGATGCTTAATGATATTGAAAATGCAGATCATTTTAAGTATGAAGAAAGTGCTCATTGTATCAACTGGTGGAAATACGGATACGGTTATGGTAAACCATATGATAGTCCTGGTTGGGATGATGATGATTATTATTCGTATGGTAAAAAAGATCATTGTTATGGATGTGGCAAAGAAATATATGCTTCAACAGCATTAAGGGCTAAAGATAAATTTGGTATAATGCATCGATTCTGCGGGAGTTGTGCTTCTAAAAAAATTGATTGGTGTGATACCTGTGGGCAACCTTTTATTGTTGAAGATGGTAAAAAATGGGAAACAACATGTGCAGATTGTATAAACAAAGGATGGGAAAGCGATGAATAAATTTGATTTAAAAGATATTCAATCTAAATTTAATCAGATTGTAAAATACTCTCAACATTTAAATGGAGAAGTTAATTCTGATACATTATTTAAGGATTGGAGAGCTAATAAATCAGTTTTTATTGATGCTTGGGACGGACAACTTATTAAAGAGTTAGGAGAAGCAACTTTCCATCTTTCAGAAGAACAGCGAGCTAAAGCTGTAAGTAATGTAGTAGATCAGATTGATTATCTTTATCGAGAAAGTGGTTTAGGTTATCCAGATTTTCGTTTAGATGATTTAATAACTTTTATACTTGAAAATCAAGATAACTTCTTTGATAATATAGTAAATGAAGATTTTCATATTGATGATGATATTTCAATTCCAAAAGGAATGAAGATTCTTCGTGCCTTTAAATATTTTTGTAAAGATAAAGAACTATTAAATGAAATTCAGTCTGTTGCCTCTATGGCAATCCAGAATGATAAAATAACAGGGATACTTTGTATGTCTGTGCATCCTCTTGACTATCTTTCAGTCAGTGAAAATGCACATAATTGGAGATCATGTCATGCTCTTGATGGAGAATATCGTGCCGGAAACCTTAATTATATGGCAGATTCTTCAACGGTAGTATGCTATCTTCGTTCAACGCATAAAGCAGAATTGCCGCGTTTTCCTGAAAATATTAAGTGGAATTCAAAGAAATGGCGTGTTTTATTATTTTTTGATGAGACATATGATTTTATGATGGCGGGCCGTCAGTATCCTTTTTTTGAAAATTCTCTTTTACTTCCTATTAAAAAAGAAGTAGAACGTATGTTTAATAGACGTTTTTCTGGTTGGTGTGATGAATATATTAAATCAACTCAGCTTCATTCTTTTATTGAAGAAGAAGATCAAAGCAATCAATATGAAGCATATTATACTCAAAAATATCTGCCAGCAAGCGGAAGACTTCTTCGTCTAAAAAAACTTGTACAAAATGGTGAAGGAACTCTCCAGTTTAACGATCTTCTTGAATCTTCTACATATGAAGAGCCTTATTATAGTTTTGCTCTTCAGAGACATTGGATGGGTGGTTATTATAATGAGCAAATTCATACGAATATAATTCCAAAAATTCAAGTTGGAAAAAAATGCACTTGTCTTGAATGTAATAAAGAAGATATCACAATGTCAGAAGCATTTTTATGCAAACATTGTATGTTAAAAGAAAATCAAGTAGATGATCATGATGAATTTAGAACTTGTTATTATTGTGGTCAAGTTTATTTAGTAGATGAAGGCGGCTATATGAATGATGAATATGGAATGAGTCATGATGCTTGTCCAGAATGTTTAAGAGATTATATGGTTCATTGTGAATGTTGCGGTGAACCATATGATGAAAATGCTCTTGAAGATGGATTATGTCCTTCTTGTAGAAGAAATGAAAATGATTAGAATAGAAGATTTAATATTCATATAACTGAACCAATATCTGTGCAGATACGAGATAGAGAAATTAATGAAATTGTTGCAGAATGGGTTGATGTTAGAGAAGCTAATATTTTTTAATTTGCAAAATTAAAAAAAATATTTTATAATAAAAGAAAAAGGAGTTTTATTATGGCGAAAGGTGCTCAAGCCAAAATAAATGTTACTAATAAAATTGCCAATCTTTTTGGTGAAGATTTTATTGGTGAAGTAAATAAGAAGCTGTATGTATGGGCAGATGATGGCGGTGATCGCGTTCAGATCAGTATTGCTTTAACTTGTCCGAAAACTTTTATTGATGCGCCCGATAAGAATTATGTGCCGGATAACGATTGGAGTAATGAAGATACTCCAGTCCAGGTTCCTCAAAAAGCAGAGATTTCAGCAGAAGAGAAGAAAAATATTGCCGATCTAATGGAGCGTTTGGGTCTATAATTTTTGGGCAAAGAGTTAAAAAGAATTAAATTTGAGTTTTATATCTAATATCAAATAGAGATTTAAAAAATCTCTATTTATGGGTTCGTGGTGCAATGGTAGCATGTGGGTCTCCAAAACCTTTGATCTAGGTTCGAATCCTAGCGGGCCTGCTTACTCTATAATAATAAAAGAGAAAGTGACTATATGGAAGAATTCGATAGCTTAAAACAATATTTTAAAGAAATAAATGAAATTCCTCTATTATCTTAGAAGGAAGAAGAAAAATTATGTAGAGAAATTGCTCTTGGCAATATAGAAGCAAAGCAAAAACTTGTTGAAAGTAATTTACGATTAGTAGTATCTATAGCTAAACATTATCAAAATTGTGGTTTGTCATTTAGGGATCTTATTCAAGAAGGATCTATTGGATTAATGAAAGCCGCAGATAAATTTGATTTATCAAAAGGCTATAGATTTTCTACATTTGCGCCTTGGTGGATTAGGCAAACGATTAGTAGAGCACTTGCTGAACAAGGAAGAACTATTAGATTGCCGGTTCATATTACAGAAAATATAAGTAAAGTTAAAAAAGCTGAAAGAGAACTTTTGGTAAAACTTGGGCGAAATCCAACAGATGAAGAAATTTCAAATTTAATATCTCTTGATGAACAAACTGTTTCTGACGCTCGTTTATTTTATACTGAACCAACTAGTCTTGATACTCCAGTAGGAGATGATGAAGCAGATACTTTAGGAGATTTTGTTGAGGATGAACGTTTTATCAATCCAGAATCTTTTTGTTTGAAAGAATCAAACAAAGATGTTATTAATCAAGTGCTACAAACATTATCAAAACGAGAAAATGATATTTTGCGAAAACGTTTTGGTTTAGATACAGATAAAACTATGACACTTGAAGAAGTTGGTAAGTCATATGGATTAACTAAAGAACGAATTCGGCAAATAGAAAACAAGGCGTTAGAAAAATTGCGCGCGCCCGCTCGTGCGGAATATATACGTGCATCAATTAGTTGATTGGCGGTGGGACGAGATGTTGCTCCGTTTCATCGTTAGTTATATATGAGGGGATTCTTTGTTTGGGTGCGGAGAATCCTTCTCAATTTGAAAAATTTAAAAAAATATTTTATAATATATATAGAAAGTTAAGAAAGGGGTAAAAAATATGGCTGCTTATCATGATCCTACACATTGTGCTTTTGATATTTGGAGTCCAACTCCTGATCGATGGGGACACAATGGAATTGAAAACCTGGCTTTTTCTGCCTACTGCAAACATATGCAGGAATGTGATGACATTGTTGAAGCGATCCTTGAAGGGCAGACAGATTTTACTCTTGATGATTTTTTTACTCAAGGAGATCTTGATTATATTAATGCTAAATTAAGAGCTGCTGGAATTGAAGCAGAATTAACTCTTGATTGATTTTTTTAAAAAAATATTATATAATATATATATAAAAATAAGGGCTTGAAAAGGTATCGACGGGGTTAAGAACAATATAATTTCGCTCGGTGGGCAACCTACGATAATGGAAGAAACTTAAATATAAACGCAGACTTTGATTTTGCACTTGCGGCTTGACCGCATCCAAAATATGCTGAGATACTGGTGGTAAGCATTGAGGATCGAAAACGACCAGTAAGAAACTAATAATCCCTGTATTCTATTCGATAACGGCGTAAAGAATTATATTAAGTATTAGTTTCGGACGCGGGTTCGATTCCCGCCAGGTCCACTAAAAGGAGAATGATTATGTTAATCGTTTATCTTTGTTATATTTGTTTTGCTATTGGCTTTGCTGTTGGTGCTTTAATGCACGCGCCTAAAAATAAATAAGAATTTGCCGTCATGACTCAATTGGTAGAGTAGCTGATTTGTTAGCTAAATTTATATTTATGATTGAATTATCTTCTAAACAAAAAGGTAATTTAACTGAATTAAAATGTTTATCTGCATTTTATGAGTTAGGTTATCAATGTAGTATTCCCTATGGAGAGAACTCAAGGTATGATTTTATCGCAGATATAGATGGTAAGCTAATTAAAGTTCAATGTAAAACTTCAAGAATAGTTGAACAAGGAGTTTTTGAATTTTCTTGTAGAAGTTGTCGAAGTAATACTCAATCTAATTTGCGAAGAAGATATACCCCTGAAGAAATAGATTATTTTGCAACTTTTTGGAATGGAAAATGTTATATAGTTCCTATTTCAGAATGTTCTGTAACTAAAAAACTTCGTTTTGTTCCTCCAAAAAATGGGCAGAAAGTGGGGATTAATTATGCAAAAGATTATGAAATTCAAGGACAGCTTGAAAAATTAAAAGAAGGATTAAACATTGGCTAACAAATCAGCCTGTTGGGGGTTCAAGTCCCTCTGGCGGCTCTTCCACGGAAGTAGCGATTCTGATGAGTAGGTCACGCGCCTGACCAAATGCAAATCCGGCGTGCGGTTGAAGTGAGATAGTCCGCTTAAAACATACTCACATTTGCGGCTGTGGCGTAATTGGTTATCGCGCCACCTTGCCTTGGCGAACTTATAGTGTATGAAATAAAATATGGAATATACTACAAATCAAAAAGGACTTATTACAGAAATGCAAGTCATGCTAAGGCTTATAGAAATGGGATATGACGTATCTCAACCATTAAATGCTGATAGTAAATATGATTGTATTTTAGATGTTAATGGATAGTTATTAAAAATACAAATAAAAACAGCCCATAAACATCCAAAAACGAAAGACTCTATTGAAATAAAATGTCGTTCAACGACTACCACCCAAAATCATAGGAAACAAGGTGGTTATACTTCAAAAGATATTGATTATTTTGCTACTTTTTGGGAAAATGAATTATATTTAATTCCTGTAGAAGAATGTTCAAGTGAAAAAACTTTACATTTAACAAAAGAAGTGGTAAGAAAAGGATGGTCTTATCTTGAAGATTATAAAGCAAAGGAGGTCTTAAATATACTATAAGCATTGTAAGGCAAGGTGGAGATTGCGGGTTCGAGACCCGTCAGCCGCTTTCCTCCATGTTTTACAGAGTACATCGCGGAGGTAAACCTAAACTGCATAAAGACCACTTATCAGCAATCTTTTTGTAAATGATCTGATAAAAATTGAGAAACGGCTCACACCCGACGGAGTAGATTTAGAGTGGCGAGGAGAATTTTGTATCTCCAAAAATGAATTAAAAATCCTTGCCGTGGTCTTGTTTATTTGAAAAAATTAAAAAAATATTTTATAATATATATAGAAAGTTAAGGAAGAAACAATGACTTTAGCAAATTATATTAAACAAACAAAAAGCGATCTTGCAGATATTGGTTCAAGATTAGTATTTGGTAAAACTTGTGAAGAAGTCGTTGCAGATATTATTAAAGGAGTTGATGGAAAAATGGTTAAGGATAAACCTGGTCGAAAACACCACAAACATAAGCGCCATTAGCTCAGTTGGGAGAGCACTTGACTTTTAATCAAGGAGTCTCGGGTTCGAGTCCCGAATGGCGCATTTGGTTCGGTCTTGCTTCGACACCGCCATTAAGTGTAATAGTAAGCATCTGTCGTCAAAACAGGGTTTTGATATTTTTCTGGTGGCAGAGACGACATTTAATCTAAACAGGCAGAGAAAAGTATCTTCCTTATGGGGAAGTTCCTCATAAGGCGGAGAGAAGAAACGCTCTTCGTGATTATGTCCTGGGGTGGTACGCGGACAGAAACTGTACCTCTGACTTTGGAAGGCTTGTGATGATCAGAGCAACCTAGTTCAAACTTGGAAGAACCAACATGGTCTTATCATCCCCAAACTTTTTACGAATGATTTTTCGGGCGGGTTATGACGCGAAAAATCAGAAATTGCGCAGTCGGTTAGGTAGTGCCGCCCTACGGGGGAAACTACCATCTCTGGCCCCGTAGCTTAGCTGGCTTAAAGCGCCTGCCTGTCACGCAGGAGATCGGCGGTTCGAATCCGCTCGGGGTCGCTCTAAATAAGAAACCTAGTGAAAGCCTAACGCTGATGGAGGTAGCGACCCATTAGACCTCACAGGTACTAGTTAAACTGAGAGCCAGTATAGATCGTAACTGGTGGCGCGGAAAGTAAGTTTCTTATTTGAAAAATTTAAAAAAATATATTATAATATTTATAGAAAGTTAAGAAAGGGGATTTAAAAAATGTTTGATGATTTTGATCTTTTTGAAACTTGCGAAGAATATTATGATGATCTTGAAGAATGGGAAACTCAGCAATGTTTTCTGGATCAGCAGTATGAGCTTTCTGCTGAAGATCAGGCAGAGCTCGATGAGCTGTTTGGATAAATAATTTGGCTCCTTCGGCAAGAGGCTTAAGCCGTCGCCCTCTCAAGGCGGAGTCGTCAGTTCGAATCTGGCAGGAGTCATGTGGGTCCATGGTTTGGTAGAGTGCCGCGGGGACGTTAAACCTAAATTACCATTTTAGACACGCGAACTGCAAATTTTCTATTATTTGTTTAACAGGTATATGATAGAAGAAAGCCGTTGGGGGGCGGAGAGTTTCTCCGAGAAGGCAAATTTAAGCGTGAATTTTATTGTGGTTCTAATTCTATAACGCTTCCCTTTAGGGTTTAAGAGAAAGGAACCGTGTGTCTAGTTTTGGCGCCTTAGCTCAGTTGGTAGAGCAACTGGCTGTTAACCAGTGGGTCGAAGGTTCGAGCCCTTCAGGCGCCGCTTAGTGGGAGTTCTAAAGCCACTTTAAATATAGAACAGCGTAAAGTTGGAAACTTTTCTCACTCGGCTTAATATGATTGGTTGAAAAGTTAGAAGGGTTATTTATACTGGGCGTTCGATTCGCCGTGATATGGGTAGGTAATAAATAAAGTTGCAACCCCTTCGTCTCTCTGATCGCGTAAGGAGAGAGTTTGCCATGTGGTGCAATTGGGAGCATCTCTGCATGAGGGATGCGGGTTCGATCCCCGCCATGGCAACTTGCGAAGAGTGCCGCACACCAACGCACTTCCTAAGTTTTTGATGGATAAAAAAACCGATATGTCAGTATCTGGTGGTGAAGAATCTGATCGTTTTATTATGTTTTCGGGAAACATAATCATCATGGCATGGATAGCTTGAGGGTTGGACCCGCCCCACCTTGTTGCAAAGATTGGTTATCAGGGGATCCGCAGTTATGTCGCTGCGGCATATTCCTCGCTGCGGCGAGAGAAGAAATTAAAGGAGTCGCCTGCCTGGGGCAAGTTCGCAATACCAGGCGTTTATGGGCCGGTAGCATAACTGGGAATGCGCCTCACTTGCAATGAGGAAGATTGGGTTCAAATCCCACCGTGTCCACTAGGGGTATTATTTAGTTAAGGATTAATTTAGGAGATGCCCCATTAGGTTATAGACATAATGTTTGCTTATTAACTACTGACCTGCCTAACTAATGCAAAAAGGGTTCATAAAAAAAATAAGCAGTTCGTGACGCCGCGACCTACAAGGGGGTGCAAGACCCAAGTGCGATTTTTTTGCTTCTGTGGCGCAACTGGCAGACGCAATCGGCTCAAACCCGATGTTCTATGGGTTCGAATCCCATCAGAAGTACTTGGAGATAAAGGAGACTTTATTGAAGAGGAGGTGCTAATATGGGAGCAAAGGTTGACGCTTTTATAACAGCACTGAAAGCAATGAATAAGCAAATGAAAGCTGACATTGTTGACAAAAAATAGTGGCGATACTATAATGGGAGAAGAAGTGAAAAAACTTTTGATGCTGCTCGTAAAGCTGGAAAATATTTCACAAATTGTTCAGGTGGAGTATATTGGGGCTTGAAAAAAGCTGGTCTCGCTACTGGAAATTAGTGTAACTGGTATGGAACTAAAGGTGGTATTCGTTGGGTAGCAGCTGATGGAGAAAAAAAAGCCAGAGAAATTTTTAATATTATAGATTTCAAAGGCAAAACTGTTGGTAAAGCAATTACTGATGGTTCATTAAAACCAGGAGATATTATTACATATAAAACAATATCTCATACAAATGTATATTTAGGTGATGGAAAATCATTTGATGCGGGACATGCATATTGTAAAGAAAGTGGAGAAGGTGCTAAATTTGTAAAATGGATTGGCTCTACTCCATATAAAAATTATTAGATTGCACAAGTTCTTCGTTTAAAAGATACAGATTCTCTTACTTATAAAACAAAACCTAAATTCGTAGCTAAAGTAAGTTATTCACAACCAATAGCAGTAAAAACTGGACCTGCTTCTACATATGCATCTTTATCTGATTATCCAATATTAAATCCTGGAAATCTAATTGATGTTTGTGATGAAGCTATTAATGAAAAAGGTAATAAGTGGTATTATGTTCGTATAGCTGGCAAATATTATGGTTGGGTGTACGCGAAACGTATAACAAAAGTTTGAAAAAATTAAAAAAATATTTTATAATATATATGTAAGATAAAAAAAGAAGTAATTTTCCAAAAGGAGAAAAGCATATGGTCTATATTGTTCACTATTATGATGATTTTAACAGACAGCACATGGCTTTTGTAAATTCTTATGCGGATGTTAAATTCCTGCAGGATCGTTTTGGAGAAATTACAGTAGAAGCTCATAGGGTAGAATAAAATAAGACGATTTCCGCAAAATTTATATTTAATAAGCACAATTCTGTAAAAATTGGAACGCTGATTCGATAGTCGTCTTGAATTTGGCGCGTTCGACAAGTGGTTTAAGTCGTCGGCCCTTCACGCCGGAGTCACGGGTTCGAGTCCCGTACGCGCTATTTGTTGGTAGGCAAGCATTAAAAGCCGACAAGAAAATAAAGCCGAATTACATAGGGACACCGAGGAGAGACACCTCACAGAGCGAGGGAAGATCCGTAAGATACTCTGAAATCGTCTGTGCAACCCTATACGGATGCGTGTGATTGAAACTGCACACCCAACAAACTCTAAGTTGGATAGGTTCGCCCCGAGTATAAAGGGATAACTATCAGCGACGTCTTAGCCGTACCCTTACTGCTGAAGGAGAAAGCAGCCTTGTGGTTAAGGGATAAAACCACATATTGCAGAATCGACTGGAGATGGCACCAGCCCGTCCTCATAAGGCGTGTAACGTGGGTTCAAATCCCACTTCTGCAACTATTCAATTTGTAATGATTGTGTGAGTCATGCAAAGAGAAGAGTCATTTTACCATTTTAGACCATATCAAAATGGGAGACCGAAGTACAAGGTCTAGTCTAGCACAAGCCGGCTTAACTAGACGAAAAATTTGTCTGACGAGACTATGTAGCTAAACGCGATCCTCATGAGTTTTATGGACTTTATTCCCACCGAGAAGTGAAGGGAAAAAATTCTGGGCGCAGGGTGACTAGTCCTTAGGGAGGGATCCCAATCACCCCACATGGGTCGTTATACCGTAAGTAGTAGCGGGGCAGACTGTAAATCTGTTGTCCTTGGACTCGGGTGGTGCAACCCCATCACGGCCCACTTTTTAATTGAAAAATTAAAAAATTTTTGATATAATATTTATATAAAATAAAAAAGGAAAAAATATATGATTACTAAGTGGGAACTTGATGAATCTGATATTGTAGAATTAATTAAAGAAGCTTATGATACAGAATATTTGCCAAAGCCAGATGATATAAGCGTAGAAATTGTTCATTATTCAACTACTGAAGGTTATAGCATGGGTGAACATGAAGTTCCACGAGTTAAAATTGTGGTGACTCAAAAGAAATAAATTTGCAGGTGTGGCGGAATGGCATACGCGCTAGTCTTAGGAACTAGATTCTGGGGGTTCGAGTCCCTTCACCTGTACTCTCGATTAACTCAGCTGGGAGAGTGTTTGCCTTACAAGCAAAAAGCCGTTGGTTCAAGTCCAACATCGAGAATTCATCCTAATGAATTTGGAGGTATGGTCCAATGTATGGTGATTGATGTTCCAATGTAGTTAATGATCTCGTTTAATGAATTGGAGGTACGGTCCAATGGGCAATTAACCAAAATGCCTGCTTCGGGCAGGCGGCTGTTAGGACGGTTTGGGAGCTGAGCCGAGGAAAACTCCATTAAGCCTAAATTAGAGTTTTGCGGTTCTCTTTAAAAACCGCATTTTGTGTAATGGATATAATTTCCATTTTAAATTTAGTATTAATGGGTGAAATATTTATTATTTGTGCATTAATAATATTTTATTCTTAAATAATTATCGCGGGGTAGAGCAGTCTGGAAGCTCATCTGTCTCATAAACAGAAGGTCGTGGGTTCAAATCCCACCCCCGCAACTCACAGGCGTATACAGCAAATATTTTTTTTGAGATTAAGATGAAACCTGGAAAATCTGTTAAGACGCCTGTTTTTGGCTTGTAAGCTAATCTAGTGAAAGCAACGGACTGAAAATCCGTGGAGCCTGGAGCGTAACCAGGACAAGCCACTCTATGAATATGATAAAAATAAGACCTAACGGAGGAGATCCTGCTCATAAATTTTTCATTTGTTTCCTTCCCTTTCATATGTAAGAACCAGAGCAGGCTATAGGTTGGTATCCTTTTTCATATATCATATCCATAAATTAGAAATTATAAGAACATTCCTGACGCAGATTTCTTTGCCCTCTAAGCTTGAGCACATCATTTTCCTCGCAGCTGGATTTTTTATCTGCGTTTTTCTTTTGGTCATGTGGCAGAGTGGCTGATTGCGGTGCCCTGCTAAGGCATTGATCCCGCAAGGGATCCGGTGGTTCGAATCCACCCATGATCGCTCGAAGGACAGCCAAGATTTGAAGCTTGGAATTCCTTTGAAGGGGCAATCGGCGAGGACTCCTCCTTCTTGGTAGTACAAAGAAGGTTCATAAAAGATTCCTCGCTAATATATAACAAATAACACGTGTTAAAGGAGATTTAAAATGAAAGACGTAAGACTAAAGATTCTGCCTCCTTGGACTATTGAGATCCGTAAGTTCGAGGCACTCTTTGATGGAGATCCGTAGATTGCTTGTAACTGTGACTTTGGCGGCACAGAGCCTTCTATTACACTATCTTGTAATAATGGTGATAAGGTAACTGCTTTGCAGAAGATTCTCCCAGAAGAGATTTCATTCGGCAATGTTAAGCTGAAAGTTGCCGTTGATGGTATCCCAAGTAATCGTGCATTTACAAGTAAGGTAGAACTTTTCGATACCGCTTTTAAGGGCAATCCTGCATATGCTTATGCTGTTTGTCCAGCAGAAGATGGTTATATGTGGATTGGTACTACTTATGTAGTATTTAAGAATTGTGTTGTGCAGTTTGCCGCAGATAATCTAAATGATTGTCATGGAATTATCAGTACTCTTTATCAGAATATTGCTGAAGAGATTCTGACAGGTCCTGCAACAGATGGTGTTTTCTACAATACTGATGTAGAACGTGCAAATCTTGGGAAGCCCCTTGGCGAGTGGCCCTAATTGAATAAAATGTGGAGCTAAGCTCCACTTATGTTGGGTGTAGTGTAGCTGGTCAAACACATCAGATTGTGGCTCTGAAGAACGTGGGTTCGAATCCCACCACTCAACCTTGGGTTTACTGATACCCTAAATCAGTTTCACCTCTTTCTTTTGATATGGCAAAAATGAGACGGATACAGCAAATTTTTTTAATTTCAAGGAATAGACTTTTAATCTATAGAAACCAGAAAATAGCCGTCTAGTAGGTTCGAATCCTACAAGAGGTTTGCCCAGTCAATTAGTAATTCTTTCATAACCCTCTACCTCAGAAAGGTAGGTAATATTATGAAACTAAAGACACTAATTGTGGGAGGTATAGTTCTTCCATTACTACTTACGAAACCAATATTCGCAGATGAAATTGGATTTGCAGTTTGTAGTGAAGAATATATCAATATAAGAAGTGAAGCATCCGCTGATAGTGAAATTCTTGGTAAGATCTATAACAATGGTCAAGTAACAATCCAAGAGGAAAAAGATGGATGGTTCAAAGTTATATCTGGTAATGTTGAAGGTTATATAAAATCTGAATACATTACAACTGATGCGGCGGTTGCAGAAGCGGCCGCTTATAATACTGCTTATGTATATCCTGACGTTTTAATTGTGAGAGCAGGCCCAAGCGAAGACTCTTATGAAATGGATCGTGTATATGCTGGACAAGAAGTTGAGGTCGTAGGCGTAGAGGGTGATTGGGCAAGAGTTTGTTTAGCACCTGACTCTTATGGATATGTAAGTGCATATTATATTGATTATAATACTTATTATGGAACAGCTGAATCTCTCGAAGAAGAACAGGCAAGACTTGATCAAGAGTGGCTTGATTATTTAGCTGCTGAAGAGGCTAAGGCTGCCGCTGAAGAAGCTGCATACCTTGAATATTTAGATAGTTTAAACGCTACCTATGAAGAGCCTCAAGATTACAGCTATGATTATGGCACTGACCAATCCTATTATGATGATAATTATTATGACGATAGTAGTAATTATTATTATGACAATAGTACTGATAATTATTATGATAATAGTACTAATGATTATTATGATAATAGTACATATGACGATGGCAGTGATTATAATTATCAAGAGCCTACACAAACGACAAGTACTGCACCAAGCAATTCAAGTGGAGGCGGCAAATATCTAAGTGATTACGCTAAACAATATATTGGTAATCCATATGTTTGGGGAGGTACTTCTCTACAAACAGGTGCGGATTGCTCAGGATTTACTAAAGCCGTTTTAAATGCTAATGGTATTTCTGTTAATGGTAGAACTGCCGCAGACCAAGCTGCAGGCGGCACACAAATTAGTTTATCCGAAGCTCAAGCCGGAGATTTAATATATTATAATAATGGTAGTGGTGTTTATCATATAGCTATTTATAATGGCGATGGTACAGTAACTCATTCTAGTTCATCCACTACTGGAGTTACAGTATCTGATATGAATTACAGCGGTAATGCTGCAGGCGCTGTTCGATATTGGTAATTTCAATTTGAAAAATTAAAAAAAATATATTATAATATATATAGAAAATGAAAAAAGAGGTAAAAGATATGCTGAAATGGAAATATGGGATTTGGCTTGATGATGAACGTCAGCCTACTGAAACGTTTAAAAGAGCAGTTGAAACATATTTTATAGCTGAATCTTATGAAGATGCAATCTTTTACCTCGCTAATTTCACAGATGAAGATGATTATCAAGATGTTTTTATAAGTTTTGATCATGATCTTGGAGAAGAAAAAACTGGTTATGATCTTGCTAAATATCTTCTTGAGTATAATATTGATATTGGCGGATTTACAATTCATTCTATGAACCCTGTTGGATCGCGCAATATTTATGAATTACTTACTCATTATGATTATAAATACTGGCCTTACCTGGGATCACAATCATTTTAAAACTGGGGCTTTAGTTCAGTTGGTCAGAGCATCCGGCTCATAACCGGACGGTCCTGGGTTCGAGTCCCAGAGGCCCCATTAAGGAGAAAAATATGAAAGAAATTTCAATGCGATTAAAAGAAATACCGCCTGGCTATTATGCAGGTTTTAGTGAATCGATATATTGTATAAGTCCTGATAAAGTTTATATGGTAAGACAAACAAATATTGATAAAGATTATTCTTCTTTAAGATATTTATTTAGATTACCAACCAAATATAATGTTTATGAGGCAATGATAACAGAGCAGCTATGGAATAGTATTCTTTTAGATAATAGTTTCAGCAATTCTGATTATAAAAGTCAATTTATTTATGAATATTTATTTGGGAAAGACACTATAAGAGTTATTTCTGAACTTGATCTTTTTGGTGATAGTAAAATTATTGCTATTGGTCCAGAAGAGAATAAAGAATGGCAATATGAATTTCAAAAATATCATATTTAAGGAGAAATAAATGTTAGATCCATTTGTTTTTGATCAAATTGATGGTGATGAAGAAGCTATTGATGCCGCGATGGCTAAGGCACGAAAGCAGCGTAAAAAGACAAAAGCTATTTTGCAAGTAGCATCACTTGTTCATGCTTTAAATTTAACTTATAGTTTACAAGATCCGGAATCTGATGAATATGATCTTTGGAATGAGGATAATGATGACTCTGATGGAGAAGATGAAATCTATAATGATTAAAATTAAACATAAATTCATTTGTGATCATGCTTTTGAACCTGTTTATTTTAATGAAGAAGAATGTAGTGGAATTCGTTATTTTGTTTGTACTAAATGCGGCAAAGTAGCGTTTGGTAGATCAAAAATAACAGGAAGATTGAAATAATGCGCCCGTAGCTCAGGGGATAGAGCAACGGCCTTCTAAGCCGTGTGTCGGAGGTTCGAATCCTCCTGGGCGCGCTCTCTCAAAACGTCTGAATTAGACGAAGGATAGGACGAGTCCTATTTAGTAGCTAAGGCAGAAACGAGTTGAGTAGGTACACGTGTGCGGGTTTTGGCACTGATGACGGAGACGTGCCCTGGTTTTCCCGAGATAAACCAGATCCCTTATATGTTGGCGCATATAAGGTTTTGAGAGTTGACGCCAATCAGCTCTCATTTTACTCCGGTAGGTTAATGGAGAAACCGTGTGGCTACGGACCATAAAATGGGGGTTCGATTCCCTCTCGGAGTGTTGGGATGAGAAAGTGTGAAGGCTCTTTTCGGTTATGTGTCTCACAAAGGATACCCTGGAAACCGATTTGGGGGATTAGGCAAATAGGTAAAGCCGCCGTTAAAGTCTAGTCTTGAAAAAAACTATGCCAGCAATCTTTTACTAGCGTATAGGAGCCGGTGTTTTGGAAGTTCGAATCTTCTGTCCCCCACTTTATCTTAAAGAAAGGAGATATATCTTATGAAACTTACAAAGATTTCTTAGGTGGAAGATTTTCTTGCAGCAGTTAATGCCGCAAAAGATAAAGTATGGCTTACATCTATTTATGGAGATAAATATAATCTAAAATCTTTGCTTACACAATATGTTGCTATTGGTGCATTGCTTGGAGATAAAGGTGATGAACTTGAACTATTTTGTGATAAAAAAGAAGATGAAGCATTATTTTTAAAGTTCTTTTATGAACATCCAGAGGTGTAAGAGCCTCTTATCTGCTTATCTGGCGCAACAGGTTAGCGCACACGGCTGATAACCGTGAGGTTCTGGGTTCGAGTCCCAGGGTAAGCACTTCATAAGAAAAGAAAGGAGAGATTAAATGAATATAGTTCAAAGTGGCACTATGTTTATGATTTATGATGATAGTGTCAAAACTTACAGTGAACTCCCTACTGGAGCATATGAAGTCTGTTTCAGTAAAATGACTGGATTTTTTCTTAAAGTAAGAAACGACTTCAAGGTAACTGAAAAAGTTTACGGCAATCACTCTATAAAAGTAGACAAGGTGTTGAAATCATTTCAGCTCTCTGATCGAAATTTTGGTTTGATTTTAAGTGGGCAAAAAGGTATTGGAAAATCAATGTTTATGCGGGTACTTGCAGAACGAGCCGGAGGGCTTGGGTATCCAGTAATTGTAGTAGATAATTATATTCCAGGTATTGACAATTTTTTAAGTTCTATTGACCAAGAATGTGTAGTTCTTTTTGATGAATTTGAAAAGACATTTAGACAAGATGATGATCATCATGAACCACAAGAAGAACTTTTAAGTTTATTTGATGGTATTGATGGTGGAAAGAAACTTTTTATTATCACTTGTAATGAAGTTCGTAAATTAAATTCTTATTTACTTAATAGACCTGGCAGATTCCATTATCATTTTGAAATTATGCCTCCAACAGGAGAAGAAGTAAGAGACTACATGATTGATAAACTTGATCCTGCTTATTGGGATCAGATTGATAAAGTTGTTGTACTTGCTAATTCTATTTACATGACATATGATTATTTGCGTGCAATTACTTTTGAACTCAATCAGGGTTATCCTCTTGATGAAGCTCTTGCTGATTTGAATATTGCTCGCGCTTCTGCCGAATTTGACATTACTATTACTATGCATGGTGGAGTTGAATATAAGGCATATGGCGAATCTATGGATCTCTACAGTGATGATAGTAAAGGTATTCGCTTATATAACTATCAGACAAAAGATCGTATGCCAAGATCCATTTGGATTAGTATAACTCCTACAAAGGTTGAAAGTATTAATGGTGTTCTTACTTATCCAATTTCAGAACTTCCAGACTTCTCAGAAATGGTAGATGAAGATGAATTTTGGGATTTGGATGGCGAAGAGCGTCAAGTAACTATTGACAGAGTTAAAAGCTTGTTACAAGTTAAATCAGTTACTATTAAGAAAATTGATCGTAGTTTTATTCAGAGATATGCCGTTTAAGGTATACTCTGAGTTGAAAAATTTAAAAAAATATTATATAATATATATATGAAAAATAAAAGGGACATACAGCAAACTTTACGTTGATCGTAGAAATAGCCGAAAAGGTTTAGGCATTAGTTTGATAAACTAACTTATACGGGTTCGAATCCCGTTTTCCACACCACAACAAGTCCCTTGTGTTTCGGGGCGTGGCTCAGTTTGGTAGAGCGCTTGATTTGGGATCAAGAGGTCGCAGGTTCGAATCCTGTCGCCCCGACTTTAATCTTGAATTAAATCTACTCAAAAACATATAAGGTTTCAAGTGCGATGACGTCGGCGGTAGAGCCTTATTTTTAGTAATTTTTAATTAAATAGAGACACATACAGCAAACATATCGCAAGATATATGTCGCAGGTTCGAGTCCTGTCATCAGCGCCAAAACAGCTAATGTAGATCAATGGGTAGATCAATATCAAAGACGTGTCTTGTATAGGAAATTTAATATGCATATATTTGTTATTTATTTAATTATTTCAATAATAACTGCTGGAATTATATATTATCAATATGATAGTAGTAGGGCATATGATAGAGAACTAATGTTTCCTATTGAGAAAATTGAAGATGCTCTCAGTAGTTTTGCATTAGGATTAATGTGGCCCTTCTGGTTAACTGCAATTATTATTGATTTAATTGCGAAGTTTTGTAAAGTTATTAAAAAATAAAGGGCTATCGCCAAGCGGTAAGGCACAGGACTTTGACTCCTGGATACGCTGGTTCGAATCCAGCTAGCCCTGCTCGTTGCGATTGGAAACCGCAACGTAAAGAATTCTGTTGGATGTTGCTCTGATCGAGATAGCGCGTGCGATCATTTAAAGAGTGTCCCTGGGACTTTGGGAATATTTCCACACAACAGCGGATGGGCAGACCGTTATCCTCCCGCACCCCCTTTCTTTGTGTTAGCGCGTCCGATGATAAACAGATTATTCTGCATCGTAGACAATTCGAGTATTGAATAGTTATTAACCGCGCAAGTACTTACTGGATCACGCCAGTATAAAATTTACTATTATTACTAATATGGTTGGCTAAGCAACAATTACTTATTATCGGTAAGTCGGGTTCTATATGCTCAACGTGATGTGAGATGGCGTCTTAGAAGAGGAGCCTAACTTATGCGAGAAAATATCACATTTAGTAATTTATTATGGCTCTCCTTGGTCGGAGGTAAGTAAAGTGCTGGGGCAATACATGTGACCGCTAGCGGGGATTTAAAAGCAGCCTAATAAATGAAAGATGTGATATTTTTTTTATATGATTGCAAGTGCATTACAAGTGCAAGTATGGAAGTAGAATTTTTCTACTTCCATTTTTTTTATTCTAAATAAAAGAACGCATGAACTGAGCCGGCCGCGCAGGC
>JAEEGL016166097.1_pt1 | contig 20196 bp, 15 predicted proteins | sample 9134231 | NCBI WGS metagenome assembly JAEEGL01 (sample SAMN16246548, study PRJNA631951) | gut metagenome | biome: gut microbiome; feature: rumen; material: fiber-attached | host: Bos | place: Iran: Karaj | collected 2018-10
GAAAGGATCACTACGTTTATGAGCTTACAATACACCAGAGTTTTAATAAAAATAAGCGGGGAAGCCCTGAGCGGCACGAAGGGTACCGGCTATGATTTTGATTTCGTTTCTTCTGTGTGCGAATGTATTAAAGAGAGCCTTGCTCTCGGTGCTCAAGTAGGCATTGTGATCGGCGGGGGCAACTTCTGGCGTGGTGTGAAAGACGGCGCGGGCAAAGTGGAACGCGTGAGCGCAGATCGTATGGGAATGCTCGCAACTGCGATGAACTGTATTGCAGTTGCAGACGTATTCCGTCAGTGCGGCGTGGACGCTCGCGTGATGACTGCAGTGGACATCCAAGGCGTCGGCGAACGGCATGATGTTAAGAAAGCCATTGAATATCTGGAATCCGGTAAAGTGGTGCTTTTCGGATGTGGAACGGGTCATCCGTTCTTTTCTACAGATACAGCGGCTGTTCTTCGTGCTGTGGAGATCGGTGCAGATGCAATCTTGCTGGCAAAGAATATCGACGGCGTCTATTCCGCTGATCCAAGGAAGGATCCTTCGGCAGAGAAATTTGACACAATCAGCTACAACGAAGTTTTGAGCAGACGGCTGCAGGTAATGGATTCCACCGCAACAAGTCTGGCAATGGACAATAATCTTCCCGTTATTGTTTTTGCTCTGGCTGATCCGAATAATATTCTTCGTGTTTTGGAAGGTGAGAAGATCGGAACCTATGTCCACTAATCTTCTGCCATAAAAAGACGTTTTTCTAATTAGAAGATAACATTATATTTTAAAAATGTAATAAATAACAAAAACATATTATACAGGAGGAGAAAAAGATGTCTGACTATGCCGAATTTGAGAACAAAATGAAAAAGACCTGCGAAGCCTTGACGGCACAACTTGCCACAATACGTGCGGGCAGAGCAAATGCTTCGGTTCTTGACCAGATCCAGGTAGATTACTATGGTGTTCCGACACCCATACAGCAGCTGGCAACGGTTGCAACTCCCGATCCCCGGTCTTTGCTGATCCAGCCTTGGGATGCTTCTGTTTTGAAAGGCATTGAGCGTGCGATTTTAGCTTCTGAACTTGGAATCAATCCACAGAATGACGGACGTGCGATTCGCCTTGTATTCCCTCCTCTGACGGAAGAGCGTCGTAAGGAACTTGCAAAGCAGACACGCAAATATGGCGAGGAGAGTAAGGTTGCAATCCGCAATATTCGCCGGGATGCCATTGAAAAGTTTAAAAAGCAGCAGAAGGCTTCCGAAATGACGGAAGACGACTACAAGATTGCAGAAAAAGATATCCAGAAGCTCACGGATGACTATATCAAAGAAATCGATAAGATTTCTGAGAAGAAAGAAAAAGAGCTGACCGAAATCTGATGATTCTGAAACAAAATAACATGACGGCGGGGGAGTATGTCCCCCGCCATATTGCGATTATACTCGACGGCAACGGACGCTGGGCTAAAAAGCGTGGATTGCCCAGAACAGCTGGACATGCAGTCGGTTCAGAGAACTTCCGTAAGATTGCTTTGTACTGCCGGGATATCGGTGTCGACTATCTCACGGTTTACGCTTTTTCCACGGAAAACTGGAAGCGTCCCTCCGATGAAGTTCAGACCATCATGCGTCTTCTAGGGAAGTATCTGCAGGAAGCGATTGATACCATGGAACGGGATAAGATGAAGATGCGCATCTTCGGCGACGTATCCGGACTTCCCAAAAAACTGCAGGATCTTGTTGCTCAGACAAATGAGATTTCGAAACGCTATGAAGGTTTTCAGGCTAATATCTGTCTGAATTACGGGGGCCGGGCCGAGATCATGCAGGCGGCCCAACGATATGCGATGGATTATGCCGAGGGAAAAGCCGATTCAGAACTCAACGAAGAGGTGTTCTCAAACTATCTTTATTCTTCCGGCATTCCGGATCCGGATCTGCTGATCCGCCCCGGCGGGGAACAAAGAATTTCCAATTTCCTGCTGTGGCAATGCGCCTACTCTGAATTCTTTTTTACAGATGTTCTATGGCCGGATTTTACCACAGATGAACTGGATAAAGCGATTGATGTTTTCCGTCAACGTGATCGCCGTTATGGCGGAGTAAAACCCTGATTCCTAAATTGCCCGAGCAGAGAGAAGGAGAACGAAATGGTTCAAACAATATCCATACTTGGATGTACCGGCTCCATCGGTCGACAGACTGCCGCTGTCGCTGAATATACCGGGATTCGGGTTGCTGCTTTGACTGCGAACAGACAAATTGACCGACTGGAAGAGCAGGCAAGAAAGTTTAAGCCTGAATTTGTTGCGGTCTATGATGAAAATGCCGCAAAAGAACTCAAAATCGCCCTTTCCGATACGGATATTCGTGTCGGAAGTGGAATGGAAGGTCTTCTTGAAGCAGCAACGCTGCAAAACGTTGACTGTGTTGTAACTGCGGTTTCCGGTGCCGTGGGACTTAAGCCGACTCTCGCTGCCATCAACGAGAGAAAAAGAATTGCCCTGGCCAATAAAGAGACATTGGTTTGTGCAGGGGAGATTGTCATGCGCCGCGCAGCGGAAACAGACACTGAAATCGTACCGGTTGATTCGGAACACTCCGCCATATTTCAATGCCTTATGGGACGAAATCCTGGAGAATTAAGGCGGATCCTTCTGACCTGCTCCGGTGGTCCCTTCCGTGGCAGAGAACGGGCTTCCCTGAAAGACATCACTCCAGAGCAGGCCGTTAAGCATCCCCGCTGGAATATGGGTGCCAAAATTTCCGTCGACAGTGCCACGCTCATGAACAAAGGCCTGGAATTCATTGAAGCGATGAGGCTTTTCCGTGTGACGCCGGATGATATTCAGGTCGTGATCCACCCGCAGAGTGTGATTCACTCCATGATAGAACTGGTGGATGGGACGGTGATTGCTCAGCTCGGCGTTCCCGATATGGGTTTGCCGATTCAGCTGGCGTTGACTTACCCGCAGCGCGTACCCTCTATGTTCGATCGCCTGGACTTTACTGCTCTGCAGGATCTCAGCTTTGAGGCGCCGGATCTTGTAAATTTCCCCTGCCTGCGTCTGGCGATCGACTGTGCCAGGAGAGGCGGAACCGCCGGCTGTGTGATGAGCGCAGCCAATGAAGAAGCTGTACATCTGTTCCTGAAGGAAAAAATCGGCTTCAACCGAATCTATGATCTGGCTGCCGAAGCAGTTCAAGCTCTTGCATCAGATGATGCTTCGAGTCTGGAAACGATCCTTGAAGCGGACAGAGCTGCAAGACAATTTGTACACGAAACCACAGGTGTATAAAATCTATGACTTTTGTTTATATTCTTTTTGCTGTTTTAATCTTTGGTATCCTGATTGCCGTACACGAGTTCGGACATTTTTCAGTGGCGAAACTCTGCGGCGTCAAGGTCAATGAATTTTCCATCGGAATGGGCCCGGCACTTTGGAAAAAGCAGAAGGGTGAGACCCTTTATTCCCTTCGTGCAGTTCCACTGGGAGGATACTGTGCTATGGAAGGTGAAGATGAGGATTCCGGTGATCCCAGGGCTTTCGTTGTTCAGCCCGCATGGAAGCGAATCCTGATTCTCTGTGCCGGGTCATTTAACAATTTTCTTCTTGGCCTGATGGTCATCTTCTTTCTCTATCTCGGTGCATCAGCCTTTGTATCACCGACGATAGAGAGCTTTGTACCAGGCTGCCCTTATGAAAGCGAAGAAGGGCTGCAGGTCGGAGACCGTTTTATAAAGATCAACGGGCACCGTATTTTTCAGTATTATGACGTCAGTGATTTTCTGGATAAGGGTAACGGTGTTTATAACCTGGTTCTTGAGCGGGATGGAAGTCGTGTTGTTTTAAATGACTTTGCTATGACGCGAAGACTCTATGAAGGCCAGAGCAGAGAGCTCTTTGGATTCAATTTCGGCTATGAAGAAGCGACATTCCCTGTAAAAATTCGTTACTCCTGGGATACGGCTATGGAGTTTGGACGTATGGTGTGGATGGGACTTAGCCAGCTTGTTCACGGAGAGGTCGGTCTTAAGGAAATGTCCGGCCCAGTTGGAATTGTTGATCTTATGGCTGAGACGGGAGAGAGTGCGGAATCCACTTCGGATGCGGTGTATGATATCTTATATCTCGGTGCTTTTATAGCGATCAATCTTGCAATTATGAATATGCTTCCTATTCCGGCACTTGACGGAGGAAGAATCTTTCTCCTTCTAGTCACCCTTATTATTGAGGCTATAACCAGGAAAAAGCTGAATCCGAGATATGAAGCCTGGATCCATGCTGGCGGTATGGCGCTCCTGCTTGCTCTGATGGCTGTTATCATGTTTAATGATATTTTGAAATTATTCCAATAATTTATATGCCTCCGGGAGGTTCTTATGACCAGAAATGAAACAAAATCCATCCATGTCGGAGCTATAACCATCGGTGGGGATTCGCCGGTCTCCGTTCAGACGATGTGCAATACAAAAACATGGGATGTTGATGCTACTGTTCATCAGATTCGTGCTATGCGTGCGGCAGGGGCCGATATTATACGGCTTGCTGTCCCGGATGAAAGATCTGCGAGGGCAATCGATGCGATCAAAGAACAGGTTGATGTTCCCCTGGTAGCGGATATCCATTTCGATTACAGACTTGCGCTCTTATGCGCTGAACGCGGTATTGACAAAATTCGAATTAATCCGGGCAACATCGGCGAAGCAGAAAATGTCAGAAAGGTCGCTGAGGCCTGCAGTCAAAGAGGTATTCCTATTCGTATTGGAGTCAACGCAGGTTCCCTGGAAAAACGTCTGATCGAAAAATACGGACATCCTTGCCCGGAGGCCATGATTGAAAGTGCGCAGGGACATGTGGACCTGCTTTTGAAATATGGATTTGAAGATATCTGCCTATCTTTAAAGGCTTCATCCGTACCGCTCACGGTGGCGGCATACCGGCTTGCTGCAGAGACATTTCCGTTTCCTCTTCACTTGGGTGTTACGGAAACGGGAACGGAATGGAACGGTACCATACAATCTGCCGTTGGAATCGGAACTCTGCTGATGGAGGGAATCGGCAATACAATTCGGGTTTCCCTTACCGCGGATCCAATAAAGGAAGTTTCCGCCGGAATTGCAATTTTGAAAGCGGCCGGTCTCCGCCAAGGCGGCGTGCGTTTTGTATCCTGCCCTACCTGCGGACGCACAGAGATCGACCTCATCGCCCTTGCAACTGAGGTGGAAGAGCGTGTCCGGAACCTTAACCGTGAAATCACAGTAGCCGTGATGGGCTGTGTCGTCAATGGGCCGGGAGAAGCGCGCGAAGCCGACTTCGGTATAGCAGGGGGAAAAGACAGAGGCCTGATATTCCAAAAGGGTGAGATAATCGGAACCTATCCTTACGATGAATTACTTCCCAGACTTCTTCAGATGATAGAGGATTCCAATGGCTGAGCACACTTCCTTCCTTACTGTTTTTCCAGGTTGTACGGACTTGGTCTCACTCGCCGGGGGACTAGAAAAAGCCACGGTGACAGATGTCCAGGTTCATGCAGCAGAAAGGACTCTTTCTGTTGCTGCGCATTTTGCAGTCATGCCGTCGCCTGTGGATATCACTCAGCTTACGGAAAGGCTTCGTTCCGATTATGCACTTTCTTCCGTTGTGATTGTTCCGGACTATCCCCGGATTGAAACAGAGGCACCGGTTTCCACCACAAACTCCGCATCAACCGGAGACGTCCTGATGGGAAGGTCTATTCGCCAGGCACCGATTCCCATGAATACCCTGACGATGGAGTCAGGGCGTGTTACTGTAGAGGGAGACGTTTTTGCAGTATCCTCTAGAGAGCTGTCAAAACGCGGTGCTGCAATTCTGTCTTTCGATATTACAGACCGGACAAACTCCATCCGTGTATCCAGATATCTTCGGGCGGAGGATGATCAGTCGATTCTTTCCCGTATTAATATTGGGGACCATCTTATCATTCAGGGTGAAGTGAACTATTCCAAGTTCGACGACGATATGGTTCTGGATCCCCGGAATATCGTGAAATCAAAAAAACGCATACGTCCCGATAACGCCAAGGAAAAGCGAGTAGAACTTCATCTCCATACCCGCTTTTCCGCTCTTGACGCGCTTACAGATCCAAAAGCAGTTGTAAAACGCGCTGCATATTGGGGAATGCCGGCCATTGCGGTGACCGATCATGGCGTTGCCCAGGCATTCCCGGATATGTGGAAAGCAGGCAAAGATGCAGGAGTCAAGATCATCTATGGTCTGGAGGCCTACTATTATAACGATATGGACGGAAATTCCGCCGTCATGGGAAAAACCGCACTGCCATTGGACACGGAATATGTTGCGTTTGATATAGAAACAACCGGTTTAAACGAACAATTGGATCGCATGACCGAAATCGGTGCAGTGATTTTCCGTGGTTCAGAGATTCTATCTACCTTCAACACCTTTGTGGATCCAGGCATTCCCATTCCGTCCAATATCACAGAACTCACCGGGATTCGAAATGAAGATGTAGCAGGAGCCCCTGATGAGAAATCAGCGCTTCGTGCATTTCTGAATTATGTTGGTGAGCGTCCGCTGATCGCACACAATGCTCATTTTGACGTCGGCTTTATGAAAGCTGCAGCCAGGCGTAGCCATATGCGTTTTGACCCGGTGTTTCTGGATACGTTGGCTCTGAGCCAGGCTCTGCTGCCTGACTTGAGGCGTTTTAAGCTGGATATTGTTTCAAATCGGCTGAATCTGCCAAAATTCAATCATCACAGGGCTTCTGACGATGCAATGGTCGTCGCCCGGATTATGGACAAGTTCATTCCGGAGCTGCGTTCCCGCGGCGCAAAGACCATTGATGACATTGAAACGATCTATCACAGCCTCCGTCGCACCGACATCCAGAAAACTTATCACATGATCCTTCTGGTGCTGAACCGGACCGGACTGAAAAACCTTTATGAGATGATTTCTCAGTCCTATCTGAATTACTACCGCAAAGTGCCCCGCATCCCAAAAAGTCTGCTGATGCAGCACCGGGAAGGACTCCTGATAGGCTCAGCATGCGGCATGGGAGAGCTCTATGGAGCGGTAATGCGCGGAGAAAGCGATGAGACAGTTCGAAAGATTGCTTCTCTTTACGACTACCTTGAAATCCAGCCGATCTGCAACAATGCATTTCTGGTAGATGACGGGCGAGTCAGTTCCGTCGAAGTCCTTCAGGACTTTAACCGGAGAATACTGGATATAGGACGCTCTCTCGGCAAACCGGTTATCGCCGCATCTGACGTTCATTTTCTGGATGCCGAGGATGAACAATACCGTCGTATTCTGCAGGCGGCGAAAAAGTTTTCGGACGCCGACCGATCCTGCCCGATTTTCTTCCGTACAACAGATGAGATGCTCAAGGAGTTCGAGTATCTGGGAAAAGAGACCGCTTATGAGGTCGTTGTGTCCAACACCAGGGCTATCGCAGATCAGGTCGAGCAGATTGAACTGCTGCCGAAAGAACTCTTCCCTCCGAAAATTGAAAACTCCGCTCAGGAACTCAAAGACCTGGTCTACTCCAAGATGCACCGCATCTATGGCGAGACGCCACCACCCCTGGTACAGGAACGAGTGGATACAGAATTGAATACCATTCTGGACCACAACTACGACGTGATTTATATGTCGGCGCAGAAACTCGTACAAAATTCTCTGGAGCATGGTTATCTGGTCGGCAGCCGGGGAAGCGTCGGCTCCAGTATGGTGGCCTTTATGTCCGGCATTACAGAGGTTAACAGTCTGCCTCCGCATTACGTGTGTCCTAAGTGCCGTTATTCGGAATTCCCGACGTTGGGAATCAGCTGGAATCCGAACGTCGAAGTCTCGGAGGGCAGTCTCGACGAAAAGCTCAATTTCGGCTGCGGAGCAGATATGCCGGAGAAAGCATGTCCGATCTGCGGAACCGAGATGCGTCGGGACGGCTTTGATATTCCGTTTGAGACCTTCCTTGGATTTCCCGGCAATGAAAAGACGCCGGATATTGACTTGAACTTCTCCGGCGAGTATCAGGGAAAAGCTCATAAATATACAGAAGTACTTTTCGGTTCCGATCATGTTTTCCGTGCCGGCACCATTGGAACACTGGCCGAAAAAACCGCGTTTGGTTACGTAAAAAAATATCTGGAAGAGCGTGGAATCAAAGCTACACATGCCGAGGAAAATCGCCTTGCACAGGGGCTTGTCGGTATCAAGAGAACAACCGGGCAGCACCCAGGAGGGCTGGTCGTTATTCCGCAGGATATGGACGTAACAGATTTCTGCCCGGTACAGCATCCCGCGGATGACCCTAATTCAGATATCATTACGACGCATTTTGAATACCATTGCATGGAGGCCAATCTCCTGAAACTGGATGAATTGGGGCACGATGACCCCACGATGATCCGCATGATGGAAGATATGACCGGTGTCGATGCAAAGGAAATCTCCCTTTCCGATCCGGAGACCATGAGTATTTTTACTTCTCCAAAAGCGTTGGGACTGCCGGATGAAGATCCGATTATCGGGCAGACAGGGACGATCGGGGTCCCGGAATTCGGTACCGGTTTTACTCGCCAGATGCTTGTTGACACACAGCCCGGACAGTTTGATACGCTTGTGCGCTTATCCGGGTTTTCACACGGCACGGACGTCTGGGCCGGAAACATTCATGATCTGATCGTAAACGGAACTGCAACAGTCGATGAAACAATCGGCTGTCGTGATGACATCATGATTTATCTGATTTCCAAAGGAATGCAGCCTGCTCTCGCCTTCAAAACGATGGAGGCAGTTCGAAAAGGAAAGGTCAAAAAGAGCGGAGCCTTTCCCGGAGACGCAGAACAGCAGATGAAAGAAATGGGGGTTCCGGAGTGGTGGATCGAGTCAGCCCGTAAGATTGCTTATCTGTTCCCAAAGGCTCACGCCGTCGCCTATGTCATGATGGCATTCCGAATTGCCTGGTTCAAAGTCCATGAACCCCTGGCTTTCTACTCTGCCTACTTTTACAGACGCAGCCAGAAAGGCGGCTTTGATGCTGCCATGATGTGCGGAGGGACGGAAAGCGTTCGGCGTAAGATCAATGAAATGAAGAGGGCATCGAATCTCACGGCAAATGAAGAAGACCTGCTGGTAACATTGGAAGCAGTTTACGAGTTCAATATGCGAGGCTTTCGTTTTGCTCCGATTGAATTTCAAACATCCGATGCATCCAAATTCCTTCTGACAGAAGATGGCAGGATTCGTCCGCCGTTTGTTGCAATAGGCGGTCTTGGTGAGAGCGCAGCACAGGATCTTGCAAAGGCGAGGGGAGAAGGGAAGGAGTTCGTGTCGATTGATGAAATTGCTTCTGCATGCCCGAAAGTCAGCAGTGCGCACATCGAGGCATTGAAAGCAATTGGAGCTTTCGGAAATCTTCCTGAAACCTCCCAAGTAAGCTTGTTCGACGGATGGTAATCAATGCTGCCTCACGGAACATCGGAGCAACAGTCTTTATCTTCGTCAATATTCACGAAATTCAGATTCTAAAATTGTATAAAATGCCTGGTACATCAGAGAAGAGCTATCTGATGTACCAGGTTTTTTTACATTCGAATCCGTGCTGTCTATACGAGTGTATTCTCTTTGCAAATTGCACGAAAAATCTACAGTTTGGTATTTTTGATGTGTTCATCTTGCATATTTTGTGCCTCTGTGTTAAAATACGAACGATAATGAAGTATTGTGCTTTCTGGTATTTTTCCTTAAATAATACCTGCTGTATAATACTGGAATTCCAACGGTACAGGGGGGACGTATATGGAGAATAAAGCCAAGATCATTACGGTTGCCGGCAAGGGCGGCGTCGGAAAAACTTCGATCTGTGCCTGTATTGTGAGACTTCTCGTGGAGAAGTATCCGGATAAGAAGATCCTTGCTATCGACGCGGATCCTGCTGTTGGGCTTTCCGTAGCTCTTGGCGTGGATGTGAAGCTCACACTAGATGATATTCGTATGAGTATCGTGGACAGTGTTGAGAATGGGGATACGAAAGAAGCGCTGGAGCTTCTCAGCGAAGCTCGGTTCCGGATTTTTGATGCCTTGGTCGAAATGCCGGGATTTGCGTTTCTTGCGATCGGTCGCCCGGAGAGTTCTGGCTGTTATTGCAAAGTCAATTCTTACCTGAAAGAAGTGATTGGCATTCTTGCCAGCAGCTTCGATTATGTTGTAATTGACGGTGAGGCTGGAATAGAACAGATTCAGCGACGTGTTATGGAAAAGGTTACACACCTTTTGCTGATCACAGATCAGAGCAAAAAGGGCGGACAGGTTATTTCCACCATCAAGAGTGTTGCCGATGAGCTGATAGCTTATGAGCGGGTCGGTGCAATCATCAACCGCGTGACGAATCCTGAGCTCGTGGAACTCATGCAGGTTCCCGGTGTCGAGATTCTTACCGCGATCCCCGCAGACGGTGCTTTTGCCGCAAACGATATCAAAGGCAAGAGTGTTCTGGATCTGCCTGCGGATTCCGTTATGCTCCAGGGAGTGAGGGAAGCACTCCAAAAAATAGAAATTCTTTAAAGAAGAGGTGTAACATTTGAAAGATCTTAAGCATATGATCTACTTTGAGAGCCTGCTTGAGAACGCCGACAATGAGCTGATTGAGAAGAAGAAAGCAGACGGCAATATCTGCCTTGGCTATACCTGTTTTCATATTCCCGAAGTTCTGCTGAATGTTGACAAATGCTTCTCAACCAGACTCCGCGCACCCAACACAGGGTCCATCGATATTGCGACCTACTACATGTCCAACTACACCTGCGAATACGCACGTGCACTGCTGGAGCGCGCTATTGAAGGCGGTTATCAGTTTCTGGATGCGTTGATTGGTGTTGACGCCTGCTCCATGATGAACCGCTCGATGGAACACTTTGAGATTCTGAATGTCAATGACAAACCAAATTTCTTTGTGACTCACTGTGATATGCCTTTCAAGATCACGGACTACACCGTGGAGGGCTACCGCAGACAGATGCGTGTTCGTGTGCTTGACCGGCTCACTGAAGTTTTCGGTGTTGATACCTCTGATGAAGCGCTTCTCAAGGCAGTTGAAGAGCATAATGAGGTCTGCAAGATCATTTCCGAGATCAGAGAACTTCGGAAGAAGACGAATCCTGTTATTACCGGTTATGAATTCCATATTCTCAATCTGGTCACTTATGTATGTCCAAAGAGTGAGATTCTTCCGTATTTGAGAGAAACACTTGAGGAAATTAAGGCAAGAAAGCCAGACCGCAAGAATCCTTACCGTGCCAGAGTTGCCATCGTCGGTTCTGAAATCGACGATCCCAACCTGACCAAGCTGATTGAAGGCTGCGGTGCACTTGTTGTATCTGACCGTTATTGCTTCGGCTCTACACCTGGCCGTGAAGTGATTGAACTCAATGATCAGGAAGATATTCTGACCCAGATTTGCCGCCATTATATGGAAGTCTCCGAGTGCGCCCGCTATATCTCGGACGAGAAGGTACTGCAGCGTCGTGAAACTGCCGATAAGCTGGCAAAAGAATTTGGTGCTGAGGGCATCATTTATGAGCAGATGAAATACTGCGATTACTGGGGATTTGAGCGTGCGCTTGTCAGCCACATTATGCATGATGAATATGGCTGGCCGGTACTCTCGATAGACAGACTTTATAACAACGGCAACTCCGGTCAGCTCCGGACCCGTGTACAGGCCTTTGTTGAATCTCTTGAAATCAAGCGCATTCATAAAGAGGAGGGCATAGCATAATGGCGAAAGTGCAATACCCCAATCCAAAATTCTGGAAAGCAAAAGACAATATTGAATGGAAAAAACAGGGTGAAAACCTGAAAGAGGTCATGGGCATCTTCGGTGAAATGCTGAAGAAGACAGACTGGAAAGAGTTCGGTCAGGGTTGGGCTGAAATCCTGAAGGCTGACGGCGAACGCATCAAGGGCGAGTATAAAGACTTTATGGCTCTTGATAACAGTGAAAAGTGGGATCGCGTGGTCAACGGCGAGCGCAGTCTCGGACGTCTGTACCGCAAGGGAGCCATGGCCACAGTACGCCGCGAATGGCGTGGCGTGAAGGACACCGCTTATGACTTCTATGAGTGGGCACGTATGTGGGGCATGCTCCTGATGACCTTCTCCAAGGACCTGATTCCGGCCATGAACAGTGCACTGTGGTATCGCTGGATGATCTCTTATTTCTGCTGCCATGGCTTCATGGATAAGAACATCCTCGGTCTGCGCGGGTCGAACCTTCGAATGAGCCATGCTGCCACTTACGAGATCTTCCGCTATGTTGCAGAGAATCTGGTCTTCCTCTCGAAAGCTGACCGTAAGAACGGCAACAGCAATGAGCTGAATAAAATGCTCTTTACCTTTGACGAGATGACCATGGGACAGATTGCAGCCGGATTCCCTGATCTGCTGGCGATTCCGCATCAGCTGCTTCCTATGTTCCTGGTATCCGAAATCGATCAGCTTGTCTGCATTCCTTATATTGATGCGGTCGAGAGCTACGGGCTTCCTTCCGATACCTGTCCGGTTCCGTCCTCTGAGTGTGGTGCGTTGGTTATCGACGCTCTGCCCGATATGGGCTCGCTGTTTATTTCTTCATCCATGCCGTGTGACGGATCTACCATGGCAAGCTCTTATTTTGCTCGTCGCTTCCCGAATATTCCGGTATTCCATCTCTGCTTCCCGGTGCGGTATATGGATGAAGAAACTGTTCAGATGGGCGCGGATGATATCAAGGCCTGCATCAAAGCAATCGAGGATGCGACCGGTGCCAAGTGGAACTGGGATCATTATTTTGAGTGCATGAAGCGCTTCAACCAGGAAACCGACCTTGAGCTTCAGAAGTGGGAGATCAACAAATCCTCCCGTCCGCAGTTCATCGGACCGAGCTATGAGCTCTTCCGCAAGTGGAACTATGAGATGGACGGCGGAATTGACCCGCGTGTTCTCCCGGCCATGCAGAAGATGAACAAGATGCTGATGAAGGCCTATGAGAACGGTGAGACCGCATGGCCCGAGAGGAAGATGAAATATCGCGCTCTTGTCTGGTCCTGCCCCGCCCACTATTATGCCAACTTTTCCAACTGGCTGGCAAACTGCTGGGGCATCGATGTTCTGGTCGAGATGGAATCGCTGAACTATACCAAGCATCTTGAGACCGAGGACAAAGAGGAAGCCTTGCGTGACCTTGCTCGTCTCTATGAACGTATGGTTATGAGACGCCATACAAACGGCGGCTACCAGAACGTGGTTGACGAGTGCTGGCGTCAGTGTGAAGCTTGGAATGCGAAGCTCGTCATCATGTACCAGAACGTCGCCTGCAAGAATATGGCGACTGTACAGGGGCTCCTGGATGAGCAGGGACGTCAGCGCGGATATGACCTGATCTGGGTCGAGCATGATCTGATGGATCCGCGTACCGTATCCCGCCGCACCATGCGGGATAAGGTCAATGAATATATGCGTACTGTTATGCGCGCTGAGCCGGTTGACCCGTCCCTGGTAGAGTTCGAAGACGAAGTTTGCATGTAATTTAATCATCAAATCTTATATTCTTATTAATTGGAGGCACTTATTATTATGAAATATTTCGGCGGTTGCGACGTTGGTTCCACCTATACCAAGGCAGTTATCCTGGACGAGAACGGCAAGATGGTTGCCGATACCACCATTAAGAGCAAGATCAATTCCGAGCAGAGCGCCATTGCGGCGATGAAGGAAGTCATTGATCAGGTTCCCGAGCTCAACAGCAGCAAGGACCTCGAGTACCTCATCGGTACCGGCTACGGCCGCAATAAGGTTCCCTTTGCAGATGAAAACATCTCTGAGATCTCCTGCCATGCCATGGGCGTGCATGTGACCGATCCCAGTGTCAAGGCCATCATCGACATCGGCGGTCAGGACGTCAAGGGTATCTCCATTGACACCGACGGCACCGTGAAGAACTTCGCCATGAACGACAAGTGCGCAGCCGGTACCGGCCGTTTCTTCGAAGCCATGGCCCGTTCCTTTGAACTGAGCCTGCCTGAGTTCAGCAAGCTGTCCCTGACGGCGAAGAACGTCATCCCCATCACCGCACAGTGCACCGTCTTTGCTGAGTCTGAGGTTATCACCCTGGTCGGCGAAGGCAAGGCGACGGATGAAATCGCAGCCGGTATTGAGATGGCAGTTGCAAAGCGCTGCTTCGTTATGGCCAAGAAGGCCGGTGCCACTGACAGCATCACGCTGACCGGCGGCTGCGCCAAGAACGACGGCCTGAAGGAAGCCATCGAGCATGTTCTGAAGCTGAAGGTCATCAACCTCAAGACCGACCCGCAGCTCATGGGCGCTCTGGGTGCTGCCGAGTATGCCCGCCAGAAGGGCCTCGCGAAGAAGTAATCTTCTCCAAACAACACTTGATCCAGCCTCCTGAGGGAGGCTGGTTTTTTGTTGCTGTGTCTGCTGCTCATCAGCGTTCGTTTTGGCTTGAGTCACGGCAATTTGAATGCTTTGTTGCATTCTTATTCTGTGTTTGATACAATAAACAGAGTTCAAAACGTTCAATCCTGTTATGCACACATTATGATCATCCATCGGAAAGGACCCATTGCGAAAGGAGCGTGTCAGATATGCCATCCCCTGAAAAGATTCATCTCCTTTGCCCTCAGTGCGTTGAAGCAATTGACGTGACCGTCTATCGGAGCATCGACAATGAACTGCCCAATGCGGCAGAAAAGGTGATCTCCGGGGAACTGTTCAAGTACCGCTGCCCGCACTGCGGCAGGAAGGACCGTCTGGAGTACGATCTCTCTTTCCATGACGCAGAGCACAACGCCTGGATTCAGGTGGTTCATGAGCCCGGTCAGATTCCGGATTACGTCACAGCCTTGAATCTGTCCAGCAGGCATCAGGGGCTCAGGGTTCGGATTGTCCACAACATCCACGAACTGCGGGAAAAGATGATGGCCTTCGTCATGGGCCGGGACGATCGCATTCTGGAGATCTACAAGTTTGTCGCAAAGAATCAGCTTCTGCTTCAGTCTCCGGACTTTGTTCTGACCAGAGAACCGGTTTACGCTGGAAGCGTGGAAACCGGTGATGAAGCCATTACCTTCTTCGGAAGAGGCGGCAGAAACGAGATCGCCCCACTGGATGAAAGTTACTACCAGTTCCTGCAAACGGAGTTCTCCGGACGGATCCAGAAAGAACCCAGACGATATGTGTATGACAGCGCCTGGGCGGAAACCTTTGCAAAAGGGATCACATAAGGTACGAGGTATTACTGATATGAACGACGCAAGCAACGAAAAACTGCTGCATTTTCTCTCAAGAAGCCCGACGGCTTTTCACGCGGTTTTCAATCTGAAACAGGAATTGTCGGAGGCCGGATACACGGAACTCAGGGAATCGGATTCCTGGGCGCTGCATTCCGGAAAAGGCTATTATGTTGAGCGCAACGGCTCCGCCATAATCTCCTTTTTCCTGCCGGAAAGCCCCGCTGAAAGCTTCCACCTGCTCGCCTCCCACAGCGATTCCCCGAGCTTTAAAATAAAGCCCGGTCCCGCTATTGTGACCGAGGGCATCGCCCGCCTGAACACCGAACGCTACGGCGGAGCAGTGGACAGCAGCTGGATGGACCGCCCGCTCTCCTTTGCCGGACGCGTTCTTCTGGATGAAGGGAATCACATAAGTCAGCACCTGGTCTGGCCGGAGGAAGATCTTCTGATCATTCCTTCTCTCGCTCCGCACCTGACCCGGCACGAGAACGAAAAAAAGCCCCTCAATCCTCAAACAGATCTGCTCCCGATTCTCTGCGAAACCGGAGATGCAAATTCATTCTGGGCCATGCTGGCCTCACGACTTGGTACCACACCGGACCGCATTCTCGGGGCGGACCTCTATCTCTGTGTCCGAGAGGCGCCTCGCCTCTGGGGTCCAGAGAAGGAGTTTCTCTCTTCTGCCCGGCTGGACGATCTGCAGTGCTGTTACGGCTCTTTCCTGGGCTTCTTGAAAGCCCGGCCGAAGGACAGCATCGCCCTCCACTGCGTCTTCGACAACGAAGAGGTCGGCAGCCGGAGCCGTCAGGGAGCAGACTCCAGTTTTCTGCGTGATGTGCTCCAGCGTATCAGCGCTGCACTCGGTCTCGGGGCAGAGGATTATCACCGGATGATCAGCAGGAGTTTTCTGGTCTCAGCGGACAACGCCCAAGCCGTACATCCGAATGCGGCGCAGGTATCCGACCCGGTGAACCGTCCGCACATGAACGGCGGCATTGTCATTAAGCACCAGGGTTCTCTACGCTATGCCACCGACGCGGTCTCCGCCGCTGTTCTCCGTAAGATCTGCAGCAGCCACGGCATCCCCTGGCAGGACTATACCAACCGCTCAGACATTCCCGGCGGCACCACCCTCGGCAGTCTCTCCGAGACCCAGGTTCCGCTGCGTACCGCAGATATCGGTCTGGCACAGCTGGCCATGCACTCCTGCTTTGAGACCGCGGGGGCCCGCGATACCATAAGCCTCGCTGCCTTTTCCGAGGCGTTTTACAGTGAACCGCTGCCGGAACTGGTTTCAGAAGACTGACCATTTCATTCCATATGATCCATCGAAAGGAGATTTCCGATGAGCACTGAATTTGTCTGTGTCCAGGGCGATATCACCAGAGATCACGGTGTTGAGGCCATCGCCAATGCCGCGAACACATCCCTCCTCGGTGGAGGAGGTGTCGACGGCGCCATTCACCGCGCGGCAGGTCCAGAACTATTGAAGGAGTGCCGTACTCTCCACGGCTGCCGGACCGGCGAAGCCAAAATTACCAAGGCCTACCGGCTTCCCTGCAAGTACGTCATCCATACACCTGGCCCGGTCTGGCATGGTGGAGACCACCAGGAGCGGGAACTGCTCGCCTCCTGCTATCGCTCCTGTCTGGAACTGGCTGTAGAATACGGATGCCGGAGTATCGCTTTTCCTTCCATCTCCACCGGTGTGTACCACTTCCCGCTGGAAGAGGCAGCCAGAATCGCTGTTGCGACGGCAAAGCAGTTTGTCTCAGAGCACCCGGACAGTCTGGATACCGTCAAGTGGGTTCTCTTCGACGAGCGCACCCTCACGGCCTATGAAAAGGCACTGTAATCGAGGAGAATGTTCCCATCACAACTGACATACAGAACACTCTACACTGTCATTCTTTCAGGAGGTGACGGAACATGACTTATGCCTTTATCTGGGATATGGACGGCACTTTGGTTGATTCTTATCCGGCAATTGTTCCGGCAGCACAGTTGGCCTGCTCGGAATTCGATCTGCATTTCAGTACGGAGGAAATCCACAAAGCCGTCATCCGCACGTCGGTCGGAACCTTTCTCGAAACGGAATGCAGCAAACACGGTCTGGATCCGACTCCCGTGAAAACACGATTCAATCAGCTTAATGACACCCATATTGACGCAATCCGGGCAATTCCTCACGTGAAAGAGACTCTCGAGGCCCTCGTGAAAGCCGGTCACAGCTGCTTTGTCTATACACACCGCGGTGAATCCTGCCGCGCAATTTTGACTCAGACCGGCCTTCTTCCATATTTTACCGAAGTGGTCACTGCACTGGATGGGTTTCCCCGCAAGCCGAATCCCGCCGCAATCCTGTATCTGATGGAAAAGTATCATCTTTCACCCTCTGCCTCTTTCTATGTCGGAGACCGCAGTCTTGACGTGGAAGCAGCCAACAACGCCGGGATCGGGAGCATTCTGTTTCTGGATCCTTCCAGTCCCATTGAGGCCACCGGGCATGAAACATACGTGGTGAAGGATCTGCCGGAGATTCTTAATCTGCAGCCGGAGAGCGGCATGAAAAGTCTGTGTTGAGATCCTATCACTTTGAATGAGCAGGTAATATCCAGCAAAAACGGAAGCTGATCGGCTTTGGTGCCTCAAATCAGCTTCCGTTTTCTGTTCTCTGTATTTTATTCTCTCATTTGAGGGCCATTCTGATACCAAAGCAGTCTCCCGCCGGTGTGTAGCTCACATCCGCCAAGCTTCCAGAAATCAGCGGAATCATAGGTGGCAGGTGTCCAATGTCCACATCCAGCAGGATCGGAACCTGAAGCTCTTCCAGGACATCTGTCGCCGCGCGGATATGGTCCAGGCCCATTGCATCCTGCTGTCCTGCCCACGGCCGCCCAATCAGGAAGCCTTTCACATTCCGGAACCATCCGGCATTCTTCAGCTGCCAGAGCGCGCGCCGGATTCCGAATACATTCAGGTCACAGGCTTCGAGGAACCAAATCAGTCCGTCGCCGCTGTATTGTTCAGAAAACGCTTTTACTCGGTCATATTTCGTACCGCATAGCATTGCCAGGATATCCAGACAGCCCCCGACCAGTCGGCCGGAAAAGGATAATTTCTCGCCTGTTTCTTCGGAAAGAATGCCTTTCACCGGGTCAAAGGCGACGATCCTCCTCTTCTCCGTGCAGGCATAAGGCGCAAGGGGATGGTCGGCGTTCTTGTCCGGGCTGATCTCATAAGCGGGATAACCCTCCATCTCCAGCTTCTCTCCCCGGAGCAGAAGATGCGCATCCTCGAGGGCCTCATGCCAGGGATCCATGCCGAAGGAGGCCGCGCAGGGGCCGTAAATTGCGGCAGTATCGCAGAGCGTCGTCAGCAGAAAGATGAGATTGGTATTATCCGAATAACCCATGAACCACTTAGGATCCATCTTTGAAGCGGCATTGAAGTCCACATACTGCAGAATCTCGCACATGAGTTCCCCGCCGCCGCAGGAAATGATTGCGTCCACGTCCTTCGCACGCAGCATATCCATGAACTCTTTTCCACACTTGTCGGGACTGGTACTGATTCCGATCCCGTCCCCCGCGTAGACATTGGGACCGCAGACAGTCCTGTACCCCTTCTGCTTCAGGACCTCCAGGGTGTGCTGAAAGGCAGTATGATACGGCTCGATGTTGCAGCCAAAAGACGGCGCACAGAAGCCGATCGTCGATCCGTCTCTGATAAATTTCGGAAATCTCATGCTCGTTTCCCTCTCTGTTTCTCGCGGTCACCGAATCCAGGCCGCTCTTTTATTATGGATTTATCTTATCATATTGGCTGGATCCCCGCAAGCACTGTACCTCAGGATAAAATTCTCTTTCTGACTTTCTGTTTTCGATCATTTATGCTATACTGGGCCAAATCATACTCAGGAGGGTTTCCCATGGAGTACCAGGAAGTATTGCAAAACGCCCGTCAGACCATTCTCAACTGCAAGGTGTGTCCCGAGTGCAACGGACTCGCATGCGGCAACACCATGCCCGGCCCAGGTTCCAAAGCTCCCGGCAACGGAGCTAACGACAACTGGAAGGCCTGGAAAGCCATCCGTATCAACATGGACACCTTTGTCGCCGACAGTCCGGTAGACACCTCCTGCTCGCTCTTCGGCCGGGTACTCAGCCTGCCACTTCTGACTGGTCCTATCGGTTCCTTACGCCAGTACAGTAAAACCGATGTAACCGTGGATTTTAACGACGGTGTTATTCAGGCTGCCGCCGATACCAGTGTTGCTGCGTGCTTCGGTGACGGGACAGCCCCGTATGTGGTTCCCGGCGCCATTGCTTCCATGGCAAAGCACGGCGGTTCTGTCATCCCGGTACTCAATCCCCTGCCGAACGAAAAAATAGCCTCTCACATTGACGAACTTGAGAAAACCAATGCGCTTGCCATCTGTGTCGTAGTGGACAGCGCCGGACTGAACCACTGGAAAAATGCCAAGCCCGAAAACAGTCCCGGCTCCAAGACGGTTGCCGATCTTCGCGCCCTGAAAGCTCACACCGCCAAGCCCTTTGTTGTCAAGGGAATTCTGAGCGCCAAAGCCGCCTGCCAGGCAGTGGAGGCCGGAGCAGATGGCATCATCGTCTCCAACCACGGTGGCAGAGTTCTTCCCTACGCTCCCTCCACGGCTGAGGTTCTGCCGGAGATCGTCGACGCAGTCAAGGGACAGACCAAGATCATTGTGGACGGCGGCATCCGAAGTGGGGCTGACATGGTCAAGGCTCTGGCCTTAGGCGCCGACGCAGTTCTGATCTGCCGACCCTTCGCCGTCGCCTGGTTCGGCGGAGGAAGCGAAGGCGTTCGTGTTTATATTGAAAAGCTGCGCCGTGAATTCACAGAAGC
>JAEEGL011515306.1_pt1 | contig 20194 bp, 18 predicted proteins | sample 9134231 | NCBI WGS metagenome assembly JAEEGL01 (sample SAMN16246548, study PRJNA631951) | gut metagenome | biome: gut microbiome; feature: rumen; material: fiber-attached | host: Bos | place: Iran: Karaj | collected 2018-10
CAGCATCCGGTCCATCTGCTCCTGCTCCCGGACATCCCCGATCTCGGTAAGCTGCGGAAAGAAATGGCTCTGAACCAAGTCGATGTTCCGCAACTGATAGTCGGGACTTTCTTTCAGTAAATCCAGCAGCCGGGTCCCCACGAATCCGCTGCCACCGATCAATGTAATTTTCATATTTTGTTCATTTTTGCTTTCTTGCAGATGCTTGTCACGCATACCACCTGCAGACCGCCGATTAGCGCTCCCACGACACTGTTTAAGAAGTCGTCTACGTCAAACACTCCCCTCTTCCAGACCAATTGAGAAAACTCAATTACAGATGAAATGAGCAGTCCGACCAACATGGCTTTTCCTATCCTATATTTCTTGGCAATCAAGGCCACCAATGCTCCGACAGGAATAAATGAGCTCATATTGAGCAGACCATTGCTCACACTATTGTATTTGGGATGAGTATATCCCCCTAACAAATCCAGCCAGACAATACTCTTATCAGCCGTCTCCCGGCCCAGCACTGCCAAATAAAAGAGGGCCAAACAATAGACAATCAGGACCGAATAAAGCGCAATTCCAGCCTTCTTCATCATACACCAAGCTTGGTCTTTATTACCGAAAACACTTTCGGAGCCAGCCGTCTGACCAGGTAGAAAGGCGGGCGGGAAATGCCATTCTTTTTGAATGCCCGCAGGATATTCTTATTGCCTTTTATGATGTTCTTGAGGCTTCCCGTACTCTCACCTCCCATACGCATCTTGACAAAATAGTGAGGGATGTACAGGTTGGACACCTGATGTTTTTCGATGAAACGTAGCATGAGCTCGAAGTCTGCGCTTACTTGAAACGAGGTGTCGAAAGCCCCATACTCGTCGAAGTATTTCTTACGGGCATAAAATGTCGGGTGGGCCGGATGCCATCCCTTTCGGAAGCCCCCTTTTTGATACTGGGATCCTTTCCAGATACGGACTACTTTGGATGTATCTTTTGCGTCCACAAACTGCAGATCACCATAGACACAGCCAATCGTTTCATCCGAAAGGGAGGCAGCTATGCGCTCTAAAACCTGATTGTCAAAGTAGAAATCATCACTATTCAATATGCCGACAACCTCGCCTTTCGCCGCGGCGATTCCCTGATTCATGGCATCGTAAAGACCATGGTCCGGGCAGGCGACGATGCGGATTCTTTCATCCTCGTAACTGCGACAGATCGCAAGCGTATCATCCTTCGATCCCCCGTCTTTGATAATGAGTTCCCAGTCGGAGTGGGTCTGGCTCAACACGCTTTCAATCGTGTCGCGGACAGTTGCCGCACTGTTGAAAGTAGCGGTTATAATGGAAATCTTCATAATGTCTTTTCTAGCAATTTTCCAGAATCCAGTTATAATAATTATCCGGTTTGTTTTTGGTCTTGTCAGCTATCACATACGTCACCTTGTGAAAACTGACCTTGCTGACCAGCTTGTTCCACTTTTCGTGATCGAACTTCTTTCCCCAGTGCTTGGCCAATGCGATATGCCTCGCGGCATAACCGTATGGCATAGCAGAAATCTCTTCAGGGAAAACCTCCCTCAGCATGGAGAAAAACAAGTGGAAGATATAATAGTCCAGTGTACAGTCGTAATCCTTCCAATATGCGTAGAGCATATCTCTCAACACCATCAGGACCTCGTTATTAGTGCAGGAAGTAACGAACCAGTTTCCTATGCCTCCCCATTCATCACTTCCGGGACGAGTGTACTGGAACATGAACAAATCCGCATTCAGATACTCTTCCGTGTTCTCTTTCCCCGTGCAAAGCACTGTCGCATCGATCCAAGTCCCTCCATAGCGAATCAGCAGTTCAAGCCGCAGCAGATCGCTGAAATTAGCAGGAGGGATCTGCTTCTTTTCCCAACGCTGAATAACATAATCCGGCAACTCCACAAATTCCTTCCAATTACCTCCATCGATTACTTTTATCTCACGGTCTCCAAGATGCTTCTGTAACGAAGCGCAACAAACCTTGACAATCTCGGGAGCATTCTCCAAACCTTGCAGCCAGCAGAACCAGATGATTCCGCTTCGATGATGCGCTAACGTCTGTGAAGTGTAATACGCTTTCCGTTCCGGCATCATCGGTCCATATTTACGAGCGAGAACCGGCTCTACCTTGTTCAACGCAATAAAATAGGCATTCTTATATGATTGGCGACGGAATGGGTTTCGGATGATCGCTTTGATCATAGGCAATGTTGCGCCTTGTCGATTATACTCACGGACAAGGCGCAGTCCGCCAAATTGTCTTATACGTTTTACTAAAATATTAAGAAGCACCTACTTGTTATTTCCAACAAATAAAGATCGATTATTACTCAAATAAGGGTTCTGTTTAAGTAGCCTATAACTCTTTCGAGAAACACCGATGCGGCCTCTTTTTCTCCCTGTATATGACAATGCGATGCTATTTCCTATTATTCTAGCATTACTAATTGCATTTGTTGGGAGTGTTTCATCATCATCTAACAGCACATAATTATTGCCAAAAACGCAGCCATTTTCCACACTTTCGTTTCCAGCGAAACGAATACTACCATTTACCACATTATCATGAATCGAGATATTCACATTTGATTTTTTGATTCCTGAACCTACGGTGTATTTTTCTTCAACGCTAGCACATCTCCATGAGTCAATACAGAACCCATTATTGATGTTTATAATAACATTCCCTGAAATTTCAAAGTTAAATGCTCCATCATCACAAAAAACGCCCCGATTCTGACTCATACCACTATAGCCAATAATACGATTGCCGCGGATAACAGCGCCATCATTTTTCGTCCATAGGTAAATCGCTCCACTATCCATCATACCATAATTGGCAATATTCGCCATATAATCGGTATCATAGGTCAGTGAATTGTTCTCCACTACTCCACAACTTGGATTGTTCTTTTGAGAAGAAAAAGGCACCCCCACACCGATACCACTATATCCGAAGTTAACTAAAGTATTCCCGAACACATAATAATTCTCTCCCCGAACGGCAATACAATGAGTAAAGGCCATTCGCCCACCCATTCTTAAGAATTCATTATTGATCACATGTGTATTCTTGCATTCATTGTCAGCGCGAACACCAGAATGATGACAATCACTGAAAATACAATTCTCCACATGAAGATTATCCACATTCATGGCTTCAATCACATTGCCTCGTGCTCCTCTGAACTCGCACTTAGCGAATCTACAGACATTACACTCTAACGCCCTTAGCCCTATTATTGAGACGGAATTCTGAGTGCTCCCTCCAACGAATCGAATCCCATTAAATTCCACACTTGCAAATTGACACTTCTCAATTGTTATTAATCGGCTGATCCTCCCTTCCCATGCTGTTTGGACTCCGACAGGTAAGTGAACTCTTCCGTTGATTATTCGAAGAACATCCTCTCCTGTTTCAATATTGAACAACTTATAGCGAACCTTTCCCGTCTTCCCATAACTATGATCATCATTCAAGTTATAATCATCTCTATTTCCCCTTGCCGATACTCTCAAATCTGATGCAGTAAAATAAATATAGTTGTCTTCAATACTAGTAATTTTACATACACTTGAACTATACCAATGAGGAATAAGAATATAACCTCTCGAAAAATCCGTGTTTTTAGGGAAAGCATTTGCGACCTTAATTCGGCAAGTCTTTTTCGTCTCGTCCATTACTGTCACCAATCCCTCAGCGAATCGAACATACGTCCATGTCTCGACATCCGATGATCCGTTCATCCAACTGTGAAGTGGTGAAAAATTACCTTCGTATCTATCACCATCACGATACTCTTTCCCTGCAGGCATCAATACTGATCCATTTCCATAGAAATGTAGGTTCACACATGGAGCATTAACTCCCACTAAAGAGATGTGCTGCTCATTCATAATATATGTCCCCGGGAGAAAGGAGACGACTATATCTGTTTCTCCATCGGTTATAGTTTTCAATAATACTCGATTTAACTCATTAAATGAATCTTGAGAATTGATAGTAATCACTGTTCGTCCAAAAACCGAAAAAGAAACTAGTAATAGATAAAGAACAAAAAAACACTTATCAAAATGACAGCAATTAAAAGGGTAATATTTCACATCCGCAACTATTAAAAATGAATGGTATAAAATCTACTTAAGCAATTGCTCATAGAGTAGCAAATAATCGTTGAATTGCTTCTTACAATCGAACAAATTCTCGGCTCTTGCTCGACATTTATTAGATAATTCGATTTGATTCAAGTGGCATAATCGAACAATTGCACTGGCCATACCTGATACGTCTCCCTGATTCACGACTAGTCCAGTATCAGAATCAATCGCCTCGGGACTTCCTCCTGTCCTATATGTTATAACTGGAGTACCACAAGCAAGTGCTTCTAAATTAACAGAAGGAAAGGAGTCGGCATACGTCGGATTCAATAGTATATTGGAAGAAGAGTAATACCCAACCAATTCCTGAACAGAACTAGTGTGTTCAATGCCTATTATGCCTTTTGGGAGCCTCTCTACTTGTCTTTTCGTAAGACCAACTAGAACGATTTCGTACTCATCATCAAGGATTTCTCTGAGCATAAATATATCATTTAGCCCCTTTTCCTCATTCCAAACATTTGAAACCCCTAACAATCGGTATTTTCCATTGTTAACCACATTGATAGGTTTGAACAAGTCAATATCAACTCCATTATAAATTACACGAAAAAAGTGATTCTTAAGAAATGATTGTTCTACAATCTTAGCTAACCAGTTACTAACAGTGACAAGGTGCAATTTATTATTACTGGAAAACAATTGTTTCTTTAACACATAATTCCGATTTGATCGGTCTATATAAGACTTTGGATACTTTCCTTTCAAATCACAATCATTGCACCCTCGCTTCCATTTCTCACAATTTACGGTAACAAAATGAGAACAATGACCCGTTATAGGCCAACAGTCATGAAGTGTCCAAACCACGGGGATATTAGTTCCATTTAGGTATTCAAACAGAAGCTTATAATTTAGATAATACCCATGAATATTGTGCAGGTGAATCACATCTGGGCAGAGTTCTTCAATTTGACGAATAAATTTCTTCGTCGCCGCGCGAGAAGCCAAGCCTTGATTATCAAACAGCCGCGCTTCTACACCATGTTCACTTACATCGAAATCTGTCCCTATACGTAACAGTTCATTCTGAGACCTATTTGCCCACCGACCATAAGCAATAACACTTCGCCAACCATGCTCCATCGCAAGGACCCCGATTTCGTTCGCTATCTTTCCGTGAGAACAACTGTTTGCAGTCTCGTTAATCTGTAATAATGTTGGCATTGATAATCTTTACTTATTAAGTACAAACGTTAACGCGTTTATAGCTCCTTGCGCCATATGCTTGATGGTTGCATTATTGTCATAATACTCTTTGGCTAATAATCCCATTCTAACGTATTTATATGGATTTACGCATGCATCTTCAATAATAGCCGTTAGATCATCATCATCATCATACATAAGACCATTCACACCCGATGTCATATGATAAATCTCTCCACCTGTAATTGCCCCCTTCTTTGTTACAAAAGGGACTCCGTAGCCCATACTCTTTGGACAGGAAAGCCCTCCCTGTGTGGGAGAAACACAAAGCAAGGCCTGCGAAAAATACAATGAAAGAACGCTTTCTTCAAAAATGCCCCCGGTAAAAGTGACATTATTTGTCAATTCATTTTCAATGACATAGTTTTCAAGATCATTTCTACACTCCCCATCTCCAACTATTGAGAGGTGAATGCTCGAATACCCCTTATCTACGACCTTTTTAACTGACGATAACAGTTTATCTATACCTTTTCCTTTATATAATGTTCCAACAAATAAGATATCCTTTTTCTTCTCCGGGATGATATCAATCGGCAACACTTCAGTCGTATTAGGAGCAATAAAAACACGCTTCAGATTAAGATTATATCCTTCCCAAAACTTCTTAGCTTCCTCCATATAAAAGATGTTTGCATCAGCTCTCTTCAGTATTTGAAGAAAAATCCAATCAAGGAAGTTATGTCTCCTACTCACAATATATGGATGTTTATATGAACATCGAAAACCGATACTCCACGTAACAACTTTATTTTCGTGCGAGAAAAAAGGAATGACACAGTAGGATGGAACATGTAAATCGGGGACCAATACTATCACACTATAATCCTTACTTAGATTTCGTATACCTCTAATGAAAACTAGTGAGCCAACTTTGTGGCTATTAAGTTTCATCTTAATGAAATCGCAGGACGACTTTGACTTATCCTTATCATAATACCCCACTGTAACGTCAAATTGTTTGTTAATCTCATTATATACAGAAACGTTGTAGGTCGATATCTCACCTGTTAGAAAAAGAATCTTCTTCATAGTCAGCACAATCAAGAAATAGCATTTATCTTATCGTTGATAAATCTAATAATCGCCTTCGCTCTATTCTCAATAGTTAAGCTCTCCGCTTTTTTTAGTGCCCCTTCTCCAAGCATCTTCCTTTTTTCAATATCATCACGCAACAAAATGATTGCATTTGCAATCTGATCAATACTCTCTGGATCTATCATAATACTATTACTCTCATCCAACACATCCCAATTGAACGAACGATTACTAGATATAATTGGAAGACCACAAGCCATTGCCTCTATCAATGCATTACAACAACCTTCATGCTGTGTTGGAAGGACAAAAGCATCTGCAGCGTTAAGATATAAAGGAATATCTTCGTGGGGTAAATGTCCTTTATAAATAATGCCTTTACATTGAGGGTCTTGATTTCCTTTCCCAATAAAAAAACTCTGGCATCCATCTATTTTTTCTAAGGCTTTGGATAGTCGTAATGGACCTTTTCGCTCATTAAACCATCCAACAAATACAACCACAAATGCATCTTTTGATACCCCCAATTCGTTTCGGCACATTGTTTTGTCACGCTTATAAAACAAATGAGAATCGATGGCATTGGGGAAAACAAAACATTTCTCTATAGTAGTTAAACCAAGATTAATGCTTTCATCTCTATTTTTACTAGACACACAAATAACGCCACATACATAATCACGAAATGCTGCCAAATCTTTCCCGGGTATTTTGCCTAAATCTATTATACTCTCACCAGTGGCAACGAAAAGAGGAATACCATAACGTTTTGCAAATTGATAAGCAATGAACCCCTCACTCCAAAAGTGGCCATATATAACTTCTGGTCTTTCTCGTAATAAACGAAATCCCCTAGCAATAGCTCGCTTATGGAGCCAAGAGGAAAAAAAGAAACGCCCGATATGTAAATTAGAGAACGTAAAATAATTGGGTCTCAATACAGTAATTGTTCCTTTCCCACATTCATACTTTTCCGTCCTTCTTGTAAAATGGCGATAGTGACTTATACTAAACGGAGCTATCACTTGACAATGATGTCCTTGCCTAGCTATTGCCTCAACCAATTGCTTGACGAAAACGAACTCTGAATTGTTGAATTCACTAGGATAGCTATATGATACAAAACAAATGTTCATTCAAATATTTATAGGGCTCTCGTTACTGTCCTAAAATGGACGACTAGAATAATAATATGTTTAGCAAATAAAGAGCAGATAGAATTACGAAGATATCGAAAACCACCGCTGTTCCTTTAATGCATCCTCATTTTCAATTTTCTGACCTCCTAAACAAATGATTAAATTCCCGACTTGCCCAAACGTCATAACCGTCTATCCCGTTTGATTTTTTCGGGCAAATTAATCCAGTCACCAAACGTATAGTCCCACTTCTCGGGATGAAATGGAGTTATACCGCCATGATGAAAAAAAGTCAATTCACCAAAGTAGATTCGGTTTTTCACACTATAGAGATCCACCCTAACATGGGGAATACCTCTGGAAAGCATAGATGCCACTTCTTTCATTTCATCAAAATTATCAGGTTTCAAGAGTTCCTTCCCTGACATCGGGTGGGACTGCACTAAACTAAGATGATTAAAAGAAGAATCATAAAAATCAAACTTCACATCACCACTGCTACGCTCTGTACCAACAAATAATGCTTTCACTTCTCCATTGAAACAAAAAAACTTATAATCTGGAAGATCTCCACCGTCGCCCTCAATAAACTGTTCGGCGATAATTCGACGTGGTACTCTCTTGTATGGCCATTCTCTTAATGATAAAGAGATGTCCTTTTTCATACTCTTTTTCAGTTTATCAATGGCTTTTTGCCTATTAAATGATGCCTTGTCCGAACAGATTACCACCCCCTCAGAGCCTCCAGCATGAGTGGTTTTGAGAACAAAGCGATCTGGTAAAGTATCCCATTCAATATCCTCTGGTTTATCCCATACTCCTATAGTAGGTATTATATACTTTTCACCAATTATACTCTTAACATAGTCCTTAACAGCAAACTTATCAACCATCATGGTATACTCGGGACGACGATCATATAGCTTTAGCCAATTCAGTTTTTCGTTAAATGTTTGAGGATGTTTCCAGTTAGGCCAATAACCACAATCATTTCGTATCATAAATGATAAGTATAACTTATCTGGAAAAACAGGGCTTAAAAAGAGTAACAATCCCCTCCAAAAAGCATTAGGGTTTCTCAACCAATAAGATACGCTATTTATATTCATTGCATTATTCAGAGTAATGACGAAGCATATGAACCATCCTATCGTAATGTGATTCACATAAAAACATATTGAGTAACAATAATCGTTTTGACTTAGGTATGAGCAATGGAAGAAAGCGCCTACGATATAGAGCAAGCATAATACGACTAGTATAGGGAGTAAGATAAGATGAATAGTTGCGTTCGGTCTTAACTAACAATTCCTTATACTTTTCTTCGAGTTTATTCTCATCCGTAATTACCTTAGAGATAATGTCAAAATTCAATTTCCATTCCAAATACTCCTCTGGATTTAGAATACTTACACCGACCTCTCCCCCATTTTGAATGTATGGGATAAGACTGAAGCCAATGCTATTTTCATTGAAACGAAGCATTACCATCAATCCTTCTTTCCACAATGAAGTGCTTCGTTTTGCCCAGTCAAAACAAAAATTACCGAGTCCATAAAAGATTGGCTTACCCTTATACACTTCATATCCACAAATACAATGCTGATGATGATTAACTACTGCATCGGCTCCAGCCTCAATAAAAAAACGATAGGTCTCAACCATGCGCTTTGAAGGATACTGAAAGTGCTCAATACCACCGTGGACAATAACTAATATATAGTCAGCTTTAGACTTTGCATCCTGAATTGCTCTATATTGAAGAATGGGATTAAGTGGATTGGATCCTCCTGACGTTTTAGTGGCTATACTGAACTCGTGTTCGCAACAATTAATGACAGCAAGAGTTTTGTTATCAACTCGCCGATAGAGTATTTGGGCGGCACATTTTTCATTCTTCCCACCTCCAACGAAATCAATACCCTCTCTTGATAACACTTCTATTGTCTCTTTTACCCCTTCTTCCCCTTGATCGAGGAAGTGGTTATTTGCAAGAGTAACGCACTTGAAACCGGCATACTTCAAAGCTGATATTGCCGAGGACGAACAACTTAGAATCGGCCCTACTTTACTAATTATATCCCCTTTGGTAGTACGAACAGGGCACTCCAAGTTTACAAGACTATAATCACTGTTTGCCACGATTGGGCGCACCTGTCCAAAGACGATCTCAAAATTACCATTCTCTATTTGCTTTGCCACTCGCTCCTGTGGGCAATAATCACCAGCTACAAGAATATTCATTTCATTCCTATCAATTATTGTTTTCAAAAGCTTTAATTATCTTTTTTGTTTCAGTTACAGCATTGAAACAGCAAAAGGCCGTATCTTTTCCTGCGTCACCAATACGAGCAGCATCTTCAGGATGATCTAAAATATACTCCATAATTGTTTCAACTGCACTATAATCTCCAGGAGAAAAAACGAAAGCATTCACTTTATCTTTCAAAAAAAGAGGCACGTCCCCAACGCCCGATGTGACCACAGGATTCCCAGAAACCAAGTATTCACATAATTTTGTTGAAAAACCCGCACGATTCTGAAGTGTATCAGGACGTGTCAGGAAAAGGGCGACAGCATTAACTAATAATTGAGGTATTTCTTCGGCAGGTTTTGTTCCCGTGAATATCACCCTATCTTTTAGTCCTAACTCGTGAACAAGTTGAACATTGTCTTGCTCCTCTTTATAAACTTGCTTTACAGGACCGATAATATAGAATTGAATAGTCTGATGTCTTGCTGCCACTCTGGCAAAAGCTCGTATTAATTCATCCACCCTATCTTTTCGATTGTTACCGTCACCACAATAAGCAAAGTAAGGAGTCATAGTAATTTGCTTCTTTATACCATCAAAGCGGGATGTATCAACAATAGAGTTAATAATTGTAATTTTTCTCGGATTTACTCCGTGATCCACAAAATAGTCACGCAAGCACGTTGAAATGACAAACATTCCTTCAACCCGTCTACAGTACTTAAAATACCGATTAAGTGACAATCGCGATAATCTATCCTTAGGTCCATATACTAAAGGATGTTCTGTACGCTCATAAAAAACTCTAACACCAGGCTTGCTTGTTAAAACTCGAAGCAGATCAACCCCTCCGTAAAGATAAACCACGTCACCAGATTTCACCCTTTTTCGTATGAGGTTCAAATATATACAATATGATAACGTATTCAAATATCGGATGTTAATATAATACCTATCCCAACAATACTCAACAGTGATACCAGGCAAATGTTCAGACAGTCGACTAAACTCTTTATCCGGCATAATAAAAATAACCGTAATCTCATAATGAAGCAATGATAAGGACTTAAGATATGCCAAAGCACGATTGTTAGAGGCAATATTGGGTGTAAAGGTATTGTATATAAAATATATTCTTGGCATCTCTCAACGGAATAAACTGTTCATTTCTTTATATATCAAATCATTACTATACGAATAATCATGGATCTCTTGCTTGAGTACTCTAAGCATACTCTTATTATTAATCAGCTCTTCTAAAACGTCTTGGATGTCCTCAACACGAACAATTAGACCATCCTTTCCATTCCTAATGAATTCAGAAGCAGAGCCAAAACCAGCTGTCACGACAGGAATCTCAAGGATTTTAGCTTCATTGAAGACCATAGGGCATGCTTCAGAGTATGAGAGGCAAACAAGAACATCACTGTTCCTCATATATGAATAAGGATTCGATTTGCTTCCCAACAAATAAACCGAATCTCCCACATCAAATTGCGAAATACGATTCAATACTAAGTTGAATTCATCAACGTCATTATTCGGTCCTAGGATATACCATCTAAAAGAACATCCTTTTTCTTTTAGTTTACTTGCTATTTGTGGAATTAGAGAAAAACGCTTTACCGGGACTATTCGACCCACAGAAACGATTGTAAAACCATTTCTGATAAACCTATCATCATCAATCGGCTCAATGGATAATGCTTTTATACGTGTTTCGTCTATTAGATTATGAATAGACAAAACCCTATTTGATAGAAGAGGGAAAATACTAATAAAGCTCTGTCTTGTGAATTCTGAGACACATACAATATGATTAATTCTGCTATATATATTAAATTCCTCTTGCCTTAGACAAACCGACTCATAATAGTACTTATAATCACAGTGTATCCACGAAATTCTAATAGCATCAGTGAAATAAGATGCCAATTTTGTTGGTGCGCCTTCGGAGAATCCAACTACAATATCAAAGTGATAAATACGCATAAGGCGCTTTACAATGAGCTTTGCCACATTATCAGCCAATGCATTCCCTCTCTTAAGGCAATACCTTTTATATGGTTTTAGAAACAAGGCTCCAATTTTCTGTTTCGGACTTAAAGACGCAAATGAATCATTATAGATCCCAAGCAGACTGTCGGAGATTATGCTATCAGCAAACATCATTTCATTTTCCTTCCCTTTCTGAAGGAGAAGAGTCTTTACAGTTATTTGTTTGCTTAGATAAGAATAAAGAGGGAGATACGAACTTACAATTCCTCCAAATCCTGTAGATGGTAGTATAAATAACACCCTAGTAATCATACTTTTCTGGAGCTGGATTGTTCAATACGGCTTTGCTCTCCTAGTTGAATTATATAAAGAAGAAGACCAATATACACTATTTTTCCTCTTGCCAAGGGTTCTATGGTCAAGCTATTAACCAATAAAAACAATAGCATTGCTAAAATATATGGCCGCATTCTCTTTGTGGAGACCCTAATAATGTAGACAATTATATAAGATAATAAACCAAGCCCAAATATACCATAGTAAATTAAAAAAGACACAAAGTCATTATGTGTAGAGGCATTATGCGCATAAGATCCAAGTTTAAAACCGCCATCCTGGCCAAATCCAAATAGCCAATTTATGATGCTTCCTTCACTAAGAAAAGCGGATAGCTTTGATTCCCATATTAAAGTTCTTTGACTTCCGGTTCCGTCATCTGAAGCAAATCGAGAAATAACGAAGTCAATGTACTGGTTGGAGTAAAGATAAAGAATAAAAATGACCGCAAAGAAAAGGAAAAAGACTTTGGTCATCAATCTAATCTTCGAAAATGAAACCAGTATGACAATACTACACAACACCGCAATTATAGCACCTCGTGATGCAATGCTCAATAAAGCGAAAACAGAAATAATAATAGTTGATAACAAAAAGAGAAAATAATAGCTTTTCCTTTTCACTTGAAATAACTCACATACTGCAACGACAAGCCCCGCACCTAAAACATTACCCAAGTAATTAGGATCAATCCAACCAACTTGCTCCATATCCTCAACTATATTATACGAATTAATCCTCGCTTCAGGATGAAAAAGAATCCAGTAACTTAGGGTAAGAGAAATAAAAACAAAAGCCATAGGCAGAACCTTGTTACTAGAGTTCATGTCAGTTTCTGAGCATATGTGCAACAAAATTGCCATGAAGAAACCTGTCGATAATTGTGAAAAATGCCCTTGAAATATAAGGTCATTTAAAACCACATAAAGAAAAGCAACAATAAACAAAGTTTTTACCTTAACAGTGCGCCGACTTGTAATAGCAAGAAATGCAAAAACAATGGAAAGTAATACATAATAATACATTTCAGAAGGCATTACTGGATATGCGAAAGTGTTCTGCGTAATTCCTACAGTGCATAACACAATGGCGGGAAATAGCGCCACATTTTCTATTACCGGCAATACCAATGCTCCCAGATAACCTAGGCGAAATACCATATTTGGTGATCGACTCATATTAGTATACAAAGCCATAATTGAAAATAACACTATATAATAAAAATATAGATATCTTTTCTTTATAGTCATAAGAGAATAAATTAGTCTTTATCTAAATAACGATTTACTAGCAATTTCCGTAAATAACCTTGAACTAAGACTTTCTCGGATGCAGTGAAAAAAACAAAATATAGCAGAGTCGTTGTCACCAAAAGACTTGAAAAGCACACCAACATAAGACGAAGAAAAGAGTCACTCATAATACAGGTAATAGCAAATGGTACCAGAGGGACAAGTATTGTCATTATCAGACATGGCAGTAAAGTGTTTCGACAATAGTCGCTATAACTATAATTGTACACGCAATGCATCACGATAAGACAGGCTATTTGGCACACGACAGAAACAATGATTGTCAATAGGAAAACTATCCAAGCTTCAAAGCCGAACCTTAAAAATATCCAACAAAGAGGGATTAAAAGAATATTAATTAGTGCACTCCAAATCTGATATGCCTTAATCTTTCCCGTAGCAAAAACGACCTGTGTCACTGGCGCATTCAAGGTATTAATCATCGCATCAACTAGAACTAATGTAGCGAAAACATTTGTGTACGCCGGGACGGCATCTCCCAACCACAAGTGAAGCAAGTAATCCATCTCTAAAATCACAGGTGTAATGAGCATCAATGTCATGAAATAGCAAAGACGCGACTGAGAAGAGAATAGCGTGTAAGTTCGTTTTTCATCACCTTCAGCATAACTCTGGACCAACTGAGGCCTGAAAGACATCGACAAATTGCTAGAAAAGCCAATTACAGCATTATTAATTTGATATGCTACTCCCCTCGCCGCATTGACAATTGTTCCAAAAAATGAGTTTAACACAAGATTTACTCCTTGACCTTTAAACATAAAAGCAAAAGAACCAATTAATGTCCAACCAGAAAAGGATACTAAACCTTTCAGAAGCGGAATATCAACACTCTTTGTCCATTTTAAGCATTTTATCTGCTTTTTGGCATACCAAACATATAATACTGAATTAATGACCTGAACGAGAAGCTGTATGGAGGCAAAAGCAATCAGCTTGTCAAAAGGCACATATGGTAATAGAACAATAAGAATCAGTTTTAGGAGAACGTCTACAATACTAACTATAGCATAGAAATCCATTTTTTCTTTTGCTATAATAGCACCTGTAAAAGGGATTTGTAAAATGATTAATAATAAGTTGATTATGGAAAACTGATACAAAACATTTGCAGCGAACAGCCTGTCTTCTGGCAAAACCATCACATAATTAATGTACCAAATACCGAAAGACTCTAAAAGCAGAAACACGATAATGGCAAGTAAAATGTGAACGCGCAGTCCGGCTGAATAGACATCTCTAAAACCATCATCACCTCTTTTCCCTGCCTCGTAGTTATAGAAGCGCTGTAAACTTGAAGAAAAAGTTGCATTTAGAAACGAAAAAAGAGAAACAAACCCACCAACAACATTAGAAATACCAAAATCAGACGCCCCTAAAACATTAAGGACTACTCGTGAAGTATATAATCCGACAAGAAGGACAAACACCATTCGAACATAGAGGAATAGTGTATTCCTAGCAATCCGATTATTATTTGAAACACTGTCTACCATAAGACAATTACCCATTGACCCTTTTTATTGTAAAATCAATTTCTTCACAAAAATTCTTAGCCACAGTATCCGGGTGAAATTGATGTCGTAATTTAATCCGATCCTCGACTGATCCCCCAATCAATGACACTGCCTTATGCATAGCAAAACATATTTCTTCAGCATCATGATGTGAATGTACAATAGAGTTAATACCCCCCATCATCAAACGTACAGGTGATCCTTCTTGAGATATAGAAACAATTGGTTTATCAAACGTTAGATAATTGCAAACCTTACTAGAAAGGAACACGTCATTCTCAATATCAGCATTTAGATCTATTAATACATCAGCTCGATTATAAAACTCATCAATAGCCTTAGTGAACGGATGAAGTTCTACTGCTCCAGATTTAATTAAAAAGTTAAAACTATCGAATACAGGATCATTATTGCCACCTACAAAGAGTAGTTTCGCTCCAGGATTGTTTTTTAAAAAAAGCTCGAATCCGGCAAGAAGTGTATTTGCTTTGCGAGCTCCATATAGAAATCCAGCATATAAAAAAACAATGCAACTATGCTGACGAGTAGTCCGAGTATTACTAGAAGAGATCTCACCACAAGGAGTTAGGACTACGCCTGAATAGCCTTTATAGCCACCAAATACGCTTAATTCATATTCTAACATTACGGGATTGGCTGCAAACACTGCATCTGCAAAAGGATAATAATTACTAAGATGCTTTAATATCTTTGCTCGCAGTCCAATATCCTGAGACCAAGCTATCGGAGCAGGGATGGCATCAACCGAATAGAGAGCCCAAGGTAAACCGGTCTTTTTGGATAACTTTTTCCCTAAAACAATAGACGCAAAATTAGATCCATACACAAACGAGATAATCGCGTCATACCCTTTTCTTAAAACTCGTCTAATAGTAACAAAATATACTGCTTCTGCCCATATACTCTCAGAGATTCGATAACCATGATGTTGATAAAACCAGTTTTCGATTCTATATGGCAGTCGACGAAAACTATAACATGGGATTGTTTCAAGATTCTTTGAAGAATCTTCATCAATTTCTGGACAAATAACATCACAGTCAGCGTATTTCTTCATTGAAAAAACAATGCGCTTAAACACTATCCCAGCTGCTAGATCTGCGAGATTCATCGTGACTATCAGATAACGTTTCCTCATTTCTTCCAGAATCATTCGTCGTCAATGCATTGCATTCATTATTCTCGCCAAGAATCCTCTCTATTGTTCCAATGAAAAAAGACGAAAGAAATGCATACAATTAGCTATTAAGACATAGAATATGTAACATTACTAAACACTAATTTCAACACTCCTAATATTTTCTCCAGACCATCTTATTCACTACTCCCACATAACTCTGAATAATCCGTACGACCTTTGTACTTACATTCTCATCAACATAATCCGTCACAGGAATACCAGGATTGCCGTCACGAATAAGATCCACGGCGACATCTACACTCTGAAGCAGTCCCTTGGTATCAATTCCACTGAGGACAAAACACCCCTTGTCTAAAGCTTCAGGACGTTCCGTGGAAGTACGTATGCAAACGGCAGGGAAAGGATGTCCTACTGATGTAAAGAAACTACTCTCCTCGGGCAAAGTGCCACTGTCAGAAACAACGCAAAACGCATTCATCTGCAAGCAATTATAGTCATGAAACCCCAAAGGTTCATGCTGGATAACGCGAGAATCCAGTTGGAATCCGCTCGCCTCAAGGCGCTTGCGACTGCGGGGATGGCAGCTATAAAGAATGGGCATGTCATATTTCTCTGCCATTTTGTTGATAGCAGAGAACAGAGAAAGGAAATTCTTCTCGGTGTCAATATTCTCCTCACGATGTGCAGAAAGAAGAATGTATTTGCCCTTCTCTAAACCAAGACGCTGGTGGATGTCACTACTCTCTATTTCCTTCAAGTTGGCATGGAGCACTTCGGCCATAGGGCTACCAGTAACATAGGTACGCTCTTTAGGAAGTCCACAATCTGCGAGGTAGCGACGAGCGTGTTCACTGTATGCCATGTTCACGTCAGAGATGATATCAACAATGCGACGGTTTGTCTCCTCAGGCAAACACTCGTCCTTGCAGCGGTTGCCCGCCTCCATGTGGAAGATCGGGATGTGGAGCCGCTTCGCGCCGATGACAGACAGACAGGAGTTCGTGTCCCCTAGCACCAGCACGGCATCTGGCTTCACCTGCACCATCAGCTGATAGCTCTTGGCAATGATGTTGCCCATGGTTTCGCCCAGGTCTGTACCCACGGCATCCATGTACACATCCGGGTCAGCGAGTTTGAGATCCCTGAAGAAAACTCCGTTTAGATTATAGTCGTAGTTCTGCCCCGTATGCGCAAGCAGACAGTCGAAATACTTGCGGCATTTATTGATCACCGCAGCAAGTCGGATGATTTCCGGACGGGTGCCAACAATGATTAGAAGTTTGAGTTTGCCGTTGTTCTTGAATTGCGCCATATTCTTTCGGTTATTAGATTCCTGATCAAGCCGGGAATGAGAGTTATTCCACGGGTTCAAAGTATGTGTCCGGTTTGTCCGGATTGAAGATTTCGTTGCAATACATTACGGTAACGAGGTCCTCTGTTTCCGAAAGGTTGATGATGTTATGGGTGTAGCCAGGGAGCATGTGGACGGCCTCCATCCTGTCACCGCTCACTTCCCATTCCAAAACATTGCCATTCGGATCATTGAGGTTACGTTGTTGGATAAGCCCATGGCCTTTTACCACAATGAACTGCTCAAACTTTGTGTTATGCCAGTGCTGGCCCTTAGTGATTCCTGGCTTGGAGATATTGATGGATACCTGACCGCAGTTGAGAGTATGCACCAGTTCGGTAAAGGAACCGCGATTGTCAATATTCATTTTTAGCGGGAAAGCTACTTTCTCCTTGGGAAGATAGCTCAAATAAGTGCTGTAAAGTTTCTTGGAAAAACTGTTTGCCGGGATCTCCGGAATCATCAGGTTCTTGGGCTGCTCTTCAAACCGATGAAGCAAGTCCACAATTTCACCCAGGGTTGCTTTATGGGTAGTGGGTACGTAGCAGTAGCGGCCATTCTTCATTGGAAAGACACCCAGGCCATCAAACTCACAACGATGCTCCTCGCCTTTCAGACATGCGATCATCTCGTCAACAAGGTCATCGATATATAACAGTTCTAGTTCTACACCAGGATCGTTAACTGTGTAAGGCAAATCGTTGGCTACAGCGTTACAGAAAGTGGCCACAGCGCTGTTGTAGTTAGGGCGGCACCACTTGCCAAAAAGATTCGGGAAGCGATAAACCAGAACCTTCGCCCCGGTTTCCTCACCATATTGAAGGAACAGTTCTTCTCCAGCCTTTTTGCTGCGACCGTATTCACTATTACCGAAGCGACCGACAAGACTCGCCTGTTGGGAACTGGAGAGCATTACCGGGCAGGTGTTATTGTGTTCCTTGAGAGTGTTCAGTAGCGTACTTGCAAAACCAAAGTTGCCTTGCATGAACTCCTCTGTGTTCTGAGGACGGTTCACCCCGGCAAGGTTGAAAACGAAATCGCACTCTGTACACCACTTATCCAGTTCCTCCAGTTTGTTTCCTAAATCATACTCGTAGATTTCATCTACATGTACGCCATAATTCCGCGCCTTGCCGTCTCGAATGCTCTTCAGCTGCGCACATAGATTCTTCCCCACAAATCCTTTCGCTCCTGTAACAAGTATCTTCATGGCTACTCACTTCTGATGTCCTTGGATTTTGCACGAGGCTCAAGGCCGAGGTCTTCACGGATAAAACGAAGTTTGAGAAGTAATTCCTTCATACCTTCCACATCCAGGCGACGAGTGTTGTGACTATGGTAATCCTCGATTCTGGTCATATCCGTATTACCCTCAGTGAAGAACTTGTCATAGTTCAGATCGCGGGTGTCACACGGGATACGCCAGTAGTTGCCCATATCAATAGCTCGCGCCATCTCCTCACGGGTGACAAGTGTCTCATATAGTTTCTCTCCATGTCTGGTTCCGATAACCTTCACCTCGGTTTCTCCATACTTAGAATCAATCTTGCTATATGTCTCCTTCAGCGCCTGCGCCAGCGTTGAGAGCGTAGCCGCGGGGGCCTTTTGAACAAAGAGGTCGCCATTATGGCCGTGTGTAAAAGCATATACCACAAGGTCTACGGCATCATCCAAGGTCATCATGAACCGCGTCATATTGGGATCCGTGATGGTGATGGGCTTGCCCTCCATCATTTGCTCCACCCAAAGGGGGATGACACTGCCTCGGCTGGCCATCACATTGCCATAACGGGTGCAACAGATAGTCGTAGCAGCACCCTCTCCCAATGCCCGGCCCTGGGCAATGGCCACTTTCTCCATCATAGCCTTACTGATACCCATCGCATTGATAGGATAGGCCGCCTTGTCGGTGGAAAGTACTACCACGTTCTTAACACCGTGAGCAATAGCACTCAAAAGCACATTGTTCGTACCTTCCACGTTTGTACGAACAGCCTCCATCGGGAAAAACTCGCAACTGGGGACCTGCTTCAGAGCCGCAGCACTGAATACATAGTCTACTCCTCCCATGGCAAAGTCCACCGCTTCGCGCTGACGCACGTTGCCGATATAAAACTTCACCTTGTTGAACACATCAGGGCGCTGCGCCTGAAGGTAGTGGCGCATATCATCCTGCTTTTTCTCGTCGCGGGATAAGATGCGAATCTCTCTAATGTCGCTATCCAAAAAGCGACGAAGAACTGCATTTCCGAAACTTCCTGTGCCACCCGTAATAAGCAACACTTTGTCTTTAAAAACTGACATAGTCAATAATTATCTTATAATAATTCGCAATACACTATTCACTTTAACAATTCGTACCAGATTCGGATAACCTATATTCGATATACGCGTTCGGTAGGAAAGATATTATGGCAATCCAGGACCACCTTGCCTTTCAGCTTATCCCAGCAAGCCTTGATCTGGTCGTGCTTCACCATCACAACAACCATATCTACGTCATTCAAGAACGCGTCAAAATCGTGATACTGGTTCTTCACGATATCCTTTTCAATCAGCGGGTCGTAGACCTTCAGCGGCTCAGCCAGGTGACGCTCCTGGCACTCAAGCAGCTGCAGCGTCGGGCTTTCGCGCACATCATCGACGTTCTCCTTGTAGGTCAGGCCATACAGGCCCACCCGACGGGTGTCGGTGATGCC
>JAEEGL016256027.1_pt1 | contig 20194 bp, 19 predicted proteins | sample 9134231 | NCBI WGS metagenome assembly JAEEGL01 (sample SAMN16246548, study PRJNA631951) | gut metagenome | biome: gut microbiome; feature: rumen; material: fiber-attached | host: Bos | place: Iran: Karaj | collected 2018-10
GACGAAGAGATCGCTACATTCGAGGCTGAGGAAGTTTACGATCAGGCTGACGCAGGCGGATTCATCAACTGCTTCGGTCTTCCTATGAAGGTCGTAGCTCAGATGAAGAAGAAGAATGGTCTTCTCTGATTCTAAGTTAATTAAGTAACTTCAGCGGCTGCCTCAGATAAATGAGACAGCCGCTTTTGTTTTAAAGGAGAATCATATGAATATTCGTCCGTTTAAGAAATGTGATGCAGACACGATAGTTTCTTGGATCAAGTCCGAGAAGATCTTCCGTTATTGGTGTGCAGACCGTTTTGAATCCTACCCTATTACCGGTAATGAACTTATTAAGTCCTATGAAGCATCTTTAGACAACGATGATACATTCCATTTTGTTGCTTTCGATGATTCTGGACTTATCGGGTATTTCATTATCAGATATCCTGACATTAGTGACAGACATACAGTAAGACTTGGCTTTGTCATCGTTGATGATTCGAGACGAGGACAAGGTATCGGTAAGCAGATGATCAAGAAGGCCTTGGATTATGCGGTCGAATATATGGATGCCAAGAAAATAACCATCGGAGTATTTGATAACAACCCTTCTGCCCTCTACTGCTATCTTAATGCTGGCTTTAAGGATACCGGTGTAACAGAACCTTATACATGCATGGGTGAAGAATGGATATGCAAGGAGCTTGTATATGATCCCTTCGACATATCTTCTGACGAAGAAGGATTCTCTTACTACATGTCCGGTGAAGAATTCCTTATGTTCCGTAAAAGTGTCGGATGGGAACCTATCCCGATTGAAGAAGCAAATAAAGGAATCAAGAACTCTACTGTTGTATGTATCCGTAAGAAAGGCAAACCCATTGCCTTCGGACGTATAATCATGGATCACGGTTATGTGGCTTATATAGCTGATATCATCGTTCTTCCTGAATACCAGGGACTAGGTTACGGTCGTAAGATAATGGATAAGGTTATGTCCATCATTCGAAGTAACCTCAAGCCCGGATATAAGGTGATGCTTAGTCTGTCATCTGCCAAGGGTAAAGAGAGTTTTTATGAAAAATTCGGTTTTATCAAGCGTCCCACTGAAGATAAAGGACATGGAATGTATCAGTGGATTGCTTATGAAGAAAGTAAGGAGAACTGATTATGATCGAATACAGGTTAATGACGATTGATGACTACCAGCAGGCATATGATCTTTGGATCTTGTGCGGTAACGGTCTTAACGACAAAGATGACTCTATTGAAGGTATCGATAAGTACCTTAAAAGAAACCCTTCAACAAGCTTTGTTGCAACTTGTGACGGTAAGGTTGTTGGTGTTATATTATGTGGGCACGACGGCAGGCGTGGAATCATTCAGCATGCATGTGTCTCACCGGACTACAGAAGGATGAAGATCGGTAACAAGCTTGTCGAACTTGCACTAGAAGCGCTCAAAGCAGAAGGCATCAACAAGGTCCTTCTCGTTGCTTTCAAGAAAAATGAAGGCGGCAATGCTTTCTGGGAGAATCAGGGCTTCACATTACGTGAGGATCTGAACTACAGGAACAAGGCGCTTGCAGAAATGGTCAGGATCGATCCCGACTATACTAAGGAGTAATTAATATGGCAAAGAAGATGTGGGCAGGAAGATTCGAGAAGGCAACTGACAAGACAGTTAATGATTACAACTCCTCTCTTCCCTTTGACTCAAGAATGTATGCTCAGGATATCGAAGGTTCAGTAGCTCATTCAGCTATGCTTGCTCGTCAGGGTATCATCTCACAGGAAGATGCTGACTCTATAAGAGAAGGACTTCTCTCAATCAAGGACGATATCGAGAGCGGAAAGCTCACATTTGATTCTGATGCTGAAGATATCCACATGTTTATCGAAGAAGAGCTTACAAACCGTATCGGTGATGCAGGTAAGCGCCTTCACACAGGCCGTTCCCGTAATGACCAGGTAGCTTTAGACCAGAGACTTTATCTCGTAGACGAGTCCCTTGAGGTAGTTGAGCTTCTTGATGAGTTGATCGAGACTATCACAGATATGGCTAAGCAGCATCTTACAACTTACATGCCCGGTTACACACACCTTCAGCGCGCTCAGCCTATCACCTATGCTCATTATCTTTCAGCTTATATCGAGATGTTCAGTCGTGACCGCGACAGAATTGAGGCTGCAGCTTCAAGAGCGAACATCTCCCCGTTGGGTTCCGGAGCTTTGGCAGGAACAACATATCCTCTCGACCGTGAGTCTGTAGCTGATGCACTTGGTATGTCAGGCGTTACTATGTGTTCTCTTGACGGTGTTGCTGACAGAGATTTTGCTATCGAGTTTGCTTCTGCAGTATCCATCCTCATGATGCATCTTTCACGTATGTCTGAGGAGATCATCCTCTACGCTTCACAGGAGTTCAAGTTCTATGAGCTCGACGACGCTTACTCCACAGGTTCATCCATGATGCCTCAGAAGAAGAATCCTGACGTAGCTGAGCTTACTCGTGGTAAGACAGGTCGTGTTTACGGTGACCTCGTTTCACTTCTCGTTATCATGAAGGGTCTTCCCCTTACTTATAACAAGGACATGCAGGAAGTACAGGAGTCGCTTTTCGATGTGGTGGATACCATTAAGGGTGTGCTTCCTCCCTTCACGGGCATGATGAAGACTATGACAATCCGTGCCGACAACATGGAAGCAGCGGCTCTCGGTGGCTTCACTAACGCTACTGACCTCGCTGACTACCTCGTACGAAAGGGAATTCCTTTCCGTGAGACTCATGCTATCTCCGGCAAGCTTGTGCATTACTGCATTGAGAACAATACGACTCTCGAAAAGCTTAGTCTCGAGCAGTTCAAGCAGTTCTCAGACCTTATCGAAGACGATGTATATGATGCGATCTCACTTGAGACTTGCGTAAACAAGCGTACTTTAACTGGCGGACCTGCGCCGGATACAGTCGGTAAGTATCTGGGTGATCTTAGTTAAGGACTTAACCGTAGTTATTAATCTACTTCATAACTCCAGAACTTAATCTTCTTTTGTAGGAATTTGAAAAAAGGATTAGCGAACAGAGAATAGATCTCAAACAGTATCCATGATACAAGATACATGATGATCGCGGTTATGAATGTGTGCAGCAGGTATATTCCTAATGGCTTGTTCACGTAATCCGGTATCCTCAGGAACCCATATAAGAATACGTGAGTAATGTATGCCGAGAAGGATGCTTTTGCTATTCGGTTAATGATCTTATTTTTCCCTATATTAATATGGAGAAACAGAATAAAGATCATGACGGATTGCGCTATCACCAGGATGTTAGAGTAATATAAAATGGTATCACTGAAACCATATAACAGCTCGTTTATAAGAACACATAATACGCTGCCCAGAATCAGTCTTAAAGGCGGGATTCTCATTATAGTTTCTTTATAGCATCTTATCAGTGCTCCGATTATATACATCACAACAAACTGAATAATGGAATAACCTGCTTCAGAACCCATAGCACTTACAAAGCTGAAGTGGTTATAAGAGGTGCCTGAAACGGAAGAGATAAAATCTATAATCGTTGGTTCTAAAGAGAATAAAACGAGAATCAGCACTAACAAACGAATCCTGCTGGTAGTACTAATACTCCTGATCAAGAGATTGATATATGGTGATATCAGGTATAGAGCGATATAGATAAAGATATACCATGATGTCTTGGGTATAAACTTCAAATAACCAACAAAAGAAACAGAATCTTCCTTCTCAATCAGATTGAATAACGCATAGAACAATACGCAGTAGATCAACAACTGCGTAATAAGACTAATCGGTTTCATAATCGCCCGTTTATTTGAATCGTACAGAAAGTATCCTGATATAAGAACAAATAGATTTACTGCTACGATAAACACACATTCAAGAATGTTCATAGCAAGCTGGTTTACCGTTCCTGGAGTAACATAATCAAATCCTGCACCATATTTCGGAATATTATAGTGCAGGATAAAGACTCCCAGCATACTGATAATTCTCAGCAGCTCGATGGAACTGTCTCTATTTGTCTGAACTTTAACCACAGGCATTATCTTTCCATGAGCCAGATTTCTGACGACTTTGGAGCCAGCGTCGAACCGCCGCCGAAGTCGTGGATCGTACCTGATATAAGTTCCTGTGCCTGTCCGCAGCCTGCATCGAAGTGTGCCGTAAACGGATTGGAATCCATGTTGATAGCAACAAGCACTCTCTGATCACCGCAGTTTCTCTCGAAGATGCACTGCTTGTTTGTAAGAACTATAGACTTCATGCCTCCATAGTTAAGGGCCTTAGTCTCTTTCTTTGCCTTTGAAAGTCGTGAGATGTGCTCTGTAAGCTCATTCCACTCAGGTTTATCAAAGCATGCTCTAAGTGCAGGATCTCCCTCCTCTTTACGCGCCTTTGCTCCCCACTCTGAACCATAGTAAACGCAAGGAATACCGGGCATAGTGTATACCATTGTGTAAACAAGGGGCAGCAACTCGGGATCGTTAATGATTGAAGCTATTCTGGTTACATCATGATTGTCAGCGAATGACAGAAGATGTGAGCCTCTTGCTACAGTCCAGTCCTCTGGTCCAAACAGTCTTAACAGAGAGTGAATGATCTCGAACATGTTACCGGAATTAAATGCCGAATGAATTCCCTTATAGCACTGATAGTTAGTAAGTGAATGAAGGTGCATGTCATTGAGCATACGTCCGTATTCGCCGTGGAGAACCTCTCCGAGAAGCAGGAATTCAGCCTTCTTGCTGTCAGTAAACTCACGAAGTCTTCTTAAGAATTCATGATCAAGACAGTAAGCAACGTCTAGTCTTAATCCGTCGATATCGAAGAAGTCGATCCAGTAATTAACCTTATCAAGAATATGATCGATAACTGCAGGATTTCTGAGATTAAGCTTAACAAGGTCATAATTGCCTTCCCAGCCTTCATACCAGAATCCGTCGTTATAGTTGGAGTTACCTTCGAATGACAAGTGGAACCAATCCTTATAGGGTGAATCCCACTTCTTCTCCTGGACATCACGGAAAGCCCAGAAACCTCTTCCTACATGGTTAAATACTCCGTCGAGTACAACCTTAATGTCTTCCTTGTGAAGAGCATCTACTACCTTTTTAAAATCCTCGTTAGTACCGAGGCGTGTGTCTATCAGACCGTAATCTCTTGTGTTATATCCATGAGTGTCAGATTCGAACACCGGTGAGAAGTAGATAGCATTACAGCCTAACTTCTTGATATGAGGTTTCCACTCCAACACCTTGAGGATCCTGGATTCAGGCTTGCCGTCATTCTCGAACGGAGCTCCGCAGAATCCCAACGGATAGATCTGATAAAACACTGATTCTTCAAACCACATAATTATTTCAGTTTCCTTTCTATACTCTCGATTACTATCTCAAGAGCTTTAATTCTTGCATATTTCTTATCGTTTGATTCAAGCACATGCCACGGAGCAAAAGTCGTGGATGTCTTCTTGATCATCTCATCTATAGCCGATTCGTAAAGATCCCACTTCTCGCGGTTTCTCCAGTCTTCATCCGTAATCTTCCACTGTTTCTCGGGAGTATTCTGGCGTTCCGTAAATCTTGCAAGTTGGGTATCTTTATCAATCTGAACCCAGAATTTGATAACGACAGCTCCCCAGTCTACAAGTTCTTTCTCGAATTCATTTATTTCGTTATAAGCTCTCTTCCAGTCATTCTCGGAACAGAATCCTTCGAGTCGCTCTACCATTACTCTTCCGTACCATGTGCGGTCGAATATGGCAATATGACCATCCTTGGGAAGTCTCGTCCAGAATCTCCACAAGAAATGTCTTGCCTTCTCATGAGGCTCCGGACTTGCGATAGGATGAACTTCATAACCTCGTGGGTCTAAAGCTGCAGTAATTCTCTTGATATTACCGCCCTTTCCTGCTGCATCCCATCCTTCATAAGCGATAATTACCGGGATTTTCCTGCGATAAAGTTCGTAATGAAGATCCTTAAGCTTTGACTGGAGCTTATCAAGCTTCTCATCATATTCTTCATCCGTTAATGTCTTATCAGCCAAGGATATATCTGCAAGCTTCTTTGTCTTGGCAAGAGAGAAAGTATTCTGAAGAACCGGAAAATTGATGCTTGAATTCGTAAATGCTGTATCAAGAGCCTCATTAATAATGTCGAGAGCCTGAAGTGTAGCCCAATTCTCAGAATCTGCATCTATTACATACCATGGTGCATACGCAACATCCGTCTCATCAATAAATGAATTGTAGGTATCTAGGTAATCATCATATTTTTTGTTCTGGAAAAGGTCGTGGTCACTGATTCTCCACTTAGTATTCTTATCAGATAAAAGATCCTCGATCCTTTTCTTCTGAATCTTCTTGGAAATGTGTAAAAACAGCTTAATTACAATGTATCCGTCCTCGACAAGCTGTCTTTCAAAACACTTTACGCTTCTTATTTTCTTCTCGTACTCGTCATCATCGATCTTCTCGCTTACATGAAGTCTTGTCAGCTCACTCATCCATGCCCCGTCGAAAAGGCTTATTTTGCCTTGTTCCGGGATAAGATCAACATACTTCTTAAGAAACGGATAACGCATCTCATCAGAAGTACGCTTACCTAAGTTAAATACTTTGAAGAATCTTGGATCAATATTCTTTATTATGTTGGAGATAAGTGTACCTTTACCTGATGTTCCCCAACCTTCTATAACAATAAGGACAGGTATCTTCTTGTCCTTTATTATCATCTGCTTGGCAAAGAGTTCGTCTCTTCTTTGACGAAGTCTATCCTTTATTTCTTCCTTATTTGGTTTCTCTGGTAGTTCGAATAAAGTCGACATTATAAATTCCTCGCTTTCTTCGTTACTATGAGTCCATCAAGGCTCATTATCAGTATAATCAAAAATGAGCCGAAGCCCGCAGCAGAATTTAAATTTCTTGTAAATACTGAATGCGGATCCCCATAGCGAGAAAGCAAGGCACTTACTAATATCATGAAAGAAACGATTGCCTTTACGGAATCTATCTTTCTTAATGCGATTGTTGTGAAAGACTTGGTCTTGTGAGCTTTTACCATGTTGATCGAAGCAAGGATAACCTTGACTATGACATACATGGCCGTAATAAAGATCGTATAACCGGGGTATTTTTTATATATGCCGTTCATATAGAACAACAAAACCGCTATACCCAGCATAATATCGAACACAAGAAGATAAATGCTGAATAAGCGGTAGTTATTAACGGAAGTGAATTTGGGATTTCTGGAGACTAAAGAAGCCCCTGCTCGTCCCAATACAAATCCTTTAAGGTAAATGGTGATTATATAAAACACTGTCATTACGCCAAGCCACAGGGAACGGCTCCAGAATGCGGCAATTCCGGTAGCTGCGGCATAAATCATACTGGCAATCAAAGAAGGAATGCTTAATGCAACAGTCCTTCTCTTGTAATCATCCTTGAATAAAGATTTTATCCTGTCTAATTTACCCATATGAAAACTTATCAGTTTCTCATACTGTGGATCGGAGCAGGAATCCTACCTCCTCTGTGGATAAAGTCAGCGCATGAAGCCTTATTGACTTCCATAATGGGTGCATAACCCAAAAGGCCGCCGAACTGTACTTCATCTCCGACAGTCTTACCGGGAACGGGAATAAGTCTTACTGCAGTTGTCTTGTTGTTAAATGTTCCGAGTGCCATCTCATCAGCGATGATACCGGAAATTGTCTCAGCAGTTGTGTCGCCGGGAATAGCAATCATATCAAGACCTACAGAGCATACGCAGGTCATAGCCTCAAGCTTTTCGAGACGGAGGCCGCCGCTTGCAGCAGCTGCGATCATGCCCTCGTCCTCGGAAACAGGAATGAATGCTCCGGAAAGACCGCCTACATAAGAAGAAGCCATGATACCGCCCTTCTTAACGGCGTCGTTAAGCATAGCAAGCGCAGCAGTTGTGCCCCATGTTCCGCACTCTTCGAGTCCGAATTCCTCGAGAAGCCTTGCTATGGAGTCACCTACTGCAGGTGTCGGAGCCAGGGAAAGATCGATGATGCCGAAAGGTACGTGAAGTCTTTCAGAAGCTTCTCTGGCAACAAGCTCACCTACTCTTGTTATCTTAAATGCAGCCTTTTTGATAGTCTCAGCAACAGTACCGAGATCTGCGCCCTTAACGGACTCCAATGCGTGCTTTACAACACCAGGGCCAGAAATGCCTACGTTAATAACGCATTCAGGTTCACCGGGGCCCAAAAAGGCACCGGCCATGAACGGGTTATCCTCAGGTGCATTGGCAAATACAACGAGCTTAGCGCAGCCCAAAGCATCTCTGTCTGCTGTAAGTTCAGCTGTCTTCTTAATGATTCTTCCCATATCAGCAACGGCATCCATATTGATACCTGTTCTTGTGGAAGCAAGATTAACGGAAGAACACACAAAATCCGTAGAAGCCAAAGCCTCAGGGATGGAATTGATAAGCTTCATGTCAGAGTTGGAATAACCCTTCTGAACTAAAGCGGAGAAACCTCCAACGAAGTTAACACCGCAAGCCTTAGCAGCTCTGTCCAATGTCTTCGCAAAAGGTGTGTAATCTGATGAATCGCAAGCAGCAGCTACAAGTGCGATTGGAGTAACAGAAATCCTCTTATGAATGATCGGAACACCGTACTTTTTGCTGATTGCATCACCTGTAGCTACAAGATCCTTGGCATATCTTACAATCTTGTCGTAGATCTTGTCACAGCACTCATCGACTGAAGAAGCAGCACAGTCGAGAAGTGAGATACCCATAGTAATTGTTCTGATGTCCAAATGCTGCTCATTGAACATCTTCATTGTTTCTAAGATTTCAAAATCTGTAATCATATTCTGTGCATCCTGTAGAAGAGATCTGTGTGCTGAATAGTAATTGTAACTCCCAGCTTATCGCCCAACTCATTGAGGCTGTCGATGATATTGGAGTTCTCAATGTCGTTGTCCTGAAGATCAACGAGCATGATCATTGTGAAGATATCATCAAGAATAGTCTGAGAGATGTCTTTGATATTGATATTGTTCTCTGAAAGCAGTGCAGAAACGCCTGCGATTATGCCTACACGATCCTTTCCGATTACGGAAATAACGGCTGTATTCTTATCGGATTCCATAGTAAAACTCCTCTATAAAATATCAGAGTTATAATATCATACTTTCAGCAAGCCGATTAGCACATTTTATGCCGTCAATAGCAGAAGACATTATACCTCCTGCATAACCTGCACCCTCTCCTGCGGGATAAAGTCCCTTGACTGTAATATGCTCGAATGAATCTTTATCACGCGGTATTCTTACGGGAGATGAAGACCTGGTCTCAACCGCGGTCAATACAGCATAATCTGAATCAAATCCTTTTATTTTCTTACCCATGAGCGAAATGCCTTCGATGAGAGTGTCAATCATGTACTCAGGAAGTAATTCTCTGAAGTCACAAGGTATGGTTCCGGGGCTGTATGTAGGTGTTACGACAGAGGCTTTTGTTCCGTTTGTTCCCTTTCTTAAGTCTCCATAAGTCATATAAGGAGCCAGTCCTGTGGATCCTGAGAGCTCATAAGCCTTTTTCTCGAGCATATCCTGATAGATCATTCCTGTCAGAGGATTATCATCTATGCTCTTGGGATCAAATGGAATAAGTAAAGCTGCATTGGAATTAACACCATCACGGCTTCTGTAACTCATTCCATTGGTGCATATAGAATTCTCGAATGAAGCTGAAGGTACAACTTCACCGCCTGGGCACATACAGAATGTGTAGAGTTTCCTGTCGTTAGAAGTATCTACTGCAAGCTTATAGTTCGCCGCGAAGATATTCTTATAATCGGATGTATCGAAACCGTACATCGCCATATCGATATCGTGTCTTAAGTGCTCAACTCTGACTCCTATGGAGAACGGTTTACTCGTAATACCAGGCAACTTGTGTTCTCTCATAAGCTTTCTGCTGCTGTTGCCTATGGCAAGTATAAGCTTGTCGGTACTGTAATGACACTTATTCGTGAATATACCCTGTACCTTAGCGGGACGATAATGCTCATGATAATCAATCTCGATGAGTTCCTCTTCGAAATGAACCTCACCGCCGAGGCCTATTATCTCTTCCCTTATGCCTTTTACGACATTTACAAGATTATCTGTACCAACATGAGGATGGGAATCATAAGAGATATCTTCGGGAGCACCGTGCTTGATGAAGACTTCGTTGATAAAACCCTTATACTCTGAAGATACACCTGTATTAAGCTTGCCGTCAGAAAACGTACCTGCTCCGCCCTCTCCGAACTGGATATTGGAAGATGGATCAATAACACCGTCTTTCTTATATCTGCTGACGTCCTCTGTTCTTGAAGTAACGTCTTTTCCCTTCTCTATTATGAGCGGCTTTAATCCGTATCTTGCTAAGACAAGTCCGGCAAACATTCCTGCAGGTCCAAATCCTATGATTATAGGTCTTGTTGAAGTGTTAAATCTCTTATCTTTATGAATCAGTACAGCAAGTGACGAATCCTGTAGCTTCTCATCAGTTACTCTGTAGCAAAGCTTAACATCAGGCTTCTTACGGGCATCAATGTAAGATCTTAAAACCGTCAGCTTGTCTTTCGATATTCCTGACTTCTTAGAAAGTACAGCCTTAATATCATCGGCATTACCTATATCATCAGGACGGAATACCAGTTCCTTTATCATGTCAGATTTCCTCGTATTCCTCGATAATTGCTTCAGCAGCAGTCATAGCAGATGCCCAGGCAAAATGAAGATTATAACCGCCGCAGATTCCGTCGACGTTTAACGCTTCACCTATAACATAAATACCGCGATTATCAGTAAGCTCAAGTCCGTCAGTAACCTTCTTAAGCTTAAGACCTCCTGAAGTAACCTGTGCGTTGGCAAACCCCTGGCTTCCGGACAGATTTACACGAAAATCTCCAATAATTCTTGCAATATCCTCAGGAGTGTTATCAGATCTTGCCACAACAAGTTCAGCAAGAGGTTTCTTTATAAGGCCTGACAAAGCATCAGCAGGCGTTCTGTCCTTAAATCTTTTAAGAAGCTCAATAACAACCTTCAGCTTCTTTTCTTCATCCATAGAAGGAATTAAATCCACACTTAAGTAAGAAACGTTCTTTCCAGAAGCAACGAGTCTGTTATAAATACCCGACAGCTGCATTACGCATATTCCGGAAACGCCATAATCCGTAAAGAGGATCTCCCCCTTTTCGATGTGTCCCTCCAGTGTAACGTTGCACTCCTGACGAAGACCTGCCAGCTTCTTTATCTCCTTGTCAGATGTCCTTAATGCTACTAAAGAAGGAAGCAAAGCTTCATAGCTGTCGTTTCCCGCGAAGTTTTTAATGGTTGGATAAAGAGAACCGTTGCTGCCAGAATCCGGCAAGGAAACGCCGCCGCAAGCAAAAACCACATAATCACTTTGGTAAATGCCGTTAACTTTAAGTTTCATGCCGTCTCTTACTACGGAAGTAACTTCAGTTTCATACAAGAAAGTGGACTTGGAACAGGAAGCAACAAGGGAATCCGTTACTGTCTTGCTTTGGAAAGTAATCGGATAAACGAGGTCACCCTTGTAAGCAGCAATTACACCAAGTTCCTTCTCAAAGAAATCGATAACTTTCTTAGGAGTAACTGCGAAAAGCATCTTTCCCAATTTCATTGGATCATCAGTGTTATAACACGACGAGTTAAGACTCAAGTTAGTAAAATTACACCTGCCGTTTCCGGTAGCAAGCAGCTTTCTTCCTGCTTTATTGTTCTTCTCAATTACAAGAACCTTCAAAGAAGGATACTTGATATTAAGAACGGCAGCGCACATTAATCCCGATGCACCGCCGCCGATTATAATCACATCATATGAATTACTGCTCATCAGAAGTATCGAGAAGCCTTATTGCCCTCATATACTTGCTCTGGTCGTAAGGAACAGCATTTGTATTGTCTACGATAAACTGAGCAAGATCCTTAAGATCAACTACATCTCCGGATTCGAGCTCGATCTCAAGTTCACAGATATCTTCAGACTTGTCACCTGCAGATATCTTACCTACATCAAAGCATGCCTCCATCATGGAATCACCGAAGCCGAAAGTATAAGTTGTTCTCTCACAATAAGTGGAACAAAGGCATATAAGATCCTCGCTCTTAACATCTCCCAACGCATCATCTAAGATCTCTTCCGGATCATCATCACCTCTTGAAGCCTTAGCTCTGAAAGCATCAACGTCAAATTCCGAAGAATCGGCATCGACGTTCCACTCATATCTTTGATGAAGTCCATTTACAACAGAACCGCCGAACTTTACTGTGTGCTCGTATCTGCTACCGTTATCATCCTCATAAAGTCTTACTCTTACGGATGTTCCCTTATTAAGAAGAACACGGTCCTTCGTATCGTAGTAAGAATTAGTAAGCTTAACAGGTTCCTTCTCACCAACATCCAAGCAGTAATCAGCGAACCAGTCAGCATTAATGATGGCCATCATCTCTTCTTTGCTGCTAAATGCAAGTTTTACTTCAGTTTCCATAAACCCTCAATTAATAATCAACCGTGTGAACGCCGCCGGTGGAAACAACGACAAGACGGTTATTGTCTGTAAATCCTATCCTTATTATATCCTCATCCACCGAGATATCAGATACAACTGCTCCGCTTGAATTAAAAACGATAATTCTGTCATCAATGGAAAGTGCATACATATCGTCACTGGATGCAATGGCATTAACATCTGATCCGACTTCAGAATCATAGATAACTTCACCATTTGCATTAATGATCATAAGTTTATTAAGCTGATTAACGCCGTCAGCGTAAACAACGAAGATAACGTTATTGACGACCTTTACATAATTCAAAGTTCCGAATGAATCACTGAAGGGCACCAATGCATCATTTACAACGGTATATATGCAGTTTGAACTGAAAGCAAAGAGTTTATCTCCAATATATGCAGTATATGAAAGGATATCCGTCTCATCGATAGAGAACACGGCATAATCCGACGCAGTAATGTTATCGTTATCGTAATTAATATTGAATACTCTGACGAAGGGCCTATATACAGCACCCGTAGTATTAAGCGTCGTAAGAGCAAAGTACTCCTCGTCAGCTGAGAAAGCACCGCAGATAGGATAACCGGAGTTATAGGATGACCATCTTGATATTTGACCGCCCTCAGTGTTGTAGAGAATTACTTCACCATAAGCATCCGGACTGTCTGTGATAATGGCACAAAGACCGGAATCAGAAAGAATTGCGGACTGAATCTTATTCTCTGTAGGCTTCTCATAAAGAATCCGGTCAGTACTCATTACGATAAATCCATAGCCGTCATTATCAAAAACAACACAGTTATCATTATTGATATAGCACTGAGGATTACTATATGAAACATTAGCGCTGAATACTTCATTTCCGGATAAAGTGAGGTATGCAACTCGCTCCTTTGTAACTTTCAAAACGCCTTCACCGAAAGCATAAAGTTTCTGTGCTTCAGCATACTCACATGAGAAACCGGATTGACCGGCCAGTCTGATATTTCTGTCAGCACCACGGCTTTCAATCTCGTTCTTAGACACGAGAACGAGGAAAACAACAGCAATTAAGAGCAAGACAATGAAACCGATAATGGTAAATCGTAACTTCGCGTCTATACTGCTTTGTTTTCCGTCTTTACTCATGTTCAGGCAGCAGCCTCGTCTGCAGGTATATCATAAATACCCGAGATCTCATTATCGATAGCTTCAACAGCAAGTTCATAAGCTGTCCAAGCACCGTAGTTGAAAGTATCAGTTCCACTGTTATTAAACAATTCTCTGGCAGGAACAACGAAGCAGGTGTATTCGCCATTAAGGAATGCATAATAACTGTTATTATCTCTCTCAACGAATGACAAGGTAATAGTCTGATAATCTCTTGTAATGTAAGTAAACTCGATAGCAGGATCAAATTCAGGATCAGCCTCAACGTCTACTCCGGATACAGAGATTGTGATCAAAGACTCGTAGAGAATAGCCGCATACGACCTTCCCTCAGAAGTGAATACCTTCGCATTACGTGAATTGAGTTGTGCAGTAGCATCCTCAGCAGAAATAGAACCGCTAGTCGAGATTTCAAACGAGAATGACTGGTCACCATAAGTACCGTTAATCTCGCTCATCTCAGTCGCAGGATAATAAACAAGATAACTGCTCAACAAGATCATAAGCTGAGTCTCAAGACCATCGATCTGAAGCTCTGAAATCTTGAAATAACCGTCTACTACATTACTCTTTCCATAATAATATCCGTTAATATTAGCTGAAAGATCAACAGTTACGATGCGTCCGTCACTCATTGTAAATACAAATGAATATGCGGGTTCATCCAAACCATAATCAGCAAGCATATCATCCGGGATATCAATAAATGAAGTGATATCCATTGTAACGATCTTATCGATAAGAGTAGCAAAATAAGGACTGCACTCGATTGCGAACGGTGAGATTGCAGTGAACATAGGGTCACCCGTCTCATAAAGCTCGCAAGTAGCAAGAATATCGACAGAATCAGATGTACGTGAGAACTCAACAGTTGAAAGCAATGAATAATCAATATCCAAAGAAGCCGAAGCCAGGAAATCGATTAGCTGGAAGCCGCAGTAGATATACTTAGCAACAACTACTGTATAAACGTTAGGATTACCGTCTACCATAAAGTAGCAGCTGCCACCGTCAGCAGTCTTATTACCTACATAAATCTGAATTACTGAGCCGTCATACTGAGTAACGATAATTGTGTAAGCAGGATTATCAAGACCATACTCGGCAAGGTTCAATTCTGAGCTGTCACCTATCTTTCCGTTAGAAAGGAAATTCAAGATCATATATGCCCAGGAACTGACAGCATCATTACTGATCGGTACATCGGAGTCATACTTATCCATCAGAGACCAGATGACCATGCCCTGATCATCCATAGAGCCCTGAAAACCAATTCCGGTTCCGTCCCTGTTTACTACTTCGAGTGAAGAAACAAGGTTAGTTCCAATTGATACTACATTCTCAGCTTCAGCTTGAGTTTCCTGAGTTGAAGCCTCCTTAGCATTGGAGATAACTACACCGATTGCAACAACAACCAATGCAACCATAACAATGAAAGGAATCAAAAGTGACTTAAGTGATTTCATACTATTACAGATTCTTTCTCTTGTTATAAACAACTACGCCTGCAATAACGAAAGCCAAAGGAATAATTGCTACGAGTACAAATGTCATTACTGTAACCGTATTACTTGTAACCTTTGCTGTATCGATAGAGTAGTCTGACAAAGCCTTACCCTCTACGAATACACTGTCATCTGCAGCGAGCATTCCTCTGATGATATTTCTGGTAAATACGATATTGTTATCGTTAAAACCAAAGCTGCTTATGTACTCATCAGAAGTAAATGTTAATGTACCGAATACATATACGTCAGGAGGTGTAGTCGTTCCTGTGAAAGTAGCGTACATACCGACGTTAAATCGGCTGACATTAGCATTCTGAACTATATTGCCGGTAGTTGCATCATAGATACCGATACTTGCATTCTGAGATGTTGCAAAAAGCGGCGAAACTTCAATGTAGCTATACGGCGTATCAGCCTCCGTTACAGGTCTTGCGTATGAATTACGGAAACTTGTATTACCGTCAGCAACACTCTGATATGTTGTGGATACTTCCAAAAGCGAGTTATAAGGATCGCTGTTGATCTGATATCCCGGATCATTCTCTACAACCAATGAATTACCGATACGAATGTTGTAGTTGGCAAGAAGTTCATTAAGCTTAGTAAACTGCTCATTTACGTTTGTGTTGTAGTAGTTTACGGCAACGATGATTTTTCCGCCGTTGCTCAAATATGTCTTAATAGCTTCAACCATACTGTCAGTGATATCGGTGTTAATTCCATTAAGGAAAAGAAGATCACAGTCGGACGGAACCGTGAAGTTATCGCTTGCCTGAATGTCAGCACTGTCGATACCCATAGATGCAAGCATATTAGTAAGCTGATCGTGAGAACCTTCACCAAGACCTCTTACAAAGTAAGCAGTGTAGGTATAGCCCTGAGTAAGGTTTACGATAGCACTTGTGAACTTCTGCTCAACAATATTAGAAGTAGGCATGTAATAACCATATGCAAGATATTCGCTGTCGTATGTAAAGCAATCAATAGGTTCAATCTGAACAACCTTTCCGTTGCAATAAACAACATAACCGGTTGCATTAGCAAGGTCATAAACACCGTTAGGATCTAGCTCTGTGATGATAGAAGGATACTTTGTAGGGTCGACATACTCTACTGTTACTCTTCCTCCGGAAACAGAAACATAGTCATCGAGCAACGGTACTACGTATTCGTAAGGAGTATCCTTGAGATTAACAGGTCTTTCGAATAGTCCGACAATACGAACGTGAGTATCAGCAGGCAATGAATTGAGGTAAGAAATCGTAACATCTGAAACGGAGTTCTGGCCTGTTGCTGTCATATCGTATGTAAGATAATCATCAATACTTGCGTTATTGATCTTAAGTCCGAAGATGATATTAAGAGCAAGAACAATTACAAGAAGGATAACGAATGAACTGATGGAGAAAAGCTTAAGCTTTCCGGCTCTTACATCCGTCTTTACCTTGTTGTCATTCTTATTGCTGTTCTTCTTAGATGAATCGATCTTAGAAGATTTGTTGTTGTTTTTCTTATCGTTACTCATTTATAACCACCCCGATCAATTCTGCGCCCAGCGCTTCTTCTCAAGTATTCTGTATGTAAGGAACAAGAATACAAGAGCCATAGACAAGCAGAAAACAAGCGGAGAAATTGAGAAAACTCCGTATCTGAAGTCCTGTGTCTTGGAGAAGGGGCTCAACCATTTAATTGCTGCTTCAAGGTTATTGCAAGCGTTGTTGACCTTATCAGTCTCAATAGTCATCATCGAAGATGAAAGAAGTGAGTAAAGAGCTGAAGATGCAAGACCTGCGATTGTCTGAAGAAGCTGAATAACAAGGATAATAACAAAGCTTATGATAGCCGAGATAATCTGTGTATCAGTTAATGCCGAAGCGAGTATTCCAATGGAAGTAAAAAGGATTGCAAGACAGAAGAATACGATAACCGATCCCCAAGTACCGATGTTTACAACGCCACCTGAACAAGCAGTAACAATCATGTGAAGAATAACATTGAGGAACAAAATCGCTATAAGTGACATAGCGGCAAGGAACTTACCGAGAACTACATCAAACATGGAAAGCGGGTTCGTATAGAAAAGTACTTCTGTTCCCCTCTTCTTATCTTCCGAGAAAAGACCCATCGTGATAACGGGAATGATAATTACGAAGAAAGAACAAAGGGACATAATCTCACTTGAGATGTTTACGCTTCCGTTGCTGTACTGGTTAATAAAAACAAAACCTGACAGGAACGAGAACAAAGCCAATGCGACATAGCCGACCGGCGATCTGAAATATGAAGCTAATTCTCTTTTATAAACTGCTAACATCTAATCTTTAAACCTCCGTATCAGACAGACGTAATAGAGAGGAATATCTCCTCGAGTGAAGGATCCATGGATCTGAACTCAAGCATAGGCCAACCGCCCTTGCTCATCGCATAGAAAACAGATGAACGAACATCATTCTTCGCATTGCTGTCTGCGGTGATCTCAACCTGATGGATGGATGTATCTTCATTTGAAACAACTGAAACTACGTTAGTAACACCGGGAATGGCGCGGAGCTTATTGATAACCTCCTTGGAAGGTCCCTTGAAAGAAAGTGACAACTTAGTTGAACCGCTCAATCTATTAGAAAGATCCGTAATAGTATCAATTGCAGCAACCTTCCCCTGGTTTATGATTACGACTCTGTCACAAACTGCCTGAATCTCTGAAAGGATATGTGAACTTAAGATAACTGTATGCTTATCAGCAAGTTTTCTGATGAGCTTTCTGATCTCAAGAATCTGATTAGGGTCAAGTCCTACAGTCGGCTCATCAAGGATAAGGATATCGGGATTGCCAACGAGAGCCTGAGCTATACCTACTCTCTGCTTGTAACCCTTTGAAAGGTTGCCGATCAATCTGTCAGCCATATCAGTGAGCTTAATCATGGAAAGAATGGATGCAAGCTGCTCCTTTCTGTCCTTCTTCGATACCTTTTTAAGATCACAGATAAAGTTAAGATACTCGAGAACCGTCATATCAAAGTAGAGCGGCGGCTGCTCGGGAAGATATCCGATGCATTTCTTAGCCTCTTCCGGCTCTTCAAGAATGTCATGTCCGTTTACCTTAACGGAACCGGATGTGGAAGAAAGATAACCGGTAATGATATTCATAGTTGTGGACTTACCTGCACCGTTAGGTCCGAGAAATCCCAAGACTTCGCCATCATTAACCGTAAAAGAAATACCGTTGACCGCTTTTATGTCACCATATCTCTTCACAAGGTTGTTAATTTCAATCATATAGTGCCTCCGTCAAAATTGCACATCGCTATATATAATAATATAAATAGCGCTAAACTCAAAATTTAATTTCGCAGACAAATACTCCGGTATCGTCATCCCTGATTCCGAAGATATACAGACCGTTTTCACTCTTTTGAACGAAAATTTCCACTTTCTGGCCGCTTTTAACCTCATTTATGTAGTTAATATTGATATCGCTGATTCCATGAACATCATATCCGCCCTTATAGAGAGCGTCATAAACCCAAGCAAGATATCTTGTGTTGTTTACATGGTTATTGTGGTCAAGTTCAGTATAATCAGCGTATTTTGTGATTAAAGGCTCACTATCCTCGTCTATTACAGGTATCTTAAGCTTGGGACAGGATTCACCAAGCGCCATTCTTTCAGACTGAACAATTCTTTGGGGAAGTTCTGTAAGTTTGGATGGGAAAACCGGTCTGTGAGTTTCTTTATCAGCAAGTATCCATACTGAAGTGCCGCTTCCGATAAGCTCATGATTCTCATCAAATATCTCATATTCTCTGTCGAAGAATAGTTTTTTGGCCCCGCAAGACCATGTAGTGACAGTAAAATGTTCACGCCATTTTGGAAGTCTTTTGATATTGACTCTTAAGCGAAGGATAATCCAGCAGCAGTCGTACTTTCCTATCTCTTCTCTTCCCCAGCCCGTATCAGCTGCACCTTTGTCAGCCGTTTCCTGTAAATCAGATAAGAGCACATGAGGGGCAAGACAACTGTCTGTACCGCAATCTGTGCTCTTGGTATAAAAATCAACTTCAGAATGATCAGACATCTATTCTCTGTGTTCCTCTCGGATTATAACGTCTGAACATAGGATACATCTCGGTATCAAAATCAAATACGACAATGAACTTTACCCTATCCTGTGTCAGGAAAACGTACCAGACATCATCACTGATGTCATATTCTCGTTTTTCCGTGCAGTTAAGCACATATTCAGACTGTTCTGCGTCATCCTTAAATCTGTCGGATGTAACGGCTCCGATATACTCGCATTCTTTAATGGAGAAATCTGCCAAAAGATCTAACTTCTTCTGATTAGTAACCTTGGTAACTTCAAAATTGTCGTTGGTTATCTCAATCTGATATTCAACGTTCATATTCTTGATGAGTCTGTAAACAAGATAGCAAAGACCAAATGAAATCATTCCGGTGAAGTAAATAATGTTATATCCAAACAGGATAGGTATACCATTAAAAAACACCATGAATATGATAAGTGCAGTTATTGAAACGACCGGGAAAAGCTTACCTACTTTTCCCTGATCACGTTTTACACATTTCTCGTAAAAAAGATCTTCCATAATTCTCCTTAAATCATTAAAGCGGCCATGTATGCACATGACCGCTTAATTATACGATATAACAGGTCTTTATCAATACATCGGTGCTGCAGGTGCTGCAGGCTCCGGCTCAGGAATATCGATAACGAGTGCTTCTGTTGTAAGAAGTGTTGAGGATACGGAAGCTGCATTCTGAAGAGCAGATCTTGTAACCTTAGCAGGATCTACGATACCAGCCTCGTACATATCAACATACTGGTTGTTCAGAGCATCGAAGCCAACACCATTCTCGGAATTCTTGATCTTCTCAGCGATTACGCTGCCGTCGAGACCTGCATTAGCAGC
>JAEEGL017421144.1_pt1 | contig 20192 bp, 9 predicted proteins | sample 9134231 | NCBI WGS metagenome assembly JAEEGL01 (sample SAMN16246548, study PRJNA631951) | gut metagenome | biome: gut microbiome; feature: rumen; material: fiber-attached | host: Bos | place: Iran: Karaj | collected 2018-10
TTACGATGACCAGGACGGCGCCGGCTGAGCCGAGGGTCCTCTTGGCGACCTCGGTCCCGAGGAAGTAGTTGCCCGCGGCGATCTCGGCGCTGATGGTCTCGGCGTCGAGGACCTTGTAGATCGCGAAATTGAAGAGGGTGTAGAGTATCGTGATACCGCCGATCGCGATGATCAGAGCGAGCGGAAGATTCTTCCTGGGCTCCTTGATCTCCTCGGTAACGGCGTTGAGGTTCGTCCAGCCCTCATAGGCCCAGAGGGTCGCGATGACCGAGAAGGCTATCATGCTGAAGGGGTTGGGCGAGGATACGTAGGACATGTCCTTCGCGCTCAGCGAGAGATCCGGGGTGACCCTGCCCGCGACGAGGGCGACGACGATTATGAGAAAGATGGGGATGAGCTTGGCCACCATCGTAATGTTCTGAAGCCTGCTGCCGAGCTTTACGCCGTAGAAGTTGTAGAGCGTAAGCCCGACGATGAGTACGGTCGCGAAGACCTTGATCCCGAGATCGCCGAAGCCGAGATGGGGCGCGAGCGCCGTGGGAAGGGCGATAGCGAGAGCGGAGATCGAGCCGGGTCCGCCGAGGAGCCAGCTCTGAAAGCCGCTCAGGAAACCGACGATGGGGTGATAGGCCTCCGAGAGGTAGACTACGCCGCCTCCGGCCTTGGGGATGGAGCTGCCGAGCTCCGCGTAGCACAGTCCGCCGAGAAGCGAGACTACTCCGCCGATTATCCAGCACAGAAGGGCGAGGCCCTGGCTCATGCCGGAACGCATAAGTACGTAGGATCCGAGGTAGAATATACCGGATCCGATCATAATCCCTCCGATGATGCTCACGCCTCCGAAGGCAGTGATCTCGCGTCGGAATCCGGTGCTCTCGGAAGTAAGCTCGCGGATCCTCTGATCGTTGTTCATGACTTTTTCCTCCTTTTAGTCCTTGCAAGAGTTACGATCATTGAAAACAAAAAACGGTCAAAGTGTAGAACTTTGACCGCTCAGAAGATCCTTTGCAGGGTAGCTGCATAAGTATACAAGCGATAGCTCTCCACACTTTCGGTGTGACAGTAGTATGACTGTCGATCATACTCCCAGTTTCACAGACTGCAGCGTCTGTGACCTTCGGCGGTCCGTCCCTCATCGTTCATCCTTGCCTTCTGCCGGCTCCGAACGACTGCTGGCGATCCGCGCCTCTATCTGTCCGTTTTTTGTTATTCAATTACGGTGCATAATAAACGACTCTTTGGAGCTTGTCAAGAGGTGATTTAAAAAACATTCGCCGGATGTAAAAGAGTATCTTCAAACGCGATGTTCTTTCCCGCGAAGATCTGGGCGGGTCTGTCCCGCTCGGACAATTGCCCGCGGCATGTGTGTAGTTGAGCAACAAAACAGATAAACTTGCGTAACAGGCAAGTTTATCGCATTATTATTTGACACCAACTGAATAGCGCTATCCGGTAATGACAGGGTAAGATTAAAAGGAGGTAACGACCGTGAAGAACAGACTTGGGGAAAACATACGCGCCTACAGAAAAGCGCGAAAGATCACGCAGGAGCAGCTCGCGGAAGCTATGAACGTTACTCTCAGCGCGGTTTCCAAATGGGAGACCGGAGTTACCATTCCGGATCTCGGGACCGTTATGGCTCTTGCCGACTTTTTTGCGGTCTCTGTGGACGTTCTCCTCGGCTATGAGCGCTACGGCGAAAACGTAGACCGCGTGGTACAGAACATACGCGGGCTGACCGGAGAGGAGAGCTTCGCCGACTGCGCGAAGGCGGCCGAGCTTGCCATCCGCCATTATCCCAACGCCTTCCCCGTTCTCTATTACAGCGCGAGGATGTTCTTTCTCAAGGGAGTAAAGGGACATAACGAAAGCGATCTGAACAGGTCGATCGACCTTTATGAGAAATCGCTGGAGCTCGTTTCGCAAAACGGCGACCCCATGATCAGCGCCCGCACTATACGCAACGCGATCGCGAAAGCCTGGGTATATCTCGGCGAAGAGGAAAAGGCCCTTCCGATACTTATGCAGAACAACGAGGACGGATGCAACGACCACGCGATAGGCTTCCTGCTCGCCTGTATGGAAGGGCGGGAGGACGAAGCGCTCAAGTACATTTCCAGAGCTCTTGTCGAGGTGATCTTCAAGATGGACAGGCTCCTCGTTGCTTATGGGAACGTATACGCGAACAGGAACGATATCGAAAAAACCTTGGACGCTACGCTGGGGCTTCTTGAGATAGTCGACATATTCAGGCTTCCTGACGAATCGTCCTATCTGGACAAACTTGCGGCCCGCTATCTCGCGGTGGCCGCCCGTATCTCTCGCGAGATGGGACGGGACGAAGAGGCGGATCTTTATCTCGCTGAAGCGAGGAAGACCGCGGCGAGATATGACGGCGCGCCGAGCAACAAGATGACCCATACGCGCTTTTGCGAAGGCGCGGACGGGCTGCCCTTCCCCATAGACGACCTCGACGCGACCGCAGCCGAGGAGGTGGAGACCACCTTCCGCAAAGATCTGAAAGCCAAGCCCTCAAGGCTTGTGTTTGAAAGATATTAACGTACCCAATATCCCGCAAAGAAAGGAGTAAAGCAATGACACCGCTTATCAACACTGGCCCGGGCCTGATCGCGACCATACTCGTCATTATCGCGTTCAGCCTCTGGTTCGCAGGGACGAAGGTCGGAAAGAATATCGGCCCCGCGCTCTGCGTGATCCTTATCGGACTTATCCTTCACAACGTGGGAGTCGTTCCTGACTGGCACGACTGCTTCGGACCAATAATCTCCTATTGTATCCCCATCGCAATTTCGGTACTCATGATGAGCGTCGACTTCAGCTCGCTTAAAAAGCTGGGCGGACAGCCGCTGCTCTCGATGTTCTTCGCGATGCTGTCGGTCTCGATCGTTGCCGTTATCTTCGGGACGATCTTCGCCGGAGACGTAAACGAAGGCTGGAAGGTCAGCGGAATGTTCGTAGGGACCTACACCGGCGGCAGCTCCAACCTGACCGCCATAGCGCTCGCCCTCGACGCCTCGAACGATACTATAGCCGCGGCCAACGCGGCGGACTACGTTATCGGGATGCCGTCGCTGCTCATATTCTTCATGCTGCCCCGGCTCCTTAAAAAATGGAGCTGGTTCCAGAAGAAATGGCCGTACAGCTATACCGACGAAGAGCTCGCCGGAACGGCGGAAGGGGCAAAGAACGTAGGCCTCGGAGCGAAGGAAGCCAGTATCTTCGACATAGCGCTGCTCCTTGCGATAGGTCTGGTGATCAATATAGTCAGCAGCTTTATCGCGGGAAAGCTCTTCGGAAGCTCCTTCCAGAGCGCTGGCAAGATGCTCTTCCTCACCACGATCTCGCTGCTCGTAGCGCAGATCCCCGCGGTAAAGAAAATTCGCTTCAAGTATGACGTGGGGATGATGATCTCGCTCGGATATCTTTGTATCATAGGTTTCATGATCGATATACCGACCTTCCTGAGCTCGACCGTCCATATCGCGATCTTCTGCTTCTGCGTGATCGTAGGCGGCCTGCTTTTGCACGTCATCCTCTGCCGTCTGTTTAAGATCCGTTATCAATACGTTCTTCTTTCCATCGTCGCCGGCGTCGCGGATGGGATCACCTCGTCGCTTGTCGCTGTCAGCGGCGGCTGGTACAGTCTCGCCGGGGCCGCGCTGCTTTGCGGGATGCTCGGACAGGTCTGCGGCAACTACCTCGGCGTCGGAGTGGGTTATCTCGTGCGCATGATAGCCGGAGTATAAGATCCGTACGTAAAGTGTCGGAGAAATAGCAACGAGGCGGGTCTTCCCGCCTTGTTCATTTCGCCTATCCAAAGCTGAGAGAAAAGGTATTTATTGCTCGAAGGAGCGTTAAAATGTACAGCGCGAGGATCACGGCAAAGTAGATCAGGGCCCGTCGAAAAGTATGGATAACATACGATTCTGCGACGGGCTTTCCAATTCGTTTTTCGCTGTGGATGACATAGAAATGACGGCCGCGGGAGAGGTAGAGTATCTTTTGAGAGAGGATCGGCTGGCCAGACCGGCAGCGGTCGTGATCGAATAGCTCGTTCGCGGCGCTGATCGGGCCTGGGGCGAAAATTCCTTAAAGCCGGGATCTTGAGAACAGCAAAAGAAAAGAGACGGGATGAACCCGTCTCTTTTATCGCTCTGTTTCGCGACAGCCTCAGATATCCGAGTATCCGTTGAGCGGACGCCAGGTATTGCCGTCCAGTACCATGATACGGAAGATCTTATTCTCGTCGTAGGTCAGGCCGGTATCGCAGAAGGGGGCGTTCGGATCGATCTCGCCCGTCCACAGATCCAGGAACTGTTTCGTCGCCTTATCGTAGACTGCAACGATGGCCATCATCTTGCTCACGCCCTTGGCCGCGTTGTCCACGCCTATATAAATGTTTTCGGACTCCCCTTTCAGGATGCCGTGTACGTTAGGCTCGTCCGTGCGGTCCTTGCGCTGTATCCGGATGAAGTGGAACTGGTCGCCCGGTGTCTGGGCCGCGAGCATGTTCACAGTACTTGGCTGTGGATCTTCCGGATCCGGCTCGGCGGACAGCAGTATCTCGGTGTTACCCTGCGTATCGTTCGCGAAGGTCACGCCGGACAGAATGATCGCGTCGCTGACCTGAGCGGATCTGCCGGTGAACCTGCCGCCGGCATAGATGAAGCCGGCGTTTCCTGCCTTGCCGAAAATATTGCTCTTTGCGACGTACATATTGAGAGCGCAGCCGTCCAGCGTGAGGCTGCCGCCGTTGTGTCCGTCGTCCTCCGCGAGGCAGACGCCGCGGTCCGACACTATGTACAACTCTCCGCTGCCGCTCAGCGTTACGTTAGCGCCGAAGCCGTAGATACCGGTGATCAGGCTGTCCTGAACATAGGGGTCTCCCTCGGCCTCGGAATCCTCATCGATCGAGATCAGGTTCGTGCCCTCGACCGCGATCTCAAGATCCTCGCGGGTGAATACTGCCGCGAAGGCGTTCTCGCCGTTGACCGCGGGGTCGCGTCTTCCGCAGAAGCCGGAGGTCAGCGTAACGCTGTTAAGGGTCAGTTTTGCGGGCTCTCCGCCCTCCGCGGGCGTATAGCTCACTCTTCCGTCTCCCAGAACGTCCTCGCGGTTATACTCGGAAACATGGACGCCGCCGACGTAGGTGTCATACATCTGCGTCTGCTTTGTCGGCTTAACGTCGAAGTATATCAGCTCAATATCTCCGGTAATCACGTCGGTCACCTGTACGATGTTTCCGGCGTAATTCATCCCCACGCTTCCTTCGGTATGGTAGAAGCAGAAGGTCCCGCGATCCTCGTTGAAGGAGAATTCCATGGGGACAGGCTCCGCCGCGGGAACGATGCTGTAGTGGTATCTGCCGCTCCCGCCGTGGACATACTTCGAGAAGTCGATCGCGAAGGATGTACCCACGTCGCCGGACGGGATAAAGATCTCGGGGTTGCGGCCCGTACCGTCCACGTCGACCGTGAAGGGCTTGTCCCAGGACAGCTCGAAGGGATTAGTCGTCAGAGTGTAAAGCTCCATGTAGCGGTCTCTGTCGTCGACCGTTTCGACCTTGTACAGCATTATGCGCAGACGGTAATTGCGGTCGGGCGATTCGAAGACCCTGACCCACTCTCCCGGAGTCTGCTCAACGGGGACGATGTCGGCAAGATAGAGGGGCGCGTTTACGTTGAAGGAAACAATATCATGCTCCTGGTCATAGACGACGTTGTTATGGTCGAGGTAAGAATAGGTGTTGGCGGGCTCGGTGTCCCTGTCGCACCAGACCAGCTCGCCTTCCCCGTTCAGATAGGTGCATTCCAGTACCGCGTAGGCGTCCAGTCTCGTTCCCGCGGCGAGATCCGCCGGGAGCTCCACGCGGAAGCTGATGTTCGCCTTGCCTATACGGTGGTCGTCCGTCATGGCAGGATCGCTGCCGTTCAGGGTGAAACTGAAGCCCGAGATAACGCTGGTATCGAATTCGGCGATGGGCGTTATGTCCCAGTCGGGCATGGTGAAGCTGATCACGCCGCCGCCGATCTCGATGATGTCCTGCGGTCCGTACTGCGGCCAGCCCCAGCGGGCGAATGTACTGCCGGGCAGGCCCTCCGGAGGATACAGGGTCACCGTGTCTCCCGGGCAGACCTTAAAGTCGCTGCCGAAGCCGGAGATCGTATCTCCGTTACGGGTGATATCGATCCGCGTCTCGTCTTTGCTCAGACCCTGAGTGATGATCTCCAGCCTGCGGGCCTTGCCGTCCATCACGGTGAGAGTACGGCACTCCAGATAGTCGGGCTCGCTGATGTAGGTCACATAGGTGTTCTCGTCTCCGAGGATCAGATCTCCTGTGGTCGGTCCTTCGCTGTCCAGATCCCTCCATGTGAAGCTGTGGAAACCGTTCACCACCGTCCTCGGGGAAATTACCGCCGAGGTATCGGTCTCGTCCTCGGGGATCGTGTTTATAAACGACGCCCTGTCGGAACAGAAGTATGCGCCCTCCGCGGCATAGATCCCGCAAAGCTCCTTGCCGGAGCTGTTTATGTGGAGGCTTGCGTGTCCGTCCACGGTCACGGTCTTCTCGGACCAGACGGAACCGAGGTCGTTGCAATAGAGGCTCGGGCTCTCATCGCTGCACGTCATGATCTGTACGCAACAGTTATCATCCATGCGGATGTGGCCTTCGGCATACATCGCCTGGGACGCTCCGGCGCGGTTCACGCCGTATAAACCGGCCGAGACCCAGAGGTTCGTTTCGCCGCCGATCAGGATATTGCCCTTCGCGTCCATGGCTACGGCGCAGCCGTAATAGCCGGGCTGCGGATCCACTTCTTTTTCACAGTCCGCGTAGAGTTCTAGGTCGAACTGACCCTCCGTCCGGATATCTCCGGAAGCGCGGACGGCGGAGATCCTCTCGCCGGTGTAGTAATAGCTCCCGTTCGGGGTTTCCTCACGGACCATGGCGTACGGTCCGTAAGCTCTTATCGTAAGCATGGCGCCCTGAGCGCCGCTGAGGATAACGGAGCCTGTTTCATTCAGTATTGCAGCGTTGTCGGCAAAGTGTACCAGGTTTCCGTTGCCCCACTGATCGATCCAGCCTACCGTCTCTGTGTTCTGCTCGATCGCGCAGCTTCCCGCCGCGTAGATAGTAAGATCGCCGTGGCTGTCTGACGCGGTGCGGATCTCGCGGAGAGCGGGGCTCCCGGTATCTCCGTCCAGGGTCAGGAGGCCCTTGTTCGCGTCGAAATGGGCAAAGCGGACATAGCCGGAGCCCGGGACCTCGCGGGTCCTGTCGAACTCGTTGGTATATAAGTCGCTGTTCGTGTCGTAATAGATATCGGGGTAGCGGGCGTCGAGGCGCATCCATGTGCCTCCGTCCCCGCCGTCATATATAGTGTGTTCGCCGTTGGTGTTCCAGGCGCTGGTCATATAGAGCTCCACCGCGGAAGCGATCCTGGAGGAGACCTCCGACTCGTCGGCGGTCCAGATCACATCAAAGGGCTCGCTGTAGTATTGGATCCCGTCAAAGAGGATGGCCAGGCGGTAGCTGGTCGTGGTTCCGGGCTTGGAGTACTGGCGCTCTTCCGTAAATTCGGCAAAACCGTGCATCTTGGCCTGGAAGATCCCAAGCTCCGTCCTGTTGATCCAGCGGCCCGTGGCGTTGTTGTAGCTCTGGAGCCAGACTCCTGCGCTGTACGCCGTGTCGGTACGCAGGACTTCTCCCGCGCCGTGCTGTTCCAGAACGCCGTTGGCGGACTGGCTTCCGTTGTTTTTCCTGAAGAGCTTGTAGACCTCATAGGAGTTCATTTCCCAGGTCACCGCGGCCGTTCCTTTTCCGCCTCCGAGCACCGTCTGGACAGTCGGACTCGGTTCGCTCGCGAAGGGTTCCACGGGCTGTACGCCGCCGAGAGTCAGGGTCATGCACTCCGTAACGCTTTCTATCCTGTAGCGCCTGTTCTCGTTTTCGTCGATCTCCGGGAGGATATAGGTACTTCCGTCCTTATACAGGCCGATGTTGTTGCCGCGGTAACCGGGCTCCGCGGCGGCCACGAATTCCAGAGGTTCGCCGGCCGGGACGCAGAAGCGGCCTTCTTCGTCCACATAGACCCTGCCCACCGGGCTCAATGTCAGCTTATCCGGGTCATAATCGATCTGTACCGTATAGCCGAGGCAGTGCGCGAATGTCAGGGCGCCCTCCGCGTTTACGCCGTAGGTGGTTATGGCTGCCGTGCCGGCCGGGTCCTCCTTGGGCAGCTTCACGGCAAAGCCGTTTTCCGGGTAAGTGATGAAAATACCAGCGGAATACGAATCCACATCCATGCCTTCGTTCGCCGGCTCTTCGCCTTCGTCGTCGTACCAGTCGCTGAGGAGCCTGGCGGTTAGCATACTGACCTCGACGCCCTTCGCGTTGATCCCGACGCCTGTGCCGCCCGCGCCTGTATCCACGTCGGTCACGTCTATGTACAGGGCCGGTGAATCGATGTCGACAGAGGCCTCAGCGTTTATGCCCATCGCCGCGTACTCGTTGTCAAGATACGGCGCGTGGGCCTCGATGGAGATGTTGCCGCCCCAGATCCTCACGTCCTTCGCGTTGATGCCTGCCGCGCTCTGATCCAGACGGGCGATGGGCTGCCTCAGGTTGGCGCTCACTATATCCAGATCAGCGTTGTTGAGGAACAGAGAGGTCCTTCCGATCTCGTCGACGACCTCGATCCCGCTGACGTCGAACGATCTTCCGCTCTCCACGTCGATGGAGAGCTTTCCGCCGTTTTGGGAGTACATATTAAGCTCTCCGCCGTTCAGGCAGTGCGCCGAGAGGCCGTAGCCGACGCCCGCGAAGCTGCGGATGACGCTTTCATGATCTTCTATGCTAACGGAGACTATGAGATTCAGCTGAGCGTCCCCCTCGGGCGAGAGTATCTCGATGGGGCCGCCCTCGTAGCCGTTCATGTGGAGGATATACTCATAGGGATAGTTGAGGCCGGGCTCATCCAGCTCGATCTCCTCCAGATAAAGATGCGTGCCGAGACGATCGGACCTTACTGTTCCCGTCGTCCAGTCATAGCCTTCTCCCGGTGAGAGCATCACTCTGTCAGCCAGATCTCTGCTGTCCTCCGGCCATATCGCTATGGTCAGAGGGAGGCGTTCGTATATCGGCGTGAAGACCAGGTAGCACTCGAACTCACTCTTGAGCTGATACGGCGGATTCAGATCCTCCGAGCTGAAAGGAACGTTCAGGACAGTCATCACTTCCGCGTTCGGGTCGTCGACCCGGATCACGTCCGTTCTTCCGGTATAGTCCGCGTACTGCGGAGTCATCAGGTCGACGCTCCATACGTGCTTAAGATCGTCGCTTTCGATGGTGTAAACGAGCTCGCAGCTCCAGCCTTCGAAGACGTAGCCGGGACGTTCGTCCGCGGTCAGGACCGGCGTATCGTCAAGGCGGCAGCGGCTCACGTATTTTGAAGATTTTCCGTGCTCCACGACGATCACGCGCTTGCGTTCCTCGCCCATTTTCGAAAGCTTCTTTACCTGCTTATATCCGCAGGCGGTACAGACCCTCTGCATGCTCCCCTCGACATACCAGTCGGGGAACAGGGTGATCTCCCACTCGTCATAGGTGTGGGGCTCCATATCGTACCACTGTCCGCATTCCGGATCGTCGCATATCCTTCCGTGCTGCCTCGAGTTCTTTTCCTGGAAGCGGTGGGCATATTCGTCGCCGCTGTAGAAGGAGCCGTGGGCGTGGATCTTTTTCGCTATCTTCGCGTCCTGGCGGTAGCCGCAGACCAGGCAGAACCGATGCTTGCTGCCCTTGGTCTTTTCGCTGGCCTCCTCGTCCAGGATCCAGTCGCCCCAGCTGTGCTCGCTCCTGGCGTTGATCTTTTTGCCGCAGACGCACTCGCACCAGTGCTCGCTGCTGGTATTGTAATACTGGAATATATGTCTTTCGTGCTTTCCCAGAGGCGCGATCTCATCGCCGCTCTCGTATCCGCAGACATGGCAGCGGTGCCCGAGAAGCCCGGGTTCTGTCTCGGTGGGGTAGACCAGGATCTGCCGTTCGGTAAACTCGTGTTCGCGAACTTCGTCGGCAAACTTGCCTAGCGCCCCGCAGCCGACGCAGCGGTAGATGTGTCCGCCTGCTCCGTTCGATGTCCACTCAAAGCGGTGGCGGGCTCTGAGCCTGGCGTCTCTTGTAATGGCGAGGATCGACCCGTTCCTGTCGGTGATCTCGCAGTAATAGTAATAATCCTTTACGCAGGCGTCCGCGGGAACGTAGGTCGTCAGCGTATGGGTCTGCGCCCCGCTGATTATCGCGTCGTTCCTTCCCCAGTATTCCTCGTTTCCGGCAGCCTCGTCCGTAAGCTTCTGCGGAGTTCCGTTATGGCCGACCTTGCGGTACCATTGGTAGTAGAGCTCGTTCGGATCGCCGAATACGCCCACATAGAAGGATATTATGTTACTGTGAAGATAATCGTCGTTGCTTCCGTCGGAGACGTAGGCCCCGACGTTTCGGGGCTGGGTGATGATACTGCCCATTACGCCCGAAACGGAGCGCTCCCAGCTGCAGCTGCAGTTCTCGCAGCAGTCGCAGCTCGGAAGGCCGGTGCATCCGCCGCAACCGCAGCCGCAGTCTCCGTAGTTGAGCGCGCAGCAGGCCTGGCCGCAGCCGCAGGCTTCCTTGCAGCTGTGGCAGTCGTCGCAGTAGTGCTCGCTCCAGGCAGAAGACTGAACGCAGATATCATGGAAGCAGCCCATATCCACGGAGTTGCTTTTGCAGCAATCGATACAATAGCCGCAGTCGTCGCAGAAATCCATCACGCAGGAGAAGTTGTTCTCGCAGTTCGCGCAGCGGTGATCCGGCGCCTCGAAATCGGGGTCATCTACGCAGATACCGCAGTTGCAGCCGGCGTTCGCGGAGGCCTCCAGGCAGCATTCTTCGCAGTAGCCGCAGAGATCGCAGATCTCACCGTTGACGCAGGTAAAGCCGCCGCAGTTGGGGCACATATGCTCTGATTCATTCTCAAATTCAGCGTTTTCCACGCAGATCCCGCATACGCAGCCGGCGTCCTCGGAGGCCGCCAGGCAACAGTCCATGCAGAAGCCGCAGTCCTCGCAGAACTCCTCTACGCAGGAGAAGGCCGTCATGCAGTTATCGCAGCGATGCTCGGGATCTTCGAATTCGTCGCAGTCCACGCAGAGGCCGCAGTCACAGCCGGCGATCTCGGAGTTGTTTTTACAGCAGTCCGGACACAAGCCGCAGTCCGCGCAGCGTTCCACATCCATGCAGGAGACGCACTCTCCGCATTCCGCGCAGAGATCCGCGCACTCAAGACAGTGGGCCGCCGGATTCGTGGGGCACCAGTCGCCGTCCTCGCCGATGTGCTTATGGCAGTCCGGGCAGTGGTTCCCCGCGTCGACGCAGCATTCTATGCACAGATCGGACGCCTCACAGCGTTCATTCTCGCTGAAGCATATGCGGCACTGCGGGCAGTGCTGTTCGTCCTCGATACCGCAATCGAAGCACAGGCCGCATACCCTGCAGTATTCATTGGGATCCACTTCATGGCCGGAGTCTATGGCAAAACAACTGTCACAGTCTTCGCAGATCACGCAGCAATTCGTGCAGTGCCAGTCTCCGTCAGGGCATATATTGCCGTTATCATAGGCGGCATACATACAGGTTCCGCAGTATTCGCACCAGGCGTTGTGCGCGTCATGACATTCATAGCACATGTTCAAGCCGCACTGGTCGCACCGCTCCGTGTCGTGCCGGTGGCAATTCGGGCAGTGCTCTTCGTCCGTCCAGCAGCTGCGGCACTTCTTGCATATGGCGCAGTAGTCCTCGCCTTCCGTACCGTCGATCAGGCACGTATCGCAGCTACGGCAGTGCGCGTGCTCCCGCGCGCAGTCCCAGCACAGTCCGCAATTCTCGCAGAAATAATCCAGAAACTCGCTGTCATCCGGCAGTTCCCACGCCGCGCCGAAAACCCTTATTTCCAAACCGCAATTCGGGCACGCATATTCATGACCAAAATGCGGCGGATAGTTTTCGTTGTAGGTGTGGTAATCGATATCCGCCCATACGCTGGAGGGCACAAGAGAAACGAGGAGCAGCGCTATGAGCAGTACGCTTGCCGCACGCTTCAGAGATAGGTTAAAGTTCTTCATTAAAACCTCCGTTTTTCAGACACTTTTACATATCTAATTTTAGAAGAACTCCCGTCAATAATCAGTGGCACAAGTGATACACTTTCCCTCCGGAAGGCGCAAAAAAACGCCCGTCTGTCGCGACGGGCGATGTTATCCGATATCCTGTTCCTATTCCTTATCCAGCAAGCTCGTTACTATGAGCTTGTTCTCCACGAGGGCTATCATAAGCTCCCACTTGTTCTCAAAGCCTCCCTTTTCCATGACCCTCTCGATCACCTTGCGGACGCCGCTCTTGGAAAGATACAGCTTCTCGGCTATCTCGTCATAGGTCATGCCCTTAACGAAGCATCGAAGTACGTCCATCTGCCTGTCCGTAAGCTCTCCGGAAAGCATATCCTTGAGCTCCACGCTGGGCGAGGAATCCGGGAAGACGCGCTCCCCCGCGAGTGTGCGGTCGATGACGTCCAGGAGCTCTGCGCTGCCGTGATCCTTGTACCAGAGGCTGTCGGCCGCCCCGTTTTTCGCGCGTTCCATGACCTCGGGGTCGACGAGGCTCGTAACGGCGACGACCTTCGCCCCGCATCCGCTGCTCCGCAGGCGTTCTCCTATGGACAGGCCGGAATGGTTATGGAGAGTCTGCACATCCATAAGTACGAGATCAGCCCCGCCGCCGCGGCAGAACGCCTCCGCCTCGAAGGCGTCCCGATACAAGGCTGCGACCTCGAAGCGTCCGTCCTCAGCGAGTATATCGCTCAGGTATTTTTGTATGGTGAGATTGTCCTCAACGATGACCGTTTTTATCATGGCCGTATCATCCTCGACTTTCTTTGAGTTTAAGTATCAGCGCGAACGCGGGATAATGGGAGATCTTCATCCCTCCCCCCGCGCTCTCGACTCTCCGGCGAAGAGAACCGAGACCTCCGCCTTCTATTATCGGGCCGCCGGGCGCCTCGCCGTCGTTCGTTATGGTTACGGTATATACGCCGCTTTCTTCGTTTATCGCGACGGTAACAAGGCTCCCCTTCGCGTGGCGTACGCAGTTGGTGACGCATTCGCGGGCCGCGGCGGCGATGAGCTTCTCGACTCCTTCGTCCTTGGGAACGACCCCTTCAAGACGGAGAGATACGCGCATCTCCTCCGCCTCGCGCCTTGCCTCTTCCAGGGTGCCGGGCAGAGCGGGGCTCGCCTCCGAAAACAGACTTACCGCCTTGTGCAGAGTGCGGAGCTGCTCCTCGCGATCGCCCGGATCGCTGTTCATGAGCTCGGAAAGAGAAATAAGGCTCTTGCCGATATCATTGTGGACCCTGACCTTTATCTCCAGCGTCTCCTGCTCGCGTACACGCTCGGCTACGAGGGCTATCATACGTTTCGTTTCCTCGATCACCCCGCGCAGGGCCTCGTTCTCCCCGGCGAGCTGGCTGTTCGCGGCGTAGAGCTCCGTAAGGTCTTCGGCCGTGGCCTGCGTAAAGCCGGCGAGCTCAGGCTCCTGCAGCGGCAGGGTCTGGATACGCCATATCCGCCCGTCCGGAAAGCGGTAGAGTCCTGTTGCCCCGGAGACCTGTCCGGCCTTTTCAAGGGCGCCGTACAGATCCTCGAGGACCTGCGGATAGCTGCCGCTCAGGCCCGCGACGAGCTCGCCCATCGTATGGTTGATGAGTATGACCCGGTGGTCGGCGTCGGAAAACATTATCCCGGAGCCGAGGTTGTCCAGAGTCTCCTTTATCGATGAGATGGACAGTGTCTCATGGCTCGTCCGGTATGCGAGCCGGATCCCGAAGCCCGCGCGGACGATAAGGCCGATCACTGCGGCTGCGATAAGGAGCCGGTACGGTCCGATCTCCGGCGCCCCTGTCCTCGCTGCCATTGACCCGGCGCATACGGCCGTCAGGGCCAGTAACAGCACGATGTCCGCGTACCGTCTTCCTCGCCGTATATTGCACACCTTCTGGTACAGGCACAGGGCGAGCTGGGCGGCTACCGCAAGAAAGAGCATGACAGTCAGCGTATGCTGCGCGGTCTCGTTCGTCAGTCCGAAAAACCTCATGCTCCGTCACCTCCCGTAAGAGGCAGTACGCAGCACGAGCCCTCGGCTTCACCGAAGGCGCGCATCTTCGGATATCTTTGCAGCAGGCCGGCGGTATCGACCGAGCAGTCCGTCATCACCCGGCACTGCAGTCCGCCGTCTTCCTCCGTAACATGGACTGTAATATAGCGCACGGTGTCCAGCGCCGTCTCGAGAACGCTTTCGAAGAAATCGTAGGCGAGCGTGAGCACTGCGCCGTTAACGCTCTCCCGGCCCGTATGAACGAGATAGGCTCCGCGTATCCCTCCGGAAGCAAGAGAGCGGAAGGACTCCTCCAGCGCGCTCGTCAGCCTGCTCTCCGGGATGCTGTCCGAGCCCTCCATCAGAAGAACGAAATCCTTCCTGCGCTTGATATAGCTCCCGAGTATCAGGAGCTTCGCGAGTATGCTGCGCTTTTCGGCCTCTCCCGAGGCGGTCTCGTATCCGTCGGTCAGACGCGCTACCTCGTCCAGCTGCGGCTGTATCTGTTTTTGCAGAAGGTCGTAGAGGCGGTTCTGCTCCATGACGCGGCGATACTCCTTCTCCTGCTCATACTCCTGCTCCAGGAATTCCTTGCGCTCGTTCAGTTCTTCCTGTGTCTCTTCGAGAGACTCCCGCACGTCTGTGAGCTCGGAGATATCCTCGGTCCAGATCGCGTGGCCCCCGGAGACCGACATATTGTGGAGGCGTATCCCTCCGGGGAGGATTACCGGCCCGGCCTCGGCGCTGATCATGTCTGCCTTCGCGATCGGCTCCGCGCTGCTTGCGGCATAGCGTGTGATGTAATCGTTATCGGTGATCTGGACTGAAACGCCGCTGCAGGCGGCGAACAGATCGGCGTAATGCGCGTTGGACTGGATGAGACCGCTTACTATACAGCATTCAAAGAACGCCGCGAACAGAAGACATTCCGTAACGGCAAGGTCGCCGAGCATGGATCGGACGAAGGGGACGCGGGACGCGTAAAGCACGATGTACAGTACCGCGGCGCCGAAGGGGATCAAGGGCAGCCAGAGAAATCTGCCTGTGCGCGGCAGCCTGCATCTCTTCAGCATGAATATGAGCGCGGCCGCGGCCAGGAGGATGCTCCAGACGCTCAGCATATAAAAGCCCGGCGCGTAGCTGTAATTGGCGTCCGTCCAGGCTTCGCCCCCGGGAAAACAGAAAACGAACTGGTGCAGGTCGTTCGTAAGCACCAGCAGTATAAAAGCGACGGTGGTGGCATAAAGTACGCCCGCGGCCTTCGGAAGGCGGCCGGCCCCGGGCTTGCTGAGGGACACGAAGAGCGCCAGCAGCGGGATCATCAGCATGGGAACATAGTACAGATACCAGAGAAAGCGCTTGATATCCCCGTCGAAGACCATGTGCCAACGCAGCTCGCGGGTCATCAGCCACAGTATCATGAAGACCGCGACGGTGACCAGGTAACGACGTACCTGCGGCTGTACGACCCGCCTTTGGACGGAGATCCCCCACATGGCGAACAATCCGAGATAAAGAAATATCCGGAAGAGATTCGCGAGCTGTTCTATATAACCGTTGCCTGTGACCAGAACTATCCGGCGGCACAAAACGGCCGCGGAGATCACCAGAGCGGCTATAAGGGTGGTGCGCAGGATGGGATCTTTTTTCTGCTTCAGGTATGGCACGATTTCTATGCTCTGTGGTCGATGACCCATGCGCGTGGTCGCTGCCTCGATCCTCGCGATAAGTTCAGTCTTACAAGTATACCATAGATCGGGGCTATTTCTTCTTAAGATAACAGAAAAACCAATGATTCGGGCGGAAGCGGGGCGGTGGCCCTCTTGAACGGCGGAAAAGTCAGGCTTGAACGAGCGGAAAGTTTTTGTCTGAAAACTGGAATCCTCCTGAATGGAAGGCAAAGCGGCCCGTCGATAGAATTGAAACAGATTGGGAGAAGGGCTGAAAAAGCCGGTTTTAAACGGCTCCCGATACGTTAAGAGCTTAACAAGGAGGAAAACATGAAGAAACGTATTATTGCGATACTGCTCGTCCTCATCCTCTCTCTCTCGGCCCTTGCCGGCTGCGGGACCAAACAGGAAGAGACGAAACAGCCCGAGGAAACGACCGGGGAACAGACGCAAAACGGCGAACAGGAAAAAGAAAACGAGAAGGAGCCCGAGCCCGAAGGCCCGGTCCGCAAACCTTCTTCCAGCTTTGAGGAGAACGCGCTCAGGGTGAGTTACGGGTCCGAGCTTACGACGATCGACCCGAACCACGTTTTGGTAGGCGCGGAAATGGACGTGGCCTCGCTTATCTATGACACGCTCATGGTCGTGGGAGAGGACGGGGAGTACGAGCCCTGGATCTGCACTAAGATGGAACCGAACGAGGATCAAACAGCTGTCTACTGTGAGATCAGAGACGACGTATACTTCGCTTCCGGCGATAAGCTTGTCATGGAGGACATCCTCTATTCTTTCGAAAAGCTCAACCTTTCGACCCAGAACCCCTACGTTTATGACAACAGCTCGATAGAGCCTGTCGACGACACGCACTTCATTTGGCATTTCGACGTTCCCGGTATGAGCTACGCGGAGCTGGGTGACATCGCGAACGGTATGTACGTCTACAACAAATCCTTCTGCGAGCAGTTCTGCGACGATCCAACGGACGATCTGCAATTCCACGCTGACGGGACGGGAGCGTACAGGCTCGAGAGCCCGATCACAGCGGGTACCCACGATACGGTCCTCGTAAAGAACGAGCACTACTGGAACAGCGTGAGCATCGACAAGATCATATTCAAGTACGTGAGCGGCGATACCGAGATGGCGTTCGAGGCCGGAGACATCGATTACTGCAAGTATTCCCCCGACACCTTCCAGCTGATCAAGGATTATGCCAACGTCGGTACTTCCGTCGAGGTATCTCCCAGCACCGTTTTTCTTATCACCAACTGCTACGGTACTTCGCCCTTCAGCGACATAAGGGTCCGCGAAGCCTTCCAGTACAGCTTCGACAGGGAGACGGTGGGCCTGCTCGCCTGCAATAACGGAGGCGAGGTCGCGTGGCAGATGTTTACGCCCGGGTGTGAGAATTACGCGGACGTGGTCCCGCACAGGACGCTCGACGCGGATAAGGCCAGGGCGCTTATGTCAGAGGCGGGATATTCCGCCGAGAACCCCTGCCGGATCGTCATGATAACGAAAGAAAGGACGGACCGGGTATCCGCGTACGAGGCGTTAAAGGAAGACGCCGATAAATGCTATTTTGACTGTGTGATAGAGCTCGTTCCGGACCTGAGCAGGTACTTCTCGGGCGACTTCGATATAGCAGTCATCGACGTCGATCTGGGGAACGACTTCAACTCCTATGCCGCCCTGCTCGACCCCGAGACCGGATTCGACCTTGCCGGTTACGTGGATCTGGAGCTCTCCTCCAGGATCTTCATGGCGAAGGATCCCGACGCCGCAAAGCAGGCGATGATAGACTTCGACGCGACGATGGCATACGTTCCTATCGCCTATCTGGTCAGCTTCTACGCCTATGACGATCGTCTGGACCTCGGGCCGTATATCACCGATTACGACAGAAGAAAGATGCGCTGGAACAGATAGTTCCCGGTATGTGATATATTACGGATAGAAAAAAGTGTCATCATGTCCGATCGGGGGGGCGGCGATATGGAAAAGAAGCTTGCGGAAAACATACGCGCTTACAGAAAAGAGCGCGGGCTTACCCAGGAACAGCTGGCGGAAGTCTTGAACGTAACGCTCAGTGCGGTATCCAAATGGGAGACCGGAGTCGCCGTCCCCGATCTCGACATGATCATAGCCCTGGCGGATTATTTCACCGTTTCGGTGGACGTGCTTCTCGGGTATAAAAAGTACAGCGGGAATATCAAGCAGGTAATACGGGAGATTGCCGCTTTGGCAAAGAATGAGGAGCACGAAGCATTCATCGAGGCCGCGGAGGAGGCAATAACCCGCTATCCCAGCGCCTTTCCGTTGTTGTATCACTGCGCCAGATTCTACAAGCTGATGGGTATCAAGAGGCACTGCGAGAGCGACGTCAGACGCGCCATAGAACTCTATAATGAGGCGCTGACGGTCGCGGACCAGAACGACGATCCCGAGATAAACGCGCGGACTATAGCAAACGCGATGGCCCGCGCGTATCTTTATATCGGCGAAGAGGACGAAGCGATTTCGATACTTATGTCGAACAACGAAGGCGGCCGCAACGATCAGGACATCGGCTTTGCGTTGGCCTGTAATGAAGAACGTTATCAGGAGGCAGTGCCCTGGCTTTCGCGAGCTCTCGTGAGGACGCTTTTCAGGCTCGACCGGATCATGATAGGGATATGCAACGTATATAACCGGGACGGAGATCTGCGCAAGGCCATGGACGCAGTCCGGAGCCTTATCGAAGTTCTCAAGGTGTACAGGATCCCGGGCGAGATATCGTATCTGGACAGGAGGATAGTGCGTTGTCTCGCAGTGCTGTCACACGCGGCTTCTGTCCTGAAGAGGTCTTCAGAAGCGGAGCAATATCTCCGCGAAGCGCGTGAGCTTGCGAAGCTGTACGACAGCGCCCCGTCGAAGAGCATGGATAACATACGCTTCTGCGACGGGCTTTCCAATTCGTTTTTCGCTGTGGATGACATAGAAATGACGGCCGCGGAAGAGGTAGAGTATCTTTTGAGAGAGGATCTGCTTGCCGGGCCGGCAGCGATCGTTATCGAATAGCCCGTTCGCGGTGCTGACTGGACCAGGGAAGCTTTTCAGGAGAGAATCACATGGATAAGAAAACAGCAATGGAGGATCTGGCTCGCGCTTCGTTTGAACAGGGAGCCTTCAACGGGGCGTGGCTCTATGCGGAAAAAGGAGAGATCGTAAGCAAGGGAGCCATGGGCTTCCGGGATCCCGAAAACACGCTTCCGATAACGGAAGATACGATATTCCAGCTGGCTTCCGTCACGAAGCAGTTCACCGCGTCGGCAGTCATGCTGCTGGTTAGGGAGGGTAAACTGGATCTTGAGGACGAGATCACGAAGTTCTTCCCGGATATCCCGTACCCGGGCGTAACCGTCCGCCATCTATTGAACCACACGAGCGGCGTACCTGATTACTTTGACGACAAGGAGTGGTTCGTCAGGATATGGAAGGAAGAGGACCGCGTACCGGGCAACGACGAGATACTCCGCTTTCTCCGGGAGACGAACGCGAGACCGTACTTCGCCCCGGGGGAAAGCGCGCGTTACTCCAATACCGGCTACGATCTGCTGGCGCTTCTGGCGGAGCGGCTCTCGGGGATCCCCTTTGAAGAGTTCCTGCAAAAGAACCTCTTCGAGCCCGCCGGGATGACGTCCACCCGTTGCTGTCATATCAGAAGGGACGGCGTTCCGTTTGAGAATTACGCCCGGGCGACGGTCTTCGAGGACGGAAGATACATTGCCGATGTCGACTCCGCCGCGCACGGCGACGTGGTCGCCTTTGACGGGCTGAATGGCGACGACTATGTGTACTCCAACATCTTCGACATGTTCCGCTGGGACAGAGCGCTGCGCGAGGGAAAAGTCCTTGCGCCGCAGGAGCAGCGGCTCATGTACGCCCCGGGAAGGCTCAACAACGGCAAGATCGCCATGATCGACGAGGAATACGGGCTGGGCTACGGCTTCGGCTGGAGCGTCGGGCGCGACGAGGAGCTGGGACTGATCGTCTGTCACAGCGGCGGAATGCCGGGAGTCTTCACCTGGTACGAACGCTTCATCGACGCGGACAGGGTACTTGTCTTGCTCATGAACCGTAAGCCCGCAGAACAAAACGCGATAGCGGATTTCTGGACCGGGATGGAGGCGATCGTGCGGGGATAGGATCCGCGCGTAACGTATCGGAGAACAAGCAACGAGGCGGGTCTTCCCGCCTCGTTTTGCAATTCCGGGAATCCGTATACGGCTCAGGAGCTCTCCCGGACGAACGCGAACAGGGCGTCGCCGGGAAAA
>JAEEGL010221294.1_pt1 | contig 20191 bp, 18 predicted proteins | sample 9134231 | NCBI WGS metagenome assembly JAEEGL01 (sample SAMN16246548, study PRJNA631951) | gut metagenome | biome: gut microbiome; feature: rumen; material: fiber-attached | host: Bos | place: Iran: Karaj | collected 2018-10
CATCCTATATTGGTTATCAATAGTCGTTTGTTTGGCGTGCGAGGAATTAATTATCTCATGCAACAAAAGTTAAAGCAGAGAATAATAGAGAGTGATATTCTTAAAGCACACGAGAAACAAATAGGTGATCTGCTGGTCATAGACTACGATCTGCTGATTTTAGTTGTTTCATGGTCACATAAAAACCATGCGCAGTTCCATAATCTGTTATACAGTTATCTAACACATGTAAAAAAAGCCCAGGATATAGTTACCTATTGCGATTCATTCCGACATTATGTTTTGAACAAATGGGAGAGGGAGATGACCGAAAAGGACAAAAAGAAATTTGAAATGGGGTATAAGAAAATAGCAAAAGCTATGATTGGGACAATACGACTTCAAAAAATAAGAAATGTGCCCCATCTATGAAATCACTTTATTCTAAAAATATCAAAAGAAAGTGAGATTAGTTATTTTGTCAATGTTGCGAAATAGTCAAAAAGCAAAATTCTAGTATCATCATCGAAATTCTTGTATTCAATACTATTGTTTACGCGAATCTCGCCTTCTTCATAATCTGAATATGCTTGCATTAGAAGGATATCTCCTGTTTTTTTTGATAAGTATTCAATTTGATTTTTGGGCAATTTATCTTTTGGAGGATAGAGAATGACTATATTTCTTAAGGGCTGGGTTCCTGAAAGAAATATCTTATCAGTTCGTTCGTTTATTCCTTGTTCGTTTTCAACTTTTGTGAATTTTGATTTTTCTATACCGTATATAAACGGATATAATGCTTTGTCATCATGTTTAAGTAATTGAAAATAATATAAGTGTTCTCTTTGATGTTCCTGTTCTTCTTTGTTAAAGATTTCAGAATCAAAGCACAAAGCAATAGTTGGTGCCATGATTTCGTATTTTGACTTTAGGAATAGAGTATCTGGAGAAAGTTCTAAGACAACATCCTTTTTACTCTCACCTATTTTGATGTCTTCAATTATTCCATTTGTATCACGAACTGTATCAACAAAAGCCGTAGGTATCGCTATTGAAGGAATCTTAGGAGTATTGATGGTTTCTTCATTATTAGTTGAAGAATTGGCTGATTCATGGTTTGAACTGCATTTCGAACTACACTGTTGAATAAGACCAATGAATGCAAGACATTGCTGTCCACTAAAAATTTAGATCTAGCAAAATGCCAGTTTGGTGAGTTTATAAAAGGCTCAAAATCAATGGTGTTTTTTGCCAAGTATCTAATAATCAGTTCAATTGTGATTTCAAATCCGTTGACTCTAAAGATGAGTATAACGAACTAAAAATCAGTGAATTATATCGATTACTGCGATTTTTTAATGGACACTAATGAATGCAAGAATGATAAAAACCGTTATACATCCTGATTTGCTAAACCAAAAACTCCAGCTATTGCACCCAGGTTTATTAGAATTATCACTTGAGTCGAAATTGGAAGAACGAGAAGAAGACTTTCTGCTTTTTCCTTGTTTCGATCCGTATGTGTCTTTCGGCGCTGATCGATATTGAGCTTGCTTTTTAATGGAAGTGATATCAGGAATATAGTTGCTGTCTCTTGAGCTATCTTGAAATGATTCGTAGGTTGTTGTTCCAAGAACATTTCTATGAACACCACCTTTATCGTCTGTTGTACTAGGATGCCAGCGTGATCCTCTTCTTAATCCAGAGTTATCAATCGGCTCTTGAGATGAAGTTTTCTGTTCATATTGATTGTTTTTATGTTGTGATTCATTTGTATTCTTGCTTTGTGAATCAATGCTCGGTAAATAAATGCCAACAGCACATGCAAGAGAATCGATTACAAGAGTAAGATTTTCCTTATTGTAGATAGCATCGCTGATGTACTTATTTCGGCAATGAATTAAAGTTGCTTTTAGTATATTTGAATCTTTTTCTGTGAATTGCGCAACAATCTTATCTCCATAATTAGCCAATACATCCTTAATAATCGGTGCAACAAATGGGTACTGATTAGTAATGTGGTAATCAGCTAAAATATTAGTGAAATTTGGGTTTGCTAAGATGTTTATCCCAAATTTGTCAATGATGCTTTTTAATTCAATAGATAGATCCATAGTATATAATATTATTTGGCAAAGATAATATATGTTTTCAAATGGCTTGTCCTTAATTTTGATAAATCACAACACAATGCATTTGATAATGTGGTTTTTGTGTTCATTTTAATGATATTTGGCACAATTTTTGTACTTTTGTAGGTTGCAAACAGAGATTTGAACACAAACCGAAATCTGCGAGGACATATCGCAGTCGTAATTATGCAGAATGACACCACTGAGTAACGAAGCTTTTGCGGTAATGGCCATGTGTAGTAGAGCAAAACAGCCCTACGGTATTACTGTTGACAAAATAGGGTTTGGTCAATTCAAGTTCGTTTGGGCTTTTAAGATTGATCAAGAGAGAGCGCATCGAGAGGGCTATGATGCCAAAACTGTGCGTGGAAGTGTAACGATAGATAGCGAATACCCTGGTTGCCCCCATTGCGGAGCGAAGAATTTCTACTTCTGTGGTCCTTGTGGATGCATCGTATGCTATCATGGTGAAAAAGTCGTTACTTGTCCTAAATGTGGATTCCGCGGTGAAGTTACTACAGTTGATTCCATCGACTTACGCGGCGGTGGTTACTAAATGAACTTAACAATACTCAAGATATGACAGAATTAAAACCAGGAACAACGGTCGGCCTTAATGGAGGCGGGCAAGTAGAAATCATTAAAGAGCTAGGACGTGGCGGTCAAGGCATTGTTTACCTTGTAAGCCTCGATGGGGCCCAAATGGCATTAAAGTGGTACCTGAACGATCCAGGTGACAAGTTTTATAAGAACTTGGAACGTAACATCAATGCAGGTGCTCCCAGCGATGCCTTTCTTTGGCCTGAGTACATCACCAAACGAGAGAACGGTAGCTTCGGCTATGTGATGAAGCTCCGTCCAAAGAATTACTATGAGTTTGGCAATTTTCTATTGGCCAAGGTCACATTCAAGTCGGTCAAAGCGATGCTCGCCGCCGCAATGAAGATCTGTGACGGATTCATGATGCTTCATCGTCACGGTTATAGTTACCAAGACTTGAATGACGGAAACTTCTTTATTGATCCAAGTACTGGTGACGTGCTGATCTGTGATAACGACAATGTTATGCCGCAAGGCGAAAAGAGTGGTATCATGGGCAAAGCACGGTATATGGCACCGGAGATCGTTGCTGGTGGTATCCCAGACAAGTACAGTGACCAATTCTCTTTGTCGGTCATCCTGTTCATGCTATTCTACGCCAACCATCCTTTTGAGGGGATGCGAGTTGTAGCATGTCCTTGTATGACCGAGAGCTACGAGAAGCGATTCTATGGTAGCGAGGCCATCTTTATTTATGATCCAAATAACGATACCAACCGCCCCGTTCGTGGTATTCATCAGAATGTGATCAAGCGTTGGATGGCCTTCCCTCAATTGCTGCGAGACACTTTTGTTGACCAGTTCAGCGAGGAAAAACTGCGCAATCCTAATACTCGCCTGATTGAGATGCGATGGAAAGATATTATCAACAAGGTGCGTGACGAAATGGTTGCTTGTCCTCATTGCGGATATGAGACGTTTGTTGAGGTTACCAACGTATCGAGCAGGTGCATGAACTGCGGTAAAGCCATAGACACTTCGCTGCGGTTATTGCTTGGCACTCGTGAGTTGCCTCTCACGCCCAAGACAGAAATCTTCATTGATACAGACAACATTCCTGATGGTAAGGTTGTCGTTGACACTGGTGGCACAACACTGATACAGAATGTATCACCCGACCCGTGGGTCGTTGAAACCGCAAGCGGCAAGGTAAAGCAGGTTGACCCTCATGGTTACATGCCTGCCAAACCTGGCTTGAAAATCAAGTTGAAAATCCACAACGTTGATTACAACTTAGAAGTGGTAAAAAAATAATAACAATAAAATATTTCAATTATGCCTTTATTAGACGATGTAGTAAGCGTTCCTCGTAGAACGATGACCCTTTTCTTCGTGATTGACACGTCAGGAAGTATGGAGGGCAACAAGATTGGTGCCGTCAATGACGCAGTTGTAAACGTATTACCCATGCTTGACGAGATTTCGCAGACCAATCCCGATGCTGAAATCAAAGTCGCAGCACTTGAATTTTCAAGTGGCACCAAGTGGTTGTACACCGAACCAAAGTTGGCTTCGGAGTTTGTTTGGCAAGATGTCCGTGCCAGTGGTTTAACTTCGCTCGGCGGTGCTTGTATTGAGTTGAACAACAAACTGTCCCGTAACGGATATATGCAAGCAGCTAGTGGTTCATTTGCACCCGCAATCATCCTGTTGTCGGATGGTGGCCCAACCGATGATTTCCAAAGCGGTCTGGCAAAACTTAAAACCAACAACTGGTTTAAAGCCGCAATTAAGGTGGCCATTGCCATTGGTGACGATGCTGACAAGGATGTGCTTAAGGAGTTCACCGGTTCGAGTGAAGCCGTTTTCACGGTACACAACATTGAAGCATTGAAGCAGATCATACGTGTTGTGGCTGTAACCTCTTCGCAAATTGGCAGCAAGAGCAGCACCGCTGGCGATGTGACCAAACAAGAACAAGTCATTAAGGACGTTACCGACGCAGTTCAAGACATCCAGGGAGCAGACTCTGCAGCCGCTCCTGCACCAGCAGCTGACAACTACGACGACTGGGATTAATTGAAAATAATGAAAGCCCTGCACTATTCATGTCAAGGCGAAAGTCACAAGGCGACCAACAAGGTTTGCCAAGACTTTTCGTACAGCGAGGTTAATGATCGCCTTGCTATCGCCATAGTGTGTGACGGCCATGGTGGCGCACGTTATTTTCGCAGTAACATCGGCTCACAGTATGCGACCGAGATCACCAAAGAATGTGTCACCACCTTCATTGAGAACATTGACAAGAAGCTGTTTCAGGGTGCTGCGTTTACGCAGGTCTATGCACTGAACACTGAAATCCAGAACGACAACTTTGCCAAGAAAACCAAAGTTGACGTTGCCATGAGGCAATTATTCTCGTCAATCATCTATCGTTGGCAGGCTAGGATCCTGGAACACGCAGAGAGTCATCCGTTGACCGAGGATGAGCGTGGCTCGCTTAATCCTCGATTCATAGCTGACTTTGAAGCAAAGCAGTCACTCGAAAAGACCTACGGCACCACCCTGATGTGCTATGTCCAAACTGATGATTACTGGTTTGCTTTTCATGTGGGTGATGGCAAGTGTATCGCCTTTAATCACAATGGCCAATGGAGCGAGCCGATTCCATGGGATGACCGTTGTTTCTTAAACAAGACCACGTCTCTATGCGATACTGATGCCCTTGATGAGTTCCGCTATTGTTACCAAGGTGACGGCGAGTTTCCCATCCTGGTTTTCCTTGGCAGCGATGGTATCGACGATTCGTTTGGTGAGACAACCAATATGGTCAACTTCTATGCTCAAGTTGCAAAGATGCTAGCCAAGGAGTCTCCCGAAGAATCGATGTCAACCATAGAATCCACCCTGCCGGAATTGAGTGCTAAAGGCAGCCAAGATGATATGTCAATCGCTTGCATCTATAATGACGGACGATTGGGTGATGTAGTCAAGCTGATTGTTCATTGGCAGCAAGGTAGCGTTCAGAAATCAATAGAGGCACTCAATGGGCGTTTAGAGCAACTGCTTGAACGATACAATCAATTTGAGGGAATCGTGAAGCTGTCAAAACGTGATAAAATTGATTTGACCTATACCGTCAAAGAATTGAAACGCGCATATCAGAGCAAACGAGATCAGGCTAAGAAGTTTGACAGGTTTTCAATGGAACTTGGTGAGGACAGGTCACCTTATAGTGATGAATATGGATTTGGCGAACAGTTTGTTCTGATTGCAGAAAAACGCCTGACCGAACAAATCTCAGAAGAAGTAGAGCCAGTTCCTGAGCAAACAGAATCATCCACCAAAGGCACTACAACGGAAATGGTTGAAGAAACTGTTTTAGAGGCCAATGACCAAGATGGTATGATAGAATCCCCATTGGCTGATGAAACCGAAACCATTGATGAGGTTGAACCAGTTTCTGAGGATAAGACTCAAGAAGTTTCGAGCAATGACAATACTGATATACCTGCGTAGGTTGAGTCTAAAGAGGACATCCAACCTGAATTGCCAAAAGATAACCCGGAAGTGACAAATGAACAGTAAAGGATTACATATTGCTATTAAGGACGCAATGAAACAAATGGGTGATGATGTTATCGTCTCACCTCAATTTGTTAACATCCTTTCTGACTTATCGGCATTCAGTGATTATCCTTCCTGCAAAGTCATCCTCAAAGATCTGCAGCAGTCAGGTGAGTTGCAAAAAATCTATGATGCTTATAAAAAGAACGGCAAGAAATGCACCACAGAGATTGATGCTTTAAGGAAATCAATACAAAATAATGGAAAGTATAAAAAAGCCTTGGTTGCTTATGTATATGACTGTTTCCTTTTTGCTTTTGGCTCAATCGGTTCTGTAAGTGAACCTACTTCTGGTGCATTTGATGCTATGTCGAGTGGCCAGAATGGTCAACCTCTTGACCTTTATGAGCAACTCAATGACCTAAAGCAGGAATACAATGATTTGCTTGAACGTTTAGCGGTGAAGCCGACTGATATTCTACATGAGCCAGCAGCTTATTATCCCGCAATGGCCATGAATGAGTTGTACCTTGTTGAGGCCAAGATCCAAATCGTTTCTAACGCATTGGGAAAAAGAGATGAGACTTGGTGTCATCAACAGCTGGACAAAAAGATTGGCGCGTTCAAGTTTGCCAAACGTCAAAATTGTGACAAGGAATTGGCACGGTTGAAGAAAGAATATGAGTCTAAATTACAAGCTGCTTTAGTAATTCCATCGAAGAAAAACTACATCTCTAAGTCCGCTTATTTTGCCGCAGATGCATTGGATGGTTTATCTTCTCTTGAAGATGAAATCAGACGAATGTATCAAGAAATCGGCGATAACTACGATGACTGGTGTGACAAAATGAAGTCCATGATATTGGCAGCACATGGCGTTTCGCCAAAGCAACGTAGAAACCAGATTATAACGAAAATAGGCATTCCGGCTGCATTAGCTGCAGGTGCGCTTTGGCTAGGAGGCTCCTATGTGGGTTCCAAAGGCGAGATAGACCAATTCAATAATGATATGAGCCGTGCGAATGAATTGGTTGCTGATGGTCATTTCCGTGAAGGGTTCCTTGCCTACCAAGAAGCTAAAGACGGATACGATGGTTCTTTTTTCCCCAGCTCATATGAGGGAGATGTTGATGAAGCGATTGAAACCACTGTGAAAATGGTGTGTATAGAAGCGGGTGAACTGATTTCAAACAATCAATTCGTTGCTGCACAAGCGAAACTAAACGAGATTCCTGAGTCTGTGATTTCGGGCAACCAAGACTTGGAAAAACAAGTCAAAGATTGCCAAGACAAATTAAAAGCAGCAGTCTTAAAGATAAAGGATACACTGCTATTAAATATCTCCAAAAACGGAGGAAAACTTGACGGTGATGGCAAGAAATTGCTTGAGGAAGGATTACTTGTGTCTCCCGAAGATTATTGGTTAAATTTCATAAAGAGTAGAGAGAAATGAAATTACCTTCAAAGAAAATTTTAAAGACATTGCTGATTTCAGCGGTTGTGTCATTGATTTATGGTAATGCTAAAGCCGATGACACAAAATCAGGACTATCTTTGTCTCTTGGTGATCTTGGAGATGGCATCAATGCAGATGAGATAGACCATGCAAAGCAAAAAGTTATGAAGAATGTATGGACGATAAAGCGTGACGGTACTTCAAAGATGTTGGCGTCACATCGGTCACATTCATCACACAGGTCACACTCGTCGCATCGATCGGGTTCAAGTGGGTATGGTAGCCATTCATCCCACTCGTCACACAGTTCGAGTTCCTATGGCGGCTCGTCACATTATTCGAGTACGTCTGTTAGCAAGAGTTCAAAAAGCAGTTCAAGTTCAACACCTAGCACGTTGTATTCCACACCGTCTAAGTCCAAGCAGTCGGTTGATACCTATTCATTGGGTGATAGGACTTTGATGAAAGGTTTCTATGGTGCTGATGTCACAGAATTGACGATGCTGTTGGTGAACAAACATTATTTGAACAAAGACTTGATTACTACAAAGTCGGGGCATTCATACTTTGACGATAACGTAGTGGAAGCCGTACGAAATTTCCAAAAAGATGTAAAAATGAAGGCATCTGGTGTGGTTGATTATGGTTTTGTTCAAATGTTAAAACAATGGGACAGTTCTAATACAACTATCAGACTTGGTGTCCGTGATTTGGCATACACCGAAGAAGAGATAGCAGGCAATGATGTTGCAGAACTTGTTGAATTGCTAAAGAAAGCAGGTTATGCTCCAGATCCCAGTCTGATTAAGATGGACGGAGAGGAGATGGTCTTCACAGAAGATATCGCTACTGCAGTTAAAATGTTCCAAGCATACAATGGTTTGCCTGTCACAGGTATAGTCGATAGCACTACTTTGTCAAAATTAAGGGCGAAGGCGAAATGACGATACAAATCGACCGAAACATATTTGATGATGCCGCCATCTCCAAGACAATTTATTGGCTGTCGGGCGATTTCTCTTTCCAGCGCAGGTTGGAAGGGGAAATTGAGTCTATTACCATTACGCCTAAGCCTGGTACAGAGATATCCGATTTAGACATTGAATTGGCTTTTCTTGACAAACTCAATGACTATAAATTGCGTGGTATTATCGCTAATGAAACAAAGGATATTCGGACGATACTCTACGCCAAGGCTTTTGCGGACGACGATAATCTAAGCGAAGAAGATTTGAACGAATGAACTACCACCTGTTGCCATTTACTTTCACTCGTATCAGCAACCATGAGGTGCTTGTGAACGAGTTAGGCGATATGATCATATCTCCTATTGGCACAGTGTACAAGTTGGTTAATCGTGAGCCGGTAGATGAAGAACTGTTCAAGTCATTAGCGGCAAACTTCTTCGTGAGTGATACAGCGATACCTGTATTGTCCGATATATATGCCTTGCGGTTACGTGAGAAAAAACGTTTCCTCGACCAGTTTACGGCATTGCATATTTTTGTTTTGACTTTGCGTTGCAACCAAAACTGTGTGTATTGCCAGGCATCGAGTTGCAATGAGGATTGCACATCGGTTACGATGACGATGCATACCATGAAGAAGGCGGTTGAGCTCATGTTCAAGTCGCCGTCGCCATATCTTACAATGGAGTTTCAGGGGGGAGAGCCAAGCCTTGAACCAAAGTTGTTGAGGTATGGAATTGAACTTGCAGAGGAAATCAATAAGGCTGAGCAGAGAAACATCAACTATGTACTTTGTACCAATTGTGTTGACTTGACTGATGAGGTCATGGACATCTGCAAGCAATACAAGGTGATGATTTCATCGTCTCTCGATGGGCCCGCATATCTGCATAACACCAATAGGGGCAAGAAAGACAGTTATGAGAAAGTCGTGGCTGGCTTTGAGCGAGCAAGAAGCATACTTGGCCACGACCAGGTTTCGGCCCTGATGACAACCTCTGAGCTTGCCTTGGATTATCCCATTGAAATCGTTGACGAGTACCGCAGGCTTGGTTTTAGAAGCATTTTCTTGCGAGCCTTGAATCCTTATGGTCTTGCAACAACTAACCCCGATTGGAGTGTTTACACAGACCGTTTTATTGAGTTCTATAAGACGGCGTTGAATCATATCATTGACCTCAACAAACAGGGGATATTTTTCATAGAAGAATATGCGGCTATCATTCTGAAGAAAATGATTACGCCATACACCACAGGTTTTGTTGACCTCCAATCACCAGCTGGCATTATCAATTCGGTGTTGGTTTACAACTATGATGGATACGTGTATGCCTCTGATGAGTCGAGGATGCTTGCTGAGTTCAATGACTATACGTTCCGTCTTGGTCATGTGGATGAACCCTACGAGAGCATTGTCTATGGTAAAGCGGCGAAGAATGCAGCCAAGTATTGGTCTAATGAAGCTCTTGCTGGTTGCACCGATTGCGGTGTGCGAACCTACTGTGGTGCTGATCCAGTACGTAACCATTCGACACAAAATGATCTATATGGCTACCGTCCGGCATCGTTGCTGTGTCGAAAGAACAAAGCGATTATCGAGTACATCATTTCACTCATCATTGAGCGGTATGATGAAGTAATGCCCATTTTCAAGAGTTGGTTATTATGAAGCAGCGAGAACTCGACATACATTCAAACGATAATACACTGTATACTACTTCACAGTGCAATAATCGCTGCATCATGTGTTGCCAGCCACCACTCGCTGTTGACGATATCGAGGAGCTTTATCAAGAGAACATCGAGCGAGTGATGAACGCCCCCAAGGGATTGCCCATGATTGGAATTACCGGTGGGGAGCCCACATTGCTCGGTGATAAGCTGATTGACCTCGTGGCTCTAGTGCGAGAGCAGCTGCCGGACACAGAGATTCATATATTGAGCAATGGCCGTGCTTTCGTTGACGGCAATTACACTATGCGCCTTGCTGCGGCTGGTGGCGATAAACTTGTGGTTGGCGTTCCATTCCACAGCGACTACTGCCAGGATCACGATCTGATAGCCGGGTGCAATGGCGCATACAACGAGACGATGATTGGTCTATACAACCTGGCTGGTGCTGGTGTGTGCATTGAGTTGCGCATAGTGATGAACGCCATAAACTACCGGCGGTTCGTTCCAATGGCTCAATTTATCCACCACAATCTGCCTTTTGTGGGTTGGATTGCGTTCATGGGAATGGAATATGTCGGCTATGCAATCAAGCATAGCAAGAACATCTGGGTCGAGCCAAAGAGTTACATTCCTGAACTTTGCGAAGCAGTGAAGTATTTGGCGGAATGGAATTACGATGTCTGCATCTATAACATACCTCTTTGTCTTCTGCTTGAGCAATACAGAAAGTTTGCCGTAAAGAGCATTTCCGACTGGAAGAACAAGTTCCTTGACTTATGTGATGAATGCTCCGTAAAAGCAAATTGCTGCGGTTTATTCAGCACATCAATCAAGCCCTACGAGGGATTAAAACCGATTGACTAATGGCATTACAAGAGGCAATATATAAAGCTATTCAAGAATTCGGAAAGGATGTTCTTATCGAATCTCGTTTTATAAATATTCTTAACGACTATCATGGCTTTGATGAAATGCCAGCAGCAAGGTTGATACTTAGGATCATTCAGGAGGAAGGCCATATGTCACAACTGGTAAGTAGTGCTGAATCTTTAAATAAGCAAGCTATTTCTCAAATACCCTACAAAATAAACAAACGATTTGGCTTTGAGACGGGGCTGGTAGAAAACATCATCAATTGCTTACTCGGCAGCGTTGGTTATTCTGTTGTGTCTTCAAGTGTAAAGACATCGGATGAAGGAATCTCATCGCCCGTCCCGAAAGACATTTCCATAACTGAGGTCAGCAAAGAAGATTTGAAAAAAGCATGGAGTGACAAAGATGGCGTTCAATATAGTAAAAATAGAAAAAAACTTCTGCAGGCGCCCAAATCCATTGCTGCATGTTGCATTCAAGAAGGTACAAGAATAGTATGCAATCATGCATTTAGTGAATGTCAGTCTCTGGAAAATCTCATTTTACCAGAAGGACTTACTCATATTGGAGATTCTGCATTCTCAGTTTGTAAATCTTTACAAGGTCTATTCTTGCCTAAAACTTTGATTCATATTGGTGATAACGCTTTTTCTTGGTGCCTTTCATTAAGATTTCTTGTTTTTCAGAACAAGATTAAAACAATTGGTCAAGATGCGTTTAGAAGATGCTTTTTAGAAAAGGTTTTCATACCTGATGGGACTCGTTCTCATTTTGAAAGCATATTGCCTAAGGATATGCACAAGACGATCATAGAGGGCAATACTTTAACAACTTTTTTAAGAAATCAATTACAATGGAACTTCATCAAGCATTAAAAGATATAATCAGTCAGCGCGGGAAAGGATTGCTGGAGAATCCGCAGATTATCAATTATCTGTTAGATTATCGCTGCTTTGTGGATAAGCCAGCGACAAAGTTGATATTAAGGGATATTATCAACTCTGGCTATGCAAGTGAGATACTCTCACTTGATACTAACATACCTGCCTGGCAAACAAAATTCAAGCACTATGTGCATGAATTCATAGACTCGTGTGGGTATAAAGAGGAGTTGGCCACATATGTGTTTGAGTCTATTGCATTTGCCCTTGATTTGAAGGTTTATAATGAGGAACCAGAAATTCGCAGGAAGATCAATGTGGATTCGTTCTTTGACCTTGATGATGAGGGCTCTGCACAACCACCAACCCCTCTGAATCCTGCGCCAACCAAGCCCCAGGTTGATCCTGGTGATGCCTACACTATTGCCATGTCTTTCTTTAAAGAAGGCAAGTATCAACAAGCCAAAGGTTTCGCCGAGAAAGCCATCAAGAACGTAGTGCGGGGTGATGTTCCATCTAACTATCTAAAGTTGATGGGAGATATTCTTTTGAAATTAGATGATTATGAGGGTGCAATCGGTTACTACAATGAATGCCTAGCAAATAAAGCCAAAGAGGAAAAGCTGAATACTGATGAACTTCGCGAAGCATTGAAGATGCATAAGGTCAAAGGATATGAAAATTTCCTTTTCAGATACTTCTATTGTCTATTTTTCGACAACAGAATACCTAAGGATAAATGGCTTTCGATGCTCAAAAAGGAAGCACGAAACGGCTCGTTGGATGCAGTCCAGTTCTGTGCTCAATACGGTATAGATCCTATAGAGAACCATGTAGACATCTTCTTTACAGATTTAAACCAGCTTAAGACGGGAGACTTTCTTTATGAAGATGGGACTTTTGCTCATGAATTCAGCAAAAGTAAGAAAGCGATATGTCTTGTGGTCCTAACCAAGACATCTGACTATGAAGAATCCATGGGTTGGATTCATGGCTATCTTGTGTCGCTTTACATAGCTCGGGCTAAGAAGGTTTCCTCAAATGGAACAATCTTTGATAATACTCAGTTTCGTTGGTCAACAGTGAATGCAGAATTGCCATTTCCACATAGTCATTATACAATTGATGATATATCTCATTGGGACAAAGTGGAGAAAATAAAAATAGATCATCTTCTTTCCGTGCCTAATTTGCGAGATTATCCTGCTTTTCAGGCTGCAACTTTTTTCCAAGTTCGGATGCCACTTGCCAACACAAGTAAATGGTTTCTTCCAAGTGCGATTATAGTTAAAGAAATATTTGCTCTTACAAAGAGGCTTCCTTTAAGAGGCATAACAGAATGGTTTTCAGAAACACTTTGGACTTCTTCACAATCAGATTGGGAAAATGCAATTGAGTATAATAACGGGAAATTACATATAACTCGAAAATGGTTAACCAATGTTGTTGTGCCAGTCGCAGCCTTTTAACTTCCCGAATTATGAATAAACTAATTAACGAAATAACATCAATTGTTTCTCAGTACGGTACTGACATCGTTTCTGAGGAACGGTTTGTGAATATTCTGAAAGACTTGTACCCGGATAGAGATCATCCTGAAAAGTTCGATATATTGAGAGCACTCATCAATGATGGCATTAGCTCGGAAATGATTGCTACTGTTAACGCCAATAATGCAAGGTCCAAAGTTGAAAAGAAAGCAAAACTACTATCTGCAAAATATGGTTATGACCAGCAGGATATTTCACAGGTTTTGTATTGCCTCTGCATTGGATGTGACTGTATTTCTATTGACGATTATAATGCCCTTAAAAAGCAGAGCAAACCAAAGCCCACTCCGTCTAAGCCAAAAGGCAAACCAAAACCCGCCCCATCTCCATCTAAGCCCAACAAACCTTCAATAAAATCTAGTATACGATTCAAGGATTTATTAGGCCTAACAATTGCTATTTGTGGGATAGTTAGCATTCCTTTCATGTGTTTTGCGCTATTAGAGAATGGATGGTGGCCCTTTTTCGTGCTTATATTTTTAGGTGTCTTTCAATTTGCAATCATTTTAGTCATCGGCTTTATGATATATGGAAGCGATATCAATTCAAGCAATTCTACCGCACCCGAGATAGAAGCCGGTTTCTCTGCAGTGTGTTTCTGTGCATCTGTTTTTTATATATCTCTGCCTTTTATTTTGATTAACAAGCCGAATGTTGATTCTGGATCCCCACTTTCATTTTTTCTAGAGGTGATTCTTTGTGGCGCAAATGGGTTTATTGGATATATGTTCGTATCAGACTCTTTGGATTCCTTTGTACATCAAACAGATATTAAAAGGGTAATAAAAGCATTTTCATTGACTTTATTGGCAGTTATTCTTTTATTTGGCTTGTTCTACTTTTTCCCTTACATAAAAAACACGTTGAAATCCAATATGGACCTTAAACGCTATGAGGAAGAAGTGAAGCAAGTTGAAAGCATTCGACGTACGAGAGAAACAAAGAGTATCGAATTATCGTTTATGGATTTTAACTTAGGAGATAGTATTAATCACTGTTTTGCTTTATTACAAGGTAATTCTATTCATTCTATACAAAGGGGACACTATCTCAATGAGGATTTGAAGCACAAGAAACTTATAGTTAATAATCTTGATTATTCTGTATTTATTGATACTGTTTTGTACGCAGATTCGGAATGGGATAATGAAAGAATCAATCTACATTTATTCTTTCATGATCAAAGATTGATGGCTATAGAGATGATTAACAGACATGAATTAGATAGTTTACTTGAAATATATTCTCGAAAGTATGGAGAACCCGAGTGTGTTCCTCAAAGATTATATGAATATCAATCTGAATATGATATAGTGAATTATGGCAATGCTGATCATAAAGAGTATTTATGGACTTTCTTAAACGGAATCATTCAATTAACCAATGATTATGATGATAGTTTTTCTTTATCAGTATGGCATGTAAGGTATATAGATAGACAGTTCGAATCTATTTTGAAAAGGAAACATGCAGAAGAAGAAAGAAGGCGATTAGATAATCAAAAACGAGATTCTATAAGAAAACTTGAAATTGAAGCTGAGAAAGAAAAAATGCGGATAAAAGAAGAGATAAAAAAGAATGAGAACCATCGCAATGCGATGGATCAAATTTAGAGTTTTGTTCTTGTTATCAAAATAAGTTAAAACGAGGTACATGAACGAGCTAATTAAAGAAATATCGACAATAGTTTCTCAGTACGGTACTGATATCGTTACTGAGGAGCGGTTTGTGAATATCCTAAAGGATTTGTATCCCGATAGGGACCATCCTGAAAAGTTTGATATTCTTAAGGCCATCATTGCCGATGGCATCAGTGCGGATATGTACACTGATTGCGATGCTACTACTGTTAAATCCTTTCTTGAGGAAAAGGCTGGGTTCCTTTCAAGAAAGTATAGATTTGATTCAGCGGATATCAAACGAATTCTAGCTTGTCTATGTATTGGAAGTGGATTCATAACCATCGATGACTACTATGCAGCGACAACGCCAAATCGTGTAAAGCCGTCGCCTCAAAAGAGCCCAAATCCTGCAAAGCAGAAAGCACAGAGCAACCCGAACCCAGTTAAGCCAGCGCCAAAGAAGAGTAAAGATCCATTGGATTTGCTGTCGCTGATCTGGTCTTTAGTTGGCTTGTTGGTATCACCATTCATTTATTTGGGCCTCCTTACAAGTGGTTGGTGGCCATTTTGGGCACTTTCTGCGGTTCTCGTCATAATGTTCATTTCAATCATCCCGGCTATTAATCAGAACCAAAAAGCCACAGCTAGCTCTCCTATAGTTGGTGGGGTAACTGCTGTAGTTCTTTGTGCTGCAATATTCCTAACGGCTGCCCCATTCTTTATCTATTGGACAAGGCACACATTTGACTTTTGCCATATTTACTACGGATTTAATGTCAATGAGGCACCGACCTTCTTGACATTTATTGGGGGATTAGCATTCTCTTTCATATTCTCTACCTTTATTAATACGACTGTCATTTCTCACTTTTCTTGCAAGGTAATATACAATAGAAATCCGTCAAAGTTCTGGCTGGGATTTGGCGCAACATTAGCAATTATTTTTGCCGTAACAGCAATATCTTATTACCTTCCTTATAATGATAAGCACAAAGAGGAATTAAAATATGCTGATGATAAATATGATCTTGAAAAAGAGAAGCAGAGAATATCATACTTGAAAGAAACTCGATCGAAGGAAGAGAAAGAATTCTCATTCATGGATTTCAAATTGGGTGGTAATTTCAAAGAAGCAGTTAAGCTAATTAGAAATTCGAAAAACGAGTATCGGGTAATAGATGATTCATCGCAAACATTGTCTCTGAATGAGATAGACTTTACCCCAATCGTCGATGATGCCATATCTGTCACTACTAATTGGGACAATAAGTTGGTTTACTTGTACCTGTACTCTAATAGTAATCGAATCGTTGCGATTGAGATGAAAACGGAACATAACATAGACAGTCTCGCATCGATCTATTCAAGTAAATATGGAGAGGCGGAATACGCACCAGAAATAGATTACTCGAAATACAAATATATAAAATATCGTTCAAACGTCAATTATTTGGACACTTTGTTAGGGAAATCTGTTGCATATTCATGGTCATTCAAAAATGCAACAGTACAGGTTTCAGGACTTAAGAAATTAGAGGGTGTAGATGATTTTTATGAAGGATATGGAAAATCCGTTTTGTACTTTGATAACGACTGCTTTGCATTATTAGATAAGTATAGAGCAAGAGTGCGGGCTTTGCGACAGGAACAGGAAAATAAAGAGAATGCTGAGGCCCAACGGATTAAAGACTCCGTTTGGCAAGCAGTCCAGAAAGAGCGACTTGAGAAAAAACAAAATCACGAGAAATCAATAAAACAGATATAATGGGAACATGTAAATATTGTGGACAGAGTGCGGGTTTGCTATCGCATGCCCATAGGGAATGTGAAGAGAAACATGAGCAAGGTCTTGAACAGTTGGAAAAGATCTTGCGGCAGTTTTTCTCCGGCCAGCAAACCGTTCAAAGTATGAGGCAAGCAATAGTGAGCCTACGGACACCAACTTTCTTGAAGAAATCGGATGTAGAACAATGCGCAGCCAAGGTGCTTGATGCCCATGGTGAACAATTACGTCCGCCATATAATCAGCAGACTCTTGACCAAATTAACGAATTCATCAATGGCCTGAGTCTTGATCGTCAGGCATTAAATGAGGGCGGCTGCTTGAACAAACTGGCCGAGAAGCTGTTGCGAGGCTATTTGGCCAGTTTCTTTGTGAGTGGCACCTCTATTGCCACCATCAAGGGCCAGGAGCAGCAAATCGATCGGGTCTTGCCTATGACTCAATCACAGAAATTGGATGCCTATATGCACGTCCTGAACCGCGCTGCACATAATTTCTTGAGCAATGGTCTCATCAGTGACAGCGAGCAACAACAGATTGAGCAATATGCACAATCCCTGTCCCTGCCGCTATATGACCTCCCGGCACAATGCCAGGGTACTGATATCGAAAAGGTCAATCAGGCCATCATCATCAAGAACCTGCAACGAGGTATCTTGCCCAAGAGTGGGGTTTCCTTGCCGGTATTGCTTGGCAAAGGCGAGAGCGTGTTGTGGGTATATGATAATGTCGCTTTTTACCAAGAGAAAATTGAGAAGGAGTACCGTCACAACAGCGGTGGTTTCAGCTTCCGTGTTGCCAAGGGCGTATATTATCGCACCGGCAGCGGTCGCAGCAAGCCAATTGAACATAGCGTGATGAATCTTGAGGGCAAAGGCAGCTTGATCATTACCAACAAGAATATCATCTTCTATTCTCAAACCAAAAGTGTCAAAGTGCCGTTCAAGAAGATAGTGGGTGTTACTCCCTATTCCGACGGTCTGGAAATCCATAAGGACGGTAATGCAAAGCGCATGGTTTTCCAAGGCTTTGACTGCTGGTTTGTAATGAACATTCTTTCATTTGTAAACGACTAAATCGATATGGTTTATAAAGTTTTTGCAAAGCGTCCATCTTATATAGCCGAAGTTTCACGGCAGTATTCACCGTCGCCTCGTGCTATCATTGATGATTATGAAAGTGAGAAGAAGGCTTTCACAGAGTTGTATAAGCGACATCAACAGAAAGTGAATGAAGAATCCTTTCAGAAAACGATGGACGCTATCAGTGTTAAAACACCAACAAGACAATCCTTTTTCCTACTTAGTCCTTCGATAGAAGATGTGCGTAGCATTCTACGAAATGAAGCGAAAGCTGTGTTACATGGTCAGAACCCAGGAATCAGCGAAGAAAGCAAATATATTCAAGACCACTTTGATGACGTTATGCGAGATCGTCAAAAGAAGTGGGAAGAAGCCCGGGCTCTTTTCAGAAGATTAGAACAAGCTCGTATCGAGATCGAAGAAAGAAAGATACAGCATGAAAAGCAGCAAAAAGAGCAATCATTGTTGGATATTAAGAATGGAGAGCCTTATGTGATTGAGCAAGGAATGGCTGAGATTGCGGCCACGTTGGAGGTTCCTTTTGATCTCGATTTTCATTATAACTACAACAAAAATGAAGGGCTGGTTACTACCGATGTAGAAATCTTCAATGGTATCAATGTCCCTTTGCAAAAGGCAGAAATGTTGCCAAGCGGCAGAGCTTCAATTAAGAATAAGTTGGTTCGAGAGGTTGCAGAGGAAACGAAAGATACTATTTTAAGTTTTGTTTATTATTTTGCAAGTTGTGTATTTGAAATATCATCCAATATAGCAAAGGTTGAACTGGCCGTATGGGATGAAGGGAAAAATAAAGGTTATATTTGGGTTAGGCTTCTTAGAGATAGGCTTTTCGTAGGAAAAGTGCCAATATTCTTGATTCCGGCCGTCGATATATCGAATTATCGACAAGTCGCTGATTTTCGTGTTAAGACTTCAAGTGTTGAGTTGGCGCCGATACTTGCTCCTAAATTCTTGAAACTCATAGAAGAAGAAAAGAAAAAACCGGATTTCACGATACTTCCAAAGAGTAGCAAGTCTGGACAAAAACAAGTGGCCTATATTACAATGGACGAAGCTAAATCGTTGCTTCGTGAAATAGGCTATGATTCAGAGTTGAAGCAGAGTATTGCTGACGCTGAGTTAAAAGCCAGTCGTATCGTAGCTGTTGATCCTAAATATAAGAAGATGATAGCTGACAAAGCAATTGCGGCAATGTACGAACAAAAAAACGACGTCTCTAGCATAACTGTGCATGAAGTAAAAGATCGCGACCCGTTATTTGAGGAAGCTGTTAGATTTGTCGTTATGTGTGATACAGTAAGCCCTTCTTCATTACAGAGAAGATATGAAATTGGGTATAACCGAGCTGGACGTCTGATAGATCAGATGGAACACGCTGGTATAGTTGGACCAGCTGATGGAATAAGACCAAGAAAGGTGTTGGTTAGTCCAATGGATATAGACCAATTATTCTCATAAACTACCACACGTTGATGTCCGCTTGGTCTTCAATGAGTTTTCTTGTGTCATGGTCTAATTGAGGGAAGAAGTGCAGTCCTGTCAATCGTTCTACCTGATTGAGGGTGTTAACATACATATCCTTCTTCTTGTTGCCGTCGGTATTACGGCAAATGAAGCCAATGCACTTTGGCACACCATTAAGGCAAAGAATTACCTTGAAGAACGCATCGGGAACTGCGACGGCATTCTCACCAATGTATTGCATTTCCTTGCTCTTGAAATACATTGGGCCGCAGATGATATAAATATCACCATAATTATCTGCCCAACGACGGCATGAGATCTCAATCTGGTTCCATAGGCCGCTATTGAGATTTGCATTTTGTGGGCAGACATTGGAGAGCAAGAATGTTTCATACATGACATCTCGATCCCATTTGTTATCACCTGCTGGGCACATATGGCCGCGTGAGTAACCACTCTGAAAAAAACGGGGGAGACTGTTACAGTAAAACGGAGCAGACTGTTACAGTTTTGATGACGCAAAATTAAACATTTTTCCTGAGACTTTCCCCATGAAGTTCAAATCTTGTCGCCGAGTGTATGATTCTGTCGAGTATCGC
>JAEEGL013628698.1_pt1 | contig 20191 bp, 11 predicted proteins | sample 9134231 | NCBI WGS metagenome assembly JAEEGL01 (sample SAMN16246548, study PRJNA631951) | gut metagenome | biome: gut microbiome; feature: rumen; material: fiber-attached | host: Bos | place: Iran: Karaj | collected 2018-10
ACGAGAACTACTGTAGGCTGGATGTATTCTTTAAATGTGTTGCTCTTCATTTTTTCTTACCTCCATACATTCTCTTCTGGAAGAAGTCGTTGATGAGCGGTGTCAGGCAGTTCATGAGAAGGATCGAGAATGATACTCCTTCAGGATACTGTCCCCAGAGACGGATGACCATGGTCATGAGACCGCACCCGATACCGAATACAACCTTTCCTTTAGGTAATAACGGAGATGTGACGTAGTCCGTAGCCATGAAGATGGCACCGAGCATAACGCCGCCTGCAAGGATGTGGAAGATTGCCATCTGAAGCGGATCTCCTTCTCCTGTTGCAGCATAGTAAATAAGTGCAAATACGAATACTGTTCCGATGAAGCAGCAAGGAATGATCGGGCTGATGATCTTCTTCCATACGAGGAAGACACCGCCAACCAGAAGTGCGATGGCTGAAACTTCACCGAAGGATCCTCCGACGAATCCGAGGAACATGTGAACGTTTGACGGAAGGTCGCTTACTGATCCCTCAGCCAGTACTCCGAGAGGTGTAGCAGTTGATGTAGCATCTGCTGCCATTCTGGGAACTGTCCATGTGGTCATCTCTGTTGCGAAGGAGATGAACATGATGATACGGGCTGTGATAGCGGGATTAACGAGGTTTTTACCGATTCCGCCGAAAAGCTGCTTAACAACGATGATAGCAGCGAAGTCTCCTACGAGGATTGTCCAGATAGGAAGACCTGAAGGCACGTTGAAAGCGATGAGCATACCAGTCAGGGCAGCTGAAAGGTCGCTGACGGTCTGTCTTCTCTTGAGCATTGCGTTCCATGCCCATTCGAAGAACATACATGCCGCGATGGAAACTATAGTCAGAAGAAGTACTCTGGGTCCAAAGACATAAGTACTTACTGCCAGAGACGGGCAAAGGGCGATCATTACCATAAGCATCGTCTTCTGGGTATCCAGCGCTGTCACCAGATGCGGTGATGAGGATACGATCAAATTGTCATTATACTTACTCATTATTTAATCCCAGCCTCCTTTACTACAGTCTTTCCAAGGGTATTGATGAATCCCAGAGGTCTGTGTGCGGGGCAGATGTATGAACATGAGCCGCAGTTCATGCACTGGTTAACATCCAGATCAAAGAGTGCCTGAGCGTCATTTCTCTCATAAGCATCCGCAAGAGCGGTAGGAATGAGGTTGAAAGGACAAGCTTCGTGGCAACGTCCGCAGTTGATGCAGGCGGTCTCTTCCTTGACCATTGATTTTTCCTTGGAGAATGCCAGGATGGCATTGTTGTTCTTTACTATCGGCATCTGATCCGTAGGGATAGCTCTTCCCATCATGGGGCCGCCCATAAGGATCTTGCGAGGCTCCTGCTTGTAGCCACCGCAGAAATTGATAACATCGTTGATCAAAGTTCCGATAGGTGCGATAACGTTCTTAGGCTCTGCTACTGCATCGCCGTCAACGGTCATACGCTTTGCGATAAGAGGCATACCTGTTCTGAAGTAGTGACCTACCTTTGTAACGGTGGTAACGTTGTCCAGAATGCAGCCCATATCTGCAGGGAGAACTCCGGCGTTCATAACTTTGCCGAAGAGTTCATAAACCAGAACACGCTCAGCTCCCTTGGGATATCTCGCCTGAAGCTTGAAAGTTTCGATGTTGGTAATACCCTTTTCCTTGAGATAGTTGTTGAGATGTTCGATGGCATCGGGCTTATTGTCTTCAATGGCAATGTAGCCCTTGTCGAGCTCGTCATACTTCATGATGAGCTGGCATCCTCTGATGAGGTCTTCCGTATCCTCCAGCATACATCTGTGGTCGGAAGTGATGAAAGGTTCACACTCTGCAGCATTAACTACGAGATAGTGAACGTCATCAATGTTCTTAGGATTGAACTTGATGCTTGTAGGGAAGGAAGCTCCGCCGAGTCCTACGAGACCGGATTTTCTAACTTCTTTAACGAATTCAGCCAGGTCCTTAGGTTCTTCAGGGACTACTACTTCCTCAGAAATTTCCTGTTTCTTGTCCGGTTCGATCACAACCAGAGTGTCATATCCGCCTGCAGCGGATCTGGCCTGCTCGATACCCTTAACGGTACCGGAAACACTGGAATGGATCGGTGCACTTACGAAAGCTTCTGTGTCACCGATCTTCTGACCAACTTTGACGTAATCGCCTTTGGCCACAAGAGGCTGACACGGTGCTCCGATGTGCTGAGACATAGAAATCTTAACAATGTCAGGTATCGGCATTATTTCTGTCGCACTGCCTGCGGTGTGCTTATAATGCGCTACATGGACACTGCTTAAGTGTTTTTTGCCCATATTAGTGAGACCATCCTTTCTAAAACTTACTGTTAAACTTTATGATTAAACGCCATTAGTATGAGCCCAAGTCCCCATACTAAAAACATAATCATACATAATGCATTATACATCAAACCAACACAAAAAGCACTAAAAAATTATCAATCTTAGTGCCTTTTTTCCAGTACAATATCAACGTGTCTGCTATTATTTCTTTATGCCTACTAAAATCTTCCCATCTTCGGAAATTCCAATGACTTTTTCACCCATAGAACGAAGATTTTTTGCATATTCCAGAACTTCCCTGTCCAGGACCTCGCCGGGACAAGCCAACGGTATCCCTGGCGGATACGGGATGATTGAAGCCGCTGCCGTGAGACCTTCGCACTCCATAAGAGGAAGCGCCATCTTTTCTTCGGGGACCTCAGCCATCTTAAGCCTTCTGGTCACGATCAGCGAATGATCGATCGACCTTCCTTCATTGCGCAAAAAATCTCTCCCCCCGGCTATCTCTCTGAGAGCCTCCAAAAGTTTCCTTACGTGTTCTCTGGTGGTGCCGATTCCGGTCATACCCATAACTATGTTTCCAGTAACCAGCTCTACAAAGATCCCGCGCTCGTTTAATAGTTTCTCAAGTTCGTTTCCGTTAAGGCCGTAGGCGCTCATGTCAAAGTTGAGTTTCGTCTTATCGAGCATCTCATCTTCGATGACCTTTAGGCCGGGAATCGATCCGGCTCCCTCATAGAAGTCGCAGCAGGCGGCCTTCCACTCTTTAAGAGCCGCTTCTCTCTTCTCCTCATCGAGGAGGATATCTGCGTTTATGTCAAGGCTCATCATCAGGGGATAAGAGGGACTCGACGATTCAAGGATCTGAAGGTAATTCTCCACAACGTTCAAATCCACGCGGTCGCTCATGATGTTCATGACCGCCGTCTGGGTCCAGGACGCCAGGGTCTTATGGATGGAGTCGATGACGATATCGGCTCCGGAATCCTCCGCCGCTTTTGGGTAACCCTCCCCCATGAATTTGAGGTGAGCCCCATGAGCCTGATCCACTATAAGGACCTTCCCATGGTCATGACAGACGCGCGAAATAGCCGAAATATCCGAACAAATCCCATAGTAATTAGGCGATGGGAGTACTACACACCTGGCTTCCGGGTTTTCGTCAAGAAGTCTCTCCACTTCCTTTGCGCTCACCCTTCCCAGTATCCCGTACTCCTCCATGATCTCAGGAAACAGATATACGGGCTCCAGTCCTCCCAGGGTAAGAGCATTAAAAATGGACTTATGGGAGTTTCTGGCGAGGATCACCTTGTCCCCTCTTTTGGTGCAGGACAGGATGGCGGTGATAAGGCCCACCGAAGAGCCGTTCACCAGAAGGTATGATTTTTTAGATCCATAGAGCGAGCGGTATTTTTCCATAACTGAAAGGATCACGTCCTCCGCCTGGAAAAGATTATCCGCCCCGGGTATCTCCGTGATATCGCAGTCCATGACCACATTAAGAACGTCGCCGAATCCCATCCTATGGTAGAATTCGGCGCCCTTATGTCCCGGCATGTGAAAGGATACCGGCCTTATAGATGCATGTTTGATCAAAAAATCCAACAGCGAATTATTCATTTGCTTTTGCTTCTTTCTCTTTTTCCATATACTCGAGGGTTTCAGATACGGCATCAAGCAGAGCCTGCTTCCTGCCTCTGTTGACTGTAGCCTGCTGACCGAAGAACTGGGTGATGCCGTTGCACTCAACGACTACCCAATTGTTCTGCTTGGTATAGGTCATATCCCATCCTATATACTTAAGTCCGTCGACCTTGGTTGCCAGTTCCTTGATGGTGGTCAGCATCTTATTCCAGTCGGGAAGCTGATATCCCAGGAATTTGTAACCGTGGTCGGGATGTGTCTCGTATCTCTTGCCGGTCTTGTCGACTCCGTTGGTGTCAAACTTACCGGTGTTCTTATCGATATGTACGAGGATGCCGCCTGCCCCTGCATTATCTACGAAGGAATCCTTCCTTCCGATTCTCATGGAGCTGTCCTGAACGGTGACATTTCCGTTGAGATCCACAAAGGTGGTGATCCTGACGGTGTTTACGGAGTTCGGGTTAAGGAATGCGATGTCGGGGTGTACTTCGATGAGTTCCTCGAGGAGTATCCTCTTGCCGTTGACCGTAAGATCGTCATAAAGGTCTCTTAAAACCGTATTCTCATCGATGGTAACCTTCTTAAGGCCCATACCCAGAGAGTCGAAGTTGGACTTCTTAACGAAGCTCTTATGCTTAGCGCAGAACTTCTTGAATTCCTCATATCCGTTCTTGTACTCAAGGAGCACGGCGTCTCTGTGATAATATGGCTTTAAGATCTGGTAAGCTGCAAACTTGTTGTCCGCTACGGTCCTTCCCTCCAGGGTGTTCAGTCTCTTAAGGATATCCGCCTTGAAGCCGTTTGAAACGTAGCCCTGGCGCTCCTCAAAGGACTTCTCCCAGAATTTGAAGGAAACATATTCGTTGAGTTCGAAACCGAGAAGTTCCTTCGTGGCCTGCATGTCCACGAGAAGCTCCTCCGTCTTTTCATCGTTTCTTACGAGTTCGGGTATCGCAGTATGAATGACGCTGAAGAGCTGTCTCTTTCTGCTTGAAGAAAGGATTTCTTTAACGAGTCCCTTGTACTCTTCAAAGAGAGATTCATCTTTACCGTCGAATTTCTGAACGATTGCCCTCTTCTTCATGATGACTTCGCTGATTCTGTCGATTTCCTCATCATCAAGGAGATGATAGCCGTAGGCATAATATGAACTCAAGTTGAAGTTCATGCCGGTAAACTTTTCGTTCAGTTCCTTGATCTTAGCGCGCACTTCCTGCGGTGTCTTGCCCGACTCAGACTTGATATTATCGAAGAGTTTCGCGTTTCTTGATGCTTTTTTCAGTCTTGCCGTATTAAGTCTCGCCATGACCGTCTCAGTACGCATATAGTACTTGTTGACGTAGTATGCCTTGGCGTTGATACCGAAATTATCCTTTACGTACTTGACTCTCTCAAGGACTTCATCCTTGCTCCAGCCCGTAGCTTCCATGATGGTCTTGATCTCGCTCTTTTTAAGGACGTCCTTCTTGTGCTCAGCATCACGCTCAGCCTTGCGCTTTTCAAGATCCTTGTAGAGATAATATTCGCCTTCGAAGTATTCCTTCTCGTCTATTCCCAGAGCCTCCACAGCCTCAGCGATCTTCTTGTCAACTTCATCAAAATCCAGCCCTGTCGCTTCCGCGATCCTGTCGCGGCGATATTTTTTGAGCCTTGCATTATTTGCGAGCTCGAACATATCATCGCGCGAGAGAGAATAGCACTTATTCTCAAAGTAGAACTCCTCAGGAAGGCCATACTCTATCTTAAGAGCCTCAATGTCCGCTTTTACTTCCGGAACGCTTTTTCTGGCCTTTTTCGCAGCCTTCTCTACGGTAGTTACCGGGCCATCATTTCTTTTGAAAAAAAACATATACGATCCTCCTCGTTTTTACATGTTTTCCAGATCCGTAATCAGGCGAACCTTGTCGCCCATTACTTCCTTTATCCTCTCGACCCCTTCAGTGAAAAATTCCGAATTCTTAGAATCCATATTTTGCTTTACAAGCGGTACCGTCACATGATCCGCTTCCCCATAGTTTCTGAATATGTGGCAAGGGATGTAGGCTTCATCCATGATTCTGACCTTCCCATCCTCGCCGCGCCCAAGTTTCACCTTGACGATTGCCGTATCCTTGGTGATCTCCTTCGGCATATTTGACACGAAGTTTCCGAGTGAATAATATACGGGAACCCTCCTGCCGTCCTCAGTTTCGATTACATCATACCTCTGAAGGGCATGGGGATGGGATCCTATAATATAGTCCACACCCTGCTCGGCCATGTATCTGGCGCGTTTCTCCTGCATCTCCGTAAGCTCGTGGGTGAATTCTTTGCCCCAGTGAATGTAGGCGATGACGAATTCGGCCCCCAGCTTTCTGGCCTGCTCCACGTATCTCTTCACTCTGAAGGTGCTGTACTTGTTGAGAAGTACCTTCTGACCCTCTTCAGTGAAGTTTTTATCCTTAGCGTTATAGTATGTCGCAAAAGATATAAAGGCCAGTTTGATCCCGTTCACCTCGACCAAGACGAACCTCTGCTCGCCCTTTCTGGCGAAGGTCCCGGTATGCACGAACTCGTAGGATTCCACGTTGTCGATGGTATCGAGGATTCCGTACACTCCCGTGTCGCAGTTATGGTTGTTAGCCATGGCCAGCGCATCAAAGCCTGCATATCTTAAGGCCGCCAGATAGGTGGCGGGAGCGTTGTCGTTGGGTCTACCATCCGCGCTCTTCTTCTCACTCATGTATGGAGCCCTGGCGCAAAGAGTCGTCTCCAGATTTCCCATGACCAGGTCCTGCTTATGGAAGATAACCTTCACATAGGAATAGCTCTCGTCGAACCTGTACTCGCCATGCTTTTCAAGGGCAGTGGTCTGCTGCCCCGCTCTACACATCAGATCCCCCGTGAACATGAGATCCGCCGTACCGATATTGCTTTGATCGTTCAGTTGATAATAACCATCCTTGCGCAAAAAATATCTGTTCTGGTATTCGCATTCTATCCTGGGCGTAGACCTTTCGACGATGTCGAATCCAGGGTATCTTACGGTATATTCACGAATAGATTTAAGGCAGGATTCGGTATATTTCTTCTTGCTTTTTGCCTTTTTTGCTGTTTCCGGAGCTTTCTTATCATCATTCCCTGAAAACAGCGACTTAAATTTAGAAGCTAAAGTAGACTTTTCCTTTTTCAAGTTTAACTCCTTTCAAAAGAGCCATCTCCTCAACGGCAACCAACTGATATCCATTATTCGTAAGAGCAGGTACAGCTCTCTGTACAGCAGAAGCCGTAGCCGCATAAAGGTCATGCATGAGAACTACAGCACCGTCTCTTGCGTTATTCATGATCGAGTTATAGGTGCTGTCAGCGTTCTGAGTCTTCCAGTCCAGGGTATCTACAGACCAGAGGATGATCGGAAGACCTACGGATGAGCAGATATTTTCAGTCCTCTCACCGTAAGGCGTACGCATTACTTTAGGCGTATAACCTGTGACGGACTTTATTTTGCTGTTGGTGCTGCTTACCTGATCCTTGATATCTCCTGAAGAAAGCTTTGACAGGATGGGATGTGACCAGGAGTGATTTGCTATCTGATTTCCCATCTCATAGTTTTTCTTAAGGGTGTCGCTGTAGCTTCCGACTCTGTTACCTACACAGAAGAAGGTAGCGCGTCCGCCGTATTCCTTAAGAACGTTCATGATGGTCACCGTATTGGGAGAAGGACCGTCATCAAAGGTGAGACAGATCGCCTTCTTATCCTTATACACGGTTCTTACTAAAACTCCGTCCTCCTTGAATGTATAGACATTGCCTTTGATCTTATGAAGACCGGTGAACATCTTTCCGGATTTCTTGGCGAAATAGTATTTTTTGCCCGAAATGGTATGGAATCCATAGAGCATGTGGCCGTTTTTCTTACTGAAATAGTAAGTATTTCCATCAAGTTCAAGGAAGCCCTTCTTCATATGGCCGCTGTCCTTAAGGAAATAGTATTTATAGTCTCCTATGGTCTTAAGTCCCTTGGCCATCTTGCCGTTTTCGGGGTCGAAGTAGTATCTCTTGCCGCTGATGGTCTTAAAGCCGTGGACCATTCTGCCGTTGTTTTTTCTGAAGTAATAGGTGCTCTTGCCGATTTTCTTGAAGCCTTTTACCATCCTGCCGGAACTCTTCTTGAAATAGTAAGTGTTCTTGCCGATCTTGTTGAAGCCCCTTGCCATCTTGCCGGAGCTCTTGAAGAAGTAATAGGTGTCATCTCCGATATTCTGGAATCCGCGAAGCATGGCTCCCGTCTCCTTATCGAAATAATACTTATCACCGTTCAGGCTCAGGAAGCCTTTGCCCATTCTGCCGTTGGAAGGTCTGAAATAGTACTTCACACCATCCAGAGTAAGAAAACCAGTGGACATGATACCTGTCTTTTTCTTGAAATAGTAGGTATTGGGACCGATGTGCCTTAAGCCCTTGGCCATCTTACCTGAACTCTTATAGAAATAGTAGGTATTGTCCTCGATCTTCTGGAAACCGTGGACCATATAACCGTTTTCTTCATCAAAATAGTAGGTGTTCTCTCCTAAGGTCAAAAATCCATGGACCTTCTCACCATCCTGATAGTATACGGTCTGACCGTCTTCCTTGCTGAATCCGTCCTCGTGCCCGAGACCGCCTTCAGCGAATACGACGCCGGTCAGGCAGCCGATAAGGATTGACATTACGATAACTATAAAGACTTTTCTTTTTTTGCTCATTTTAGTGTACCCCCAGTATATAAAAATCCCAAAATATTAATCTTAGTAGCGCTCGTTCTTTGTAATTACGTCTACGTTCATGTATTTTTTAAGAGCTTCAGGAATCTTTACAGAACCGTCTGCCTGCTGATAGTTTTCAAGAATTGCAGCAGTCGTACGTCCGATAGCAAGACCTGAACCGTTAAGAGTATGAACGAATTCCGGCTTGCCGCCCTCAGTTCTTCTGAATCTGATGTTTGCCCTTCTCGCCTGGAAATCCAGGAAGTTGGAGCAGGATGAAATCTCCACGTATCTGCCATAGGAAGGCATCCATACCTCGATGTCATAGGTGCAGGCTGATGAGAATCCCAGGTCTCCCGTGGAAAGTCTTACGACTCTGTAGGGGATCTCTAAGATCTTGAGCACTGCTTCAGCGTCGGCTGTGAGCGCTTCCAGCTCATCCCATGAATCCTCGGGTCTTGTGAACTTGACCAGCTCAACCTTATTGAACTGATGCTGTCTGATAAGTCCTCTCGTGTCTCTTCCGGCAGAACCCGCCTCAGCTCTGAAGCAAGGCGTATATGCCGTGTAGTGGATCGGGAGAACTTCCTCGGGGATGATCTCCTGTCCGAGCATGTTGGTCAGAGGAACCTCAGCGGTCGGGATAAGGAAGAAATCCTTCTGAGGCACGTAGAACATGTCCTCTTCAAACTTAGGAAGCTGACCTGTACCCGTCATGGCTGTGCGGTTCACCATGAAAGGAGGAAGTATCTCCAGATAGTCCTGATCGATGGTGTGCAGATCGAGCATGAAGTTCTCCACAGCTCTCTCGAGTCTGGCGCCGAGACCCTTGTAGATGGTGAATCTGGTTCCTGCGATCTTACCCGCTCTCTCCCAGTCGAGAATGTTGAGATCAGCACCGATATCCCAGTGAGCCTTCGGTTCAAAATCAAACTTCGTGGGTTCCATGAATTTTCTGATCTCCACGTTATCGCTGTCATCCTCTCCAGTCTGAACGAAATCAGCGGGGATGTTCGGTATGTTGAGAAGGCAGTCTCTGAGTTCCGCCTCCACCTGGCTTACCTGCTGGTCCAGTTCCTTGATTTTCATGGAGAGTTCCTTCATCTCGGCCATGATAGCGGTCGTATCCTCTCCCGCCTTTTTCATCTTCGGGATCTCCTTGGAAACCACGTTCTGTCTGTTCTTCATGGCTTCCACTTCACCGAGCAATGCCCTTCTCTTATCGTCTAAAGGCAATGCGTTTTCGATACCAAAGCTTCCCTTGGTTCTTCTCTCAACTCCTGCTTTGCAGCCTTCGTAATCTTCTCTTATCCTCTTGATATCTAACATTGACTAAGTCCTTCTTTCAATAAAAATATCGCTATAGAAACAGATTTCTCTTGTAATCTGAATACTTTTTCTTTAATTCCTCTACCCTGGTCTGGATCTCTATCTGAAGGTCAGATGCCAGGTCGTAATCCTTGTTGTCCAGGGATTCTCTCGCTCTTGTGAGCAAACTCTTGCTCTCCATTGAATCCTTCGCGATAAGGTATCTCAGGCGATTGATCTCTTCCCATGAAGCGAGGTCGAAGTCGGTGGAATCAGCACCGTGCCTCATACGGCAATCCTTCACGTCATCCATGGCGTTAGGGATATTTCTGAAATGGTACTCCGTCGACCACTCGTTTAAGATGCAGGTTCTGTAGGAATCCCTCACCTGCTCGTCCATTATTTCACCTAAGACGGCGTTAACCTTCTCAGGGTATTTATCGAAGTTCTTTAAGTTCTCCCAGACGGTTCTCGGAGGCACTCCGAACAGTCTCTCTCTTTCTTCTTCGGTATAGTCCTCGAAGACATTTTTTTCTGAACGGTACTCCCTGTCACACTCGAGGTAGAAGTCCTTCTCACCGCTCTTCTTGGAAATGGAGTTCTCAAGCTCCGTCGGTGTCTTTTCATTGCCAAGAGCCGCTTTTATGCCTTCCAGCATGGCCATATAGCCCGTGGCGATAACAAGATAGGTGTTGCTCTTAGGGTTCGGCGACCTCAATTCGAATCTCGTAGCCTTCGGATTATTTACATCCCGTACGAGGCCGATCAGGATGGTCCTGTTTCTCGAAGGCTCCTTGGGACTGTGCCCGAGGGAGGTTACGATACATACGGGAGCTTCATAGCCGGGTTTAAGACGCTTAAGGGAATTGGTAGTAGAACTGATGAAAGGATTCATGGCCTCATAGTTCTTAAGGATGCCCATTAAAGCACCGTATCCGATGGGGCTCATAAAGTCCTCAGTCATATCCTTCGTATTGAAAAGATTGATGACCTCTCCGTTCTTAAGTCTGGCGCAGACGCCGAGATGCGTATGTTCGCCGGAACCCGCTACGCCTATGATGGGCTTCGCCTTGAAGGTCGTGTTCAGTCCGAACTCGTTAAAGACGTCGCGCACGACGTACTTGACCAGTTTCTCGTTATCAGCAGCCTGCATGGGAGAAGCATATTTCCAGTCGATTTCCAGCTGCTCCATGATGTGATCCATACGTCCTGAAGAAGTGAGCTTGGACTTGACGCCGCCCACCTCCTTGTGGCCCATTTCCATGCCGAGCCCATAACAGTCGAGGATCTCGATGGTCTTCTCAAGAGCGGTCCTCACGGGGCCGTAGGTCCTTTTCCAGTACTGCTCCTTTAATTCCTGAGAAGTCGAAAGTTCCTCCCTGTCCGCCTTGTCATCAGGCGTACGCACCCAGAATTCCAGTTCCGTGGCGCTTGTCAAAAGGATCTCTTCGATATCGTCAGGACTGTTTATCCCATCCACGTATTCAGTAACGTAGGGATGAGCCTTTATCTCACTGAGAAGTTCCCGCTTAAAGCGCTCAAGCGACCGGCGCAAAATAGCTCTTGCACCGACCGCCTTCTTGTCGTTGTGTACCAGTATGCTCGGGATCCTTAAAGTTCCCACGGGCAGACCGGTCCCTATATCAATGTTGCTGAAGTTATAATCCACGTACCAGTTGACTTCCATATCGGGGATCATGTCAACCTTCGCGTTATTCAGTTCAGCGATCTTTGGAAGATTTACGCTGGAACCATCCGTCTGGACTCCATGATTGAGCATGGTATCCATATCACTTAGGAAAAGCTTGATGGGGATTCTCTCATCCGTATCGTTTCCCGCTATATCCACGCCCGCAAAGGATACAAAGTGCACCTCGGGATGGGACGTCAGGATTTCGACGATTGAATCCTTATCGTGTTTGTCATACGGAATATTAAACAGCATCTCGTCTGTTCTCAGTTCCAGCATAGTTTTACCTCCAAATATTACGCCAGTTAAAATTTCAAGTCTTTAGTCTTCGGCAAGTTCGTTGAGATATTTCTCAAGTTCTTCAAGGTACTTGCCATAAGCTGCCCAGTCGCCGTCCTTCTGAGCGTCCTGAGCCTTATCGAAGGCTTCCTGTGCCTTCTTGATGAGTTCAGCCTGAGTCATCTCAGTGTTCTCACCCTCATTCTCATTTTCGGGCTCTATGATGCTCTCCTTGGAAGGATCCACCTTGGACTCTTCATTGATATCATAACCGAAGAGGTCAATGATACAATCGGCCAGAGTCTCACCGTAAGCGATCTGATCCTTGTAGACCATGATGATACGCTTTACTTCAGGGATGGATGAGTTCTGAGCTTCCAGGTAAATGGGCTCTACATAGAGCACTGAAGTGTTGATAGGAATTACGAAGAGATTTCCTCTTCTGTATGTGGTACCGTTGGATGCCCACAGAGTGAAGTCTTTGGAGATCTCCGTATTCTGGTCTATCTGAGCCTCGATCTGCTCAGGACCGTAAACGGTCTTGGACTTCGGGAATTGATAAAGTACCAGCTGACCGTAATTCTCGCCATCGTTTCTGGCTATCAGAAGACCGGTCATGTTCTGCTTTGATCTCGGTGTGAAAGGTACGGAGTTGAAGAACTCTGCCTGCTTCTCACCGGGAAGTTTAGCGATGTAATAGTTAGGAATGATCTCCTGCTTTTCCATGCCGTAGATCTCGTTTGCGATATCCCAAAGGTCCTCAGACTGATAGAATACGTTTACGTCTTCCATGTGGTATTTACCGTATACCTTAGCCTGGATGGTGAAAAGCGTATTGGCATATCTCAGATGAGCTCTAAGTCCTTCAGGCATCTTGTCCAGACTCTTGAAGAGAGTAGGATAGATCTTGGCATAGGTCTGAGCGATGGGATCGGTATCATCTATTACATAATAGTCGGTGTTTCCGTTATATGCGTCGATAACTACCTTTACAGAGTTTCTGATGTAGTTGACGTTACTCTCAGCGCTGTACGGTTCAGAATATGGATAAAGGTTCGAAACCGTATAAGCGTCGATGATCCAGTATAACTTGCCGTCCACCGTTACCATATAAGGGTCGTTCTCATAGCTTAAGAACGGCATGATGGTGCGTACCCTGTCCACAACGTTTCTGTTGATGATGATCTTGGAATCGCCGTTGATGTTTGAAGAAACGAGGAGCTTAAAGCTTCCCTCTCTGATGGCGAATACAAGACGGTTGAAGAGATTCATCTTGATACCGGCATTGCCCTCGTACATGGTGTAGGAGTTGGAATCTCCGTTAGGATAGTCGAATTCCTTTTCCTTGGTGCCTACTACAACGTAATCGTTGGAGAGTTCGCCAAAGTAGATCTCAGGTCTTGTGATCTCGATCTCATCTACGGCAGATACAGGCGGAATGTTTCCTACCAGTACGTCAGGCATACCTGAAGAGGTTACCTTATCTACACGGGACATGGCGGCGCCATAACCGTGGGTGTACTTAAGGTGTCTGTTAAGCCAGGTATCGGAGATCTTGTTCTCATCGATCTCACGGGCTGTGAGGAAGGTCTGCGTATATTCGCCGTTTACCCAGTATCTGTCATTATCTACGTCGTTAAAGGTGTAGTACTGACGGATGGTCTGAGTCTGATTATAGAACTGCTCTGCAGGTTCGAAGTCATTGATACGGATATTGGTGATGGTCTCCATATTATTCGCAATGTCCTCGGCAGTCAGTTTGTTGTCAGCAGCAAAGCTCTTGATATCAACATCATCAAGGCCGTATGCATACTGAGTATATTCGATGTTATTAAGAAGATAAGGCGTCTCCTTCTGAAGTTCGTCAGGAGAAACGATAAAGTTCTGAACGAGCAATGAGCCACCGCTTCCGATCACGCCGATCAGAATCATGATGACGGGCACGGTGAAGATCTTCTTGTAGGTTTTCTTTGCGACAAATACTACAAAGAGTACCGCAGACAGAACTGCCAGCCCGCAGAGGATTCTGTACATCCAAAGGGTGATATGTACATCCGTAAATCCTGCTCCGTAAACGGCTCCTGTATGAGCGTGGAGAAGATCAAACTGTTTCAGGAAGAAGTCAAGAGCGAGCATGATGAAGAAGATAAATCCCAGGCCCGCGATCTTTCCTGATGCAATCTGCATGAGCTGCTTGAAGTTCTTGTCATCTACCTGCTTCTTCGGCTTGGGCTCTCTCTTAGGCATCTTTATGCCGATCTTGGAGAAAAAGTCCTCAGCATCGTTTCCGGCATTTCCGAAAGGATTTGAAGAACCGGTGTATCTGCCCTCTTCACTCTGTCCGTTTTCAGGCTGAGCTTCAGGCGGAACCTCTTCAAAGAAGTCCGGGGTGCGCACAGTCATTAGAATGACGTAGTAAAGGATCGTCAGAACGACGAATCCGATGATCACTCCGATCATGAGCTCATTAAGCTGAGTCAGAAAGTCGAGTTTGAAGATGTAGAAAGAAATATCGAAGTGGAACAGCGGGTCCTGAATGTTGAAACCTGTACTGTTTGCAAACTTCAGTATCTCAAACCACAGAGAAGTTACCGCAAAAAACGTAGCCCCGGCACCGAATATGACCGAAAGCAGGATTGTCGTCCTCTTGAGTTTCTTCATATCCGTCTCTTCTGCAGAAGCGATTTTCTTGAAGTAGCTCTTTCTTAAGTGAGTCAGATAGAGCATAACAAGAGCGGCTACGACTATGAAGGTCGGGATTCCGACCGTGAGCTGCGTAACCAGCTGTTTAAAGAACACATCGAGATATCCCATCTCTCTGAACCAAAGAATATTGGCGATGAAGTTTACCAGAGAGAAGAACAGGGCTCCGATGACTACGATGATAGCAACAACGATGAGGATTTTTTTCTCACCCTTGCGTGCTGCACTGTTATCCATTGATTGTTTCCTCCTTAATTTCCTCTATGAACATCTTGTTATTCTGCTCAGTAAGGAAGCATGTTTTAGTCTGAATCTCCTGGCTGCCGTCAGCAGTCGCATATGTCACTCTGATGAGTGAATAGTACCCTTCTGAATCTTTATTTATCTCACCGAGTTCAAGTTTATTGACCCCGATGAGGTTTTCGTTGGTGTTGATGTTCGGCCAGCCTATATAATAGTTGATAATGGCCGCGTAGATTCCTTCAGCATAAGTTACCTTATTGCCGTTTTCGTCTTCATACCAGTCTTCGTCCACGAAAGGAAGAGCGTTGGCTACGCCGTCAAAGGCCGGTTCATCTATATCCGAATATGAAAGTTCGTCCTGGTATATGATCTCTGCGATCTCCGTCACTCCCTGAGAGAGTGTACTTACCACGCCCTGATAATATGCTGCATCAGAATCCTTTTCGCTTACGTCGGCATTTAAGTCGGCGTCTGAAGAAGGTGCAGGTGCTTCATCCTTTGAGAAGAGGTTCAGGACCTTCTCAATGATGCCGTCGGATACGTGAGCATATTTGCTGTCAGGAGCGATAATCTTGGCTCCCAGTACGGAACCCTCGAAAAGAATGACGAGAATGAGGAGGATCATTATGATGTTTCCTACCACATGGCTCTTAGGCTTCGTGTTTTCATCTTCGTCGAAGATCTTGTTGATGTCAGCAGCGATCTCCTTCTTCTCTTCATCGGTTTTCTCTCTGAAGGTGCCGGTTCCGTCGAACTTATCGTCAACTGCAGGAGTCGGGAAAAGATCCGAATATCTCAGTTTTGTCTTGTTGATCGAGCTTAAATCGCTGGCGGAGGTCATCTCCCTGAGCCAATCGGTATCCGTGTACTTGCTGTATTTGAACTGTCCCGGATTCGGTCTCGGGTCCCCGGAAAGATCAGCATAGATTGTCCTGATGGGCTGAACCACTCCTTCTACGAAGTGACCGTTCTCTTCATAGGCAAGGGTCTCAGGAGTCTTGTCATTTATGAGGGAAACCTTCACCTTGGATGTTTCATTCTGAGGCGCATAATCCGCACCCATATCTTCAAGTCTCTTTCTCTCTTTTAAGAGAAGTTCCTGGAAAGCTTCATTCTTCTGTGAGAAAGTATAGAAGGCGGGACGCTCTCCCTCAGGAAGAGGTCTGTCAGTTAAGATGTCTTCGGATCTTACGGGCTCTTCAGCTGGCTCTTCGGGAAGCTCAACCGTCGGCTCTTCAACGGGTTCCTCTTGAGGCTCCTCGGGAAGTTCGACTGTCGGCTCTTCAGCCATTTCCTCAGCATGCTCCTCAACCGGCGCTTCCTCCATATTCTCTTCAGGAAGTTCTTCCAAAGAATCTTCTTCCGAAGCCGTCTCCCGCATCTCTTCTACAGGAATAATATCCTCTTCAGGGGTCTCTTCTGCAGGAGCTTCTGTAACTTCTACGGGAGTCTCTTCTGCCGGCTCTTCAGGAGTTTCCTCCGAAGGTACTTCCACGGATTCTTCGGAAATCTCAGAAGGAGTTTCTTCTTTCCTTTCCCAGGGATGCACGAAATCGGACTGATAAAGGGGCTTTAAGAATTCCGGCTCCTCGATATTCGTCTTGTACTCGGGGATTTCTATGGGTTCAGGTATAAAGCTGGCTTTAGGTGCCTCAGGTGCCTTAGGGGCTTCTGTAATGACCGGCTCTTCCGCCGTTTCTTGTTCTTCTACAGTCTTATTAAGAGCATTCTGGTCGAAGATCTTTGTTCTTTCGAGATATACAGGATCTGAATACTTGATCATATCACTGTATTCCTGAGCGATATCCTCGTTGGTCTGCTCTTCGAAGGCTTCCTCTGTAGCTTTTCTCTCAGCTTCGAGCCTCTCCTCTTCGAGTCTCTTGGCTTCGAGGCGCTCTGCTTCTAATCTTTCGGCCTCCAGTCTTTCTGTTTCCAGTCGCTTCGCTTCTGCCTTTTCGGCTTCAAGTCTCTCTGCTTCCAGTCTCTGGGCTTCAAGACGCTCTGCTTCGAGGCGCTCTGCTTCTAATTTCTGAGCTTCTAATCTCTCGGCTTCCAGCTTCTCATTTTCAAGTCTTTCGGCTTCCTTTCTCTCAGCTTCGATTCTCTCTTCTTCAAGTCTCTGGGCTTCGAGGCGCTCTGCTTCCAGTCTTTCGGCTTCCTTTCTCTCAGCTTCAAGACGCTCAGCCTCCAGCCTCTGAGCTTCAAGTCTCTCTGCTTCCAGTCTCTCGGCTTCAAGTCTTTCAGCCTCGAGTCTCTCTGCCTCAGCCTTCGCTTTGGCAGCCGCCTTTGCCTTTTCTTCCTTCTCCTTCTCTTCCAGGTTCCAGATCATCTTGACTTCGCCGCGATCAGCAGCCTTTCTGGCTTTCTTCTTGGCGGAGACGTCGGCGGGATCTATTCCCCATACGAGACCCATGGAAGATACGGCCTTCTGTCCCTTTGCTGCCTTGGAATCTTCATCGAGATCCCACTTCATCATGGGCTCCTTCTTAAGAGGCTTCGGTTCTTCCTTTTCGGGTTTCTTTTTCTTAACAGAAACGCCGTCCAGGTAAGCGTTCAGTTCCTCACTGTTGTCTATGTCGTCAAGTCTGAAAGGCTCATATTTTGCGGTGCGGGCAGTGTCAGCCTTCAATTCCTCTTCAAGATCGTAGAGTTCCTTCTCAAGTTCTTCCAAAGAAATCACCCTGGTATCCTCCGTGGGAAGACCCAGTGATACTTCCTTTTCTTTAGCCTTAGCAGCTTTTCTCTTCTCCTCCTCAGGATCTACTTTTTTGTGCTCCATCGTAGAAGACATGTCCAGTTTCTCGAAGCCATAGGAACGGCCGCTGTTCTTCCTTTCTACGACCGAGCCCCAGTCGAAGCTCGACTTATTCTGGCCTGCCTGAAGACTCTCCGGGAATCCTTCAAGATTCCAGTCTATCTTGGCTTTGGAACGTGCAGTACGCCTGTTGTTCTCCTGAGCCAGTTCCTTGAATCCTTTGAAGTCTTCTCTGGTCTGTAATATCTGGGCGGTCTTCTTTTCTGCTTCCATCCTGAAAGGAGGGTTGAACACGACGTTCTCATACTTGCCCTGTTCTCCCTTACCCTGTGTTACTTCAGTTCCGCAATGAGCGCAAAACCTGTCCCTGGGATTTAACTCTCTGCCACACTTAGTGCAAAACATATTCTTTCCTCCGTTATATTAACGTTCGCTATTAATCTCGAATCTGTCTCTGTAATTCCTCTTCTGTAAACTTTCTGCCATGTCTGTTCGTGTCACGGTTGTCTTTGCTGAATCTGATGACCTTGACTCCTCTTCTTCCGAACATATCGGTATTGATTCTTCCAAGATCACTTTCCCCTTCTTCATAAAGATCCTCACGAATGGCTCTTCTGTCTCTTCTGAGCTCCGCTGCTTCAGGGATCTCGCTTTCCAGACCCGCATCCGGATCAAATCCACCTCTTAAGAAATCGTGCATTGCCTTCGTGTCAATGAATGAAGGCTCTGGCTTTTCTTCGGCGAATGCCGGAGCTACCCTCTCTTCGGTTACTGATGGTGCTACCCTCTCTAAAACGGGTTCCGGTGTCTTTCTCTCTTCAGAAACTTCCGGTCTCTTGATATTACTTCTAGATAAAATGCTGTTAAGGTCAGCACGGATAGCGTTCAGTTTCTCTTCGTTACTGATCTCGCGGGCGGTAGGTGCTGCCTGCGCCTTGGGAATTTCCTGAGCAACAGGCTCTGCATGATAGTCCGGAGATTCGATAGCCTTCTGGTTACCCAAAGGACCATGACCAATACCATCTGCTAATATGTCACCGCCATCGAGTTCTGCTGCGAGCCTTTCGTTCTCAGCCTGCATCTTCTCAAGCTTGGCCAGAGTCCCCGCTATATCCCAGTCATGAGGTTCATCCTCATCGATATGCATCAGGTCCTCATCCTCGCCGGCCTGTATTCTTCTTATTATACTTTCTATTTCGTTCTCTTCTTCGGTAGCCTCTTCCTTTAATTCTTCAGCTTCCTTTAAGATCTTCTCGAGGGTTCCTGTATCGTAGCTTACCCTTGTAGGTTCGGGATTTGGATTTTTTGCGCTTTCTACAGGCGCTTCTTCCATGGGCTGCTCTACGGGCGCTTCCACAGGCTGAGCTACGGGCTGAACTACAGGTTCTGGCTGAGTTACGGGCTGAACTACAGGCTCGGGTTGAGCGACCGGTTCAGGCTCAGCTTTGACGGGTTCTGCCTTCACAGGCTCGGGCATCTCCTCAGGATCCTTGAAGATGTCCGCCTCGTTCTTTTCAAGATTTGCCAGAATGGTCGCAATCTTCTCAACGGTCGCGCGCTCGACAGCCTTATCGTGAGCGGCAGCTTCCTCTTCTCTTAACTGCTCCTCAAGCCACTCCTGAGCGTTTATCGTCTCAATATCCTCAAGACTCAATGTCTGCTTGGCCATCCAGTTGGGTACTTCAAAACTTCCCGAAGAACGGATCATGCTTCTTAAAAGCGCCTCCGCGATCTCAGGCGAAAGTCCCTCCACGCCTCTTACAGTATTCCTTTCGTCCTCAGCTCTGATACCATATTCAGACTCTCTTGAAGGTCTGGCAGGCGCGGGCTTTCTTGCTTCAGGCTTGTAAGCAGGTCTCTCGACTTCCTCCTCCTCATCGTGGAAGGACCAGTCGATATCGTCATAATCGACCTTCTTGTCATGCTTGGCTTCCTTATCTCCGGCTTTCCTGGAAAGGGAGGCCACCAAAAGAAGCAGAATCACAATGGCGATAATGGCACTTATGAAAAACAGATCGCTCTCGCTGTTATATAGCTCTTTGATGCTTCCGAAGACGCCGCCAAGCCAATCAGCAAAAGATTCAAATAACCTCACTATATTTCTCCTTGTATTCTATATTAAAACTGTTTAAAAAAAGTATGATATTCAATTCTGGACACAATAACTCCATTTTGACTATAGATAATTGTATTATACAACAAAGCATTCCTTATTGCAATGAATCCGACGTGAAAACAACAAAAAACAAACCAAAAACGAAGTCAAGCAAAAACTTTAGCAAAAAATAGTTGACAAAGTTTTTATCAAGTGATAATATAGCAATGTTCCGAATAAATGCGGACCATTAGCTCAGCTGGAAGAGCACCTGACTCTTAATCAGGGTGTCCAGGGTTCGAGCCCCTGATGGTCCACCAGTTTCTAGAGACCCCGAGGAAAAGTCCTCGGGGTTTTACTTTTCGTAGACCCCTTGATTTTCAAGGGGTTTGAGACCTTTTAAGATGTTTAGAGCCCGATTTCTCGGGTTGACG
>JAEEGL017103640.1_pt1 | contig 20191 bp, 19 predicted proteins | sample 9134231 | NCBI WGS metagenome assembly JAEEGL01 (sample SAMN16246548, study PRJNA631951) | gut metagenome | biome: gut microbiome; feature: rumen; material: fiber-attached | host: Bos | place: Iran: Karaj | collected 2018-10
AGCCAGGATCAAACTCTACATTGTATAATCTCTTCTATTTCGCGGCCCGCTCCACCTCACCGTCCCGGAAATACCGGACCGGGCGGCAGACGGCCGACAGTTGTCTTAAAGAATGTGCGCACCCCGCAACCTTGATACAAAAGCAAAAAGGGCGGGGCAAATAAATAATTGACGGTTCGTATCTTCTACCCTGACCGACAACACAAAGGTTGCGGCCATAGCTTCTCGTACTACCTTTTCTCTCCCTGTAAGACTCTCAAAGATCTCTCTTCTTCGCTGACACGCCCGAATCGGCGCGAAAGCGGATGCAAAGGTACGACAAATTTCCGGAACACCAAAAAATTTCAGGGAAAAATTCATCAAAAATGCGAAAATTTCCGTTTTCATGACAAAGGTCAAGACAAAAAAGAGCCAGACACCTTATTATATATACGCAGGCGCACATGTGAAAGGCAACGGGGGCGCGGCATCGGGAACGGGAAGGGGGGTACTCAAAGCGCTGCCATGGCCTGCTCGGCCAGATTGGTAAGCTCTACAAACTGGCTGATGGTGAGCTGTTCGGGCCGCATGGTCATCATCGGTCCGGCAAAGAAGTCGGCACCGGGCTGCCGGTCATTGAAAAACGGCTTTATGCTGACGCGCAGCATCTTGCGCCGCTGGTTGAACACCGTCTTAACGAGCCGTTTAAACAGCCGTTCATCGCAGCCGAGTTGCTGCACATTGTTGCGTGTAAGCCTGATAACAGCGCTTTGCACCTTTGGCGGCGGATTGAAGACGTGAGGTTCCACGGTGAAGAGATATTCCACGTCGTACCACGCCTGCATGAGCACCGAAAGGATGCCATAGGCCTTGTTTCCGGGCTGTGCCGCCATGCGCAACGCCACCTCGTGCTGAATCATGCCCGTGCAACAGGGTATGAGCTGCCGGTTGTCGAGCATCTTGAAGAAAATCTGCGATGAAATGTCATAAGGATAATTGCCCGTCAGCACGAATTTCTGCCCTCCGAACACCTCCTCCAGGTTCATCCGCAGAAAGTCGGCGCCGATGATGTTCTCGCGCAATCGGGGGAAGTGTTCGTTCAGGTATTCCACGCTTTCGCGGTCTATCTCCACCACCTTCAGCGGTCTGGGCTTTTCCACAAGATACTGTGTCATAACGCCCATCCCGGGTCCCACTTCGAGCACGGGAATGTCGGGACAGGCATCCACGGTGTCGGCAATGGCCTTGGCCACGCCGAGGTCGGTGAGGAAATGCTGCCCCAGGTTCTTCTTTGGTCTGACTTGCTTCATGGTGCAAAAATACGAAAAAAAATGAAAATACCGGCAGAGAAGGGCATAAAAAAACCGGCGGGTCATAAAAAACCCACCGGCCGATATACAAATAGTAAAACCTGTAGCCTGTTATTGTTCAGAGCTTTTTGCCGAAATAGATGCCTTCGGCCAAGATAATGGCTGTGATGGTGGCGGCAAAAGCCATAATTCCGAAATAAGTTGTCATTTTTGTTATCCTTTCTTTTAAATGGTTTGTAAATAGAGTTACTTTCGGTGTTTGTTACGCCCGTATGTCCGAGAAACTTCCTACGACCAGTACGGCCACCGAGAGAATTGCCATCAATGAAATAAATGTCATCTCTTTTTCCTTTCTCTGCTTTAAATTTGTTATCCTGTTTTTTTGTTATCCTGGGGCCCTCCGGCCCATCTTTTTACCTTTGTCGGTTCTCCTTTCGACGGTGCAAAGGTAGGCCGATTTTGGAAACCTACAAGGACATTCCGGTTTTTTAGGCGGCTTTTAATGTTTTTTTTGACACGTGTCAAAGGGGTTGATATTTGTCAAAAAATGCAAAAAAGGCGGCAAGGGATTGTTCCCTGCCGCCTTTTTCTATCTGATTATCAGCTTATTTCTTTATAACCTTGTCGGTGCTCACTGTACCGTCGGCAAAGGTGAACCGGCGAACGGTGACACCCTTCACCGGCTGCTCCAAGCGTGTGCCGTTGAGCGAGAAGTACTCCACGCTCTTCACTTCCGACGACATTTCGGCCGATTTGATGGCGGTTACCACGCAGGTTGGGTAATACTCCTCGAAACTACTGTCGGCATTGGCATTGCCGGCCTTCATGATGTGCTCCACGATGGAGTTGAGATAAACCTCAAGGTTGTTGTACCACTGCTTTGTCTGGTCCAGGGTGTAGAGCATGGCATCGGCAGCATCGTTGGGATTCAGGCCGTTGGCCGTTTCCCACTCGTCGGGCATGCCGTCCTGGTCGGTGTCCCAGCCTTCGGGCCTGGCGTTGCCGTTTCCTTCGGGCAGCACATATCCGTCGGAATAATAAGGAATGTCTTCCACCACGTCAATCTGCCCTTTTTTCTTAGTCACGCGGCCCGTGCAGGTGGCGGTGCCGGTGAGTGCTTCCTCGGCGTAGCGCGCATCTTCGCGGTCGCGGAAGAGCGAGGCACCGGCATAGGCCAGCACCTGGTCAAAGGCCTGCTGGGCGCTGTGCGTGGTCACCTGTCCGGCATCGGCCGGCTCGTCAACCTTGATGCTCACACAGTCCTCGCCGGCGTCGTTTTTCACATAGGTCACGCCTTCGCCATAGTAGTGCTTGTTGTCGTAGGTGTATTTCTCGCCGTTGATGGTATAGACGCCCGAGTCGTAGGAAATGTTCGTCCAGTCGTGGTTGGCATTGGCGTTCACCTGGTTGCCGTTGATAAAGTATCGGCTGGTCATGCGCCAATAGGTCTGGTTGTCGCTCGAGCTGGTGCTGTTGGCAATCGACACGGTGGTCACCTTGTTGGTGGTTCCGGCCGGACCGGTCTTGAAATAGTTGTTCACCATATTGATATAACCTCCGCCGGGACCTCCGTAGCAGCCGTTAGGGCAATTATAGACCACGCAGTTGCGGAAGTCCACGATTTCGGCCTGCACGGTGTTGGCCCATTGGTGCTGGCTGTACAGCTTGTTCTGCTTGTAGCCGTCCCAGTTGTAGCGAGCACCGTTGAAGCGCGGCGAGCGGTTGCGCACGTGGAAGAGCATGTTGTGGTGGAACGAAGCCAGTTTTCCGCCCCAGATGCCGCCATAGCCGTGGTTGCCCTTGTTGTGGCCGGCGTTGTGCAGGGCCTCGCCCACGGTACACCACTGCATGGTGAAATTGTTGTTGTCGTAGAACGAGGCCACCTCGTCGATGCTCCACGAGAAGGAGCAGTGGTCGAAGATGATGCCGGTGGAATGGCGGCCGGTGGCGGCGTCGGCACCGTCGTTGAAGTCTTTTTCCTGACCGCGTCGGAAGCGCACAAAGCGTATGATGATGTTATTGCGGTTCTCGGTGGAAAGGGTGTAATAGCGCAGCGTGATGCCGGGGTAAGGGGCCGTCTGGCCGGCAATGGTGGTGTTGGCCGGAATGGTCAGGTTGCTTGCAAGGGCAATGACGCCGGCCACGTCGAAGACGATGGTGCGCGGACCGGGCTGGCTGAGCGCCCACCTCAAGGAACCCGTGCCCGAGTTGGCGAGGTTGGTGACGTGATAGACCTTCGTCTGTCCGTTGGCGGCGCGGCCGCCGGTGACAAACCGGCCGTGACCCTCGGCACCGGGGAACGCCGGGGCTGCGTCCTGGGCAAGGGCGGCAAGCGACAGGCTGCAAAAAGCAATGATAGCAGTGATTTTCTTGTTCATGTGGATATGGATATTTCGTTTTAATCTGGATTTCAGGAGTTCAGAGGTTGGAAAAGGAGTTTAGGAGTTCAGGAGTTTAGGAGTTTAGACATTACTGATATCGGCTTTTTTAAATTTTTCACCTTTTAATGGCGGCAGCAAAATCTTCACTTTTCACTTTTCACTTTTTTAAAGGCGGCAGCAAATTCTTCACTCTTCACTTTTCACTCTTCACTTTTCACTCTTCACTTTTCACTCTTCACTTATTCTTCACTCTTCACTTTTCACTTTAAAAAGTTTACTTTACAAAGGAATAGACATCATACCCCATGCTTTCCATCTCCAGGCTGGCCCAGATGAAGGGTCCCACGCCCTTGGCGTCGTTGTCGCGGATGGGTTCGCTCAGGTAATAGTCGAAGGAGCCGTCGCGGCGCCGGTTTTCCTTCACCTTCGGCGCGGCTTTCTGTACCGACGGGCTCAGGCCCGGGCCCAGGCCGGCCACGGCGCAGCAGTTGGTGAGCGAAATGGTTTCGTCGGCATTCACGCGGATGAAATTGTCAAGGATGCCGCGATAGGCCTTGATGCCGGCATCGCGGTATTTCTCGCCCAGATAGCCCTTGTTGTAGGCTTTCAGCAGGACGTATGCAAACATCGACGAAGCGGTGGACTCCAGGTAGTTGCCTTTCCTGTCGGGCGAATCCATCACCTGGTACCACACGCCGGTCTTTTTGTCCTGCCACTTGATGACGGCGTCGAGGTCTTTCCTCAACAGTTCAATCACTTCGGCGCGGCGGCCATAGTCCTCGGGCAGTGCGTCGAGCAGTTCTATCAGGGCCATGGTGTACCAGCCCTGGGCGCGGCCCCAGCAGTGTTGCGACAGGCCCGTTTCCTTGTCGCTCCAGAACATGTCGCGGTTTTCGTCGTAGGCATGGCGGTTCAGGCCTGTCTTCGGGTCATAAGTGCGCTCGTAGGTGATGGAAATCTGGTTCACGGCGTCGTCGTAAATCTTGCGGGCCTTCTTCGCAGGAAGCAGGTCGCGGGCGGTGAGCACATAGAAGGGCAGGCCCATGAAAATGCCGTCGAGCCACACCTGATAGGCGTAGATGGCCTTGTGCCAATACACCTTGTCGGCCTTCGTGCGCGGCTGCTTCTCCAACTGCTTCATCATGGTCTTCATGGCCACAAGGTTCTTGGCCTCGGGGTTCAGCTGGTACATGCGGGCAACGAAATGGCCGGTGCGGATGTTGTCGAGGTTATAGTCCAGGAGGTCGTAGCCTCGGATGTCACCGGCGGCGTTAATCATGGTGTCGGTGTATTCCTGGCAGTAGCGGCGGATGCTCTCACCGCCATATTTTAAATAGGTGTCGAGCATGCTTTCAAGCTCGATGCCCATCACATAGCTCCACTTGGGTTTGCTCGAGAAGTCGAGCAGATACGACCACGGCACGCGCTTCATCTCCGAATAGGTGAGCCACTCCGAATAATGGCGGTAGGGCATCTCTGAAAGCACGGCCTGCCCGTTGATGATGAGGTTTTCAAAATGGAGGTTCTGCGACTTCCCGGTCTGGTGGACGGGTTTGTCATAGACGCCGTCGAACCGGCAGTCCTTCACGTTGATGTTGTTCACCGTATAGGCCAGTTTCTCGTCTTCGTAGCCCACAATCATCACGCCGTATTTCGACTTCTTGCAGGTGACGTTCTCCATGTACACGTTCTGAACGGTGGGATAGAAGCCGCGGCAGCACACTTCCTTCGGCTCATAGTCGGTGTTGATTTTCAACACGGCCTCCTTGCACTGCCCCACTTCCACGTTCCTGAAATAGATGTTCTCGATGACGCCGCCGCGGCACGAGTTGGTCTTGATGCGCAGCACGCGGTCCAGGTTCGGCGAGTCCATCTTGCAGTTTTCAACAAACACGTTTTGGCAGCCGCCCGAAATCTCAGAGCCGATGACCACACCGCCGTGCCCGTCTTCCATCACGCAGTTGCGCACGATGATGTTCTTCGACGGCCGGCCGGCATAGCGCCCGGTGGCACCCGCGCGGCCGTCGGCGTTGCGGCCGCTCTTGATGGCTATGCAGTCGTCGCCGGTGTGGAAGGTGCAGTTCTCAATGAGCACGTTCTCGCACGACTCGGGGTCGCAGCCGTCGCCGTTGGGACCTTCGTTCCACACGGTGACGTTTCTCACGATGACGTTCTTCGACAGCAACGGATGCATCACCCAGAAGGGCGAGCGCAGCATGGTGACGCCCTCGATGAGGATGCCGTCGCACTGGTTGAGGTTCACCAGCTGCGGACGGAGGCCCTTTCCGGCGCCGAAGATGCGCTGGTCCATGTCCACGCCGTCCTCGGCATATTTCAGCAGGTCGGCACGGCCGCCGGGATTCTGCTGCTTCTCGGGCACCACGATGTCGCGGCTCTTGGGCGTCTTGCCGCTCATCAGCCACCATGTGTCGTCGCTGCCGTTGCCGTCGATAGTGCCCTCGCCGGTGATGGCAACGTCCGTCTGCTGGTAGGCATAGATGAGGGGCTGGTAGTTCCAGCAGTCCAGGCCCTCCCAACGCGTGGGAACGTTCGGATAGAGTTTTCTGTCGAAGGCAAAGAGCAGCGTGGCACCTTTCTCTATGACAAGGTTCACATGGCTCTTCAGCGTAATGGCACCGGTGTTCCACACGCCGGCAGGCACCACCACGCGGCCACCGCCAGCCTTCGAGCAGGCGTCGATGGCCTTGTTGATGGCCTTCTGGTTCTTGGCGGCGTCGTTCTTCTTCAGCGACGCACCATACTTCGTGATAACGAACTCGCGGTCGGGGAACTGCGGCTCGCGAATGCTGTTCTCAACCTGCCGGTACTGGCTGTCCCATACGCTGCCGAAAGCAGCAAGGGGCATCAGCAGACCAAGAAGCAAAGTCTGTAGATACTTCATGTTTTTAGCGTAGATAAATGTTCTTGATTTGTTTACACTTGCAAAGGTACAACAAAAAAATTAAAGAAAAAAGCAGATGGCGGAAAATGTGTGCGCACAAAATGTTAAAATTTAAAATTTGTCACCTTTTAGCTTGTTTTTCTCGTAAATAAGTCATAAATTTGCGGCATCTTATTTATGATTTCGATTTTTACGAAATCGCCACCAGGGTTGGAGCGTCCTGCGCCAACCCTTTCTTTTTTCTGCAAAGGAAGCCCCAAGCCCTCCCAGGAAACCTAGGAAAGCCTAGGAAAGCCTAGGAAAACCTAGGAAAACCTAGGAAAACCTAGGACCTCCTAGGAAAACCTAGAAAGACCTAGGAAAGCCCCCAGAAAAAGGGCGATGCTTCCCGCACCGCCCTTCCCTAACAACTTATATAATAATACACGTATGGTTAAAATCGTCCACAAACCGCCGACGCCAAAACCTGCCGGGGCACACCAGCCCCAGGCCTGATTTTTTATAACCGTTTCGAAAATCAATGATGCCCGAAAACCCTTACATCGAGAGTCGCGGACCAATTATCCAAGGCAGGTCTTCTGACTTCGCTCCGCCGCCAAGCACCTTCCCACCCCACAACGGGGGCAGTGGTTCGTCGCCTGGCTGCATAATGGAACTCACAGCTGCGGGACAGTCGGGGACTTCCACCCCTGTTCCCTTTTTAATCGCGTCGTAGCGAACCTTTTCGACTGCAAAAATAATAACAATTTATCAAAAAGCAAAGAAAAAAGCGCATTTTTTGAAAAAAATTTTGCAGTTTCGCTAAAACTAAGTAATTTTGCACCCAAATAGTATTAACAACAAAACTTTTTGCCTATCGGAACATTGTTACTTCAATCAAATAAGTACAATACATAATGGACATTCTCAATGAAATGACCGACGAACAGTTGGCCATTTTGTACATTGAAGGTAACAACCGGGCATTTGATTTGTTGTTGCAACGCAACCAAACCAAATTGTTCTCTTATATCATGTTCGTAGTCCGAGACCAGGACCGCGCAGATGATATTTTCCAGGAAACGTTCGTCAAGGTCATCACCAAACTGCAGCAACGGCGATACGCCCCCTCGGGGAAGTTCGCCGCATGGCTCATGCGCATTGCCCACAACGTCATCATGGACTCCTACCGCGACCAGAAGTCGCAGAACATCGTGGAGCCCACCGAGGACAACGACCTCTCGAACATCTCCTCGCACGACATCGTGGAGGGAAACATCGAGAACGAATATGTCAACGCGCAGGTCATGACCGACGTCACGCGCATCATGAACCTCCTGCCGCCAACGCAGCGCGAGGTCGTATTCATGCGATTCTACCAGGACATGTCGTTCAAGGAGATTGCACAGACCACGGGCGTGAGCATCAACACCGCCCTGGGACGCATGCGCTACGCCGTGCTCAACATGCGCCGCATGGCCCGCGAAAACCACGTCATCCTACAGCTCGACTAATCCCCCCTCTCTTTATCATTTATAATTTTGTCATCTTTCGCAAGTTGATGTAGTTCAGGAGTCCAGAAGTTCAGGAGTTCAGACAATACTTCCAACCTCTGTAAACTGACGAAAAGGGAGTTTTCAGAACTATCGTCTAAACTCCTAAACTCCTAAACTCCAAAAAGTTGAGCGAATGCGAAACTTGAATAATTTATCATTTAACACGAAAGGCAGCCGTTTGGCTGCCTTTTCGTGTGTATGAAAGCCCCCTTGTCGTTCAAAGGGCCTTCAGCTCGCGGATCACCGCCAGCGGGTCGTTCGCCTTAAACACATAGCTGCCGCTCACCAGCACATCGGCACCGGCACCCACAAGCCGCGGTGCCGTCTCGCTCTGCACGCCGCCGTCAATCTCTATCAGCGCATGCGATCCGCTCTCGCTGATCAGCCGGCGAAGCCGCTTCACCTTGTCGATGGTGTGCTCTATAAACCGCTGACCGCCGAAACCGGGGTTCACGCTCATCAGCAGCACCATGTCAACGTCGCCGATAATGTCCTCAAGAACGCTGACGGGCGTAGAGGGATTCAGCGTGACGCCAGCCTTCATGCCCGACTGGTGAATTTCCTCAACGGTGCGGTGCAGGTGAGTGCACGCCTCGTAGTGAACGTTCATCATCATAGCGCCAAGGGCTGCCGTGCGAGCTATGTAGCGCTCGGGGCATACTATCATGTAGTGAACATCCAGCGGCTTGCGGCATACCTTAGCAACGGCCTCTACAACAGAGAAGCCAAACGACAGGTTGGGGACGAAGGAGCCGTCCATGATGTCGAGGTGAAGCCAGTCGGCAGCACTCTCGTTAATCATTTCAACCTCGCGCTCAAGGTGCAGGAAGTCGGCCGCAAGAAGCGACGGAGAAACCATTACTGACATGTCTTTCAAGGATTTATGTGTTTAACACTAAGAGGGTACAGTGCCAAGGGGTCAGTTCAGGCAATAGAGGTGCGACTGGCCATCTAAGCGGAAAGAACGGCAACTGTAGGCGATTTGTTTGATAAGTTTAATGGTCTTCTCAGAGGGAGACCACTCGTCGTGTGTAAAATGCACCATAGGCAAAATGGATTTAAGTGGTTCTACTTTCCCGGAACAGCACCGGGCTTCTTTATCCTAACGCGAAAAAACGGCAAATTATTATGTAAAAATACAACTTTTTTACGACCGAAAAGGTGGGTAGTTTTTATGAAAAATCTTGACAAAATCACCCCTTTTCGCCCCCGTTCCGTAAACCGCTGAATTTCAGCGGTTTGCAAACCCCGCCAAGTTTGACCGCAAATTTCAAGGAGAAATCTTCAAGATCTCTCCTCTCAATCTTCAAGATCTCTCCCCGAAATTTGCGGTCATCCTTTTCTGACGCCCCCAAAATCAGTAAAAAATCTTTACACCCCTCCCCCATTTTAATTAGTTGGAATTTGCAAAAAAATTAGTTGGAATTTGTGAAAAAAAATTAGTTGGAATTTGTGAAAATAATTAGTTGTAATTTGTGAAAATAATTAGTTATAATTCGTTCCAATTTGTTTCAAAAAAAATTTAGTTGTATTTCCTTCCAATTTGTTTCAGAAAAATTTCGTATTTTTGCACCAAAAAAGAAAAACAATGAAAATAATGCTCTCCGGAATGCGCGAACCGGAAAACATCAGCGCACTGGCAGCCCTCGACATCGACATCATGGCCTTCAGCTTCAAGAAAGACGACCCAAGGCTCATCAAGATGATTTCAAGCAGGGCCGGCATCATTCCCGACTTCTCGGAAGACCGACTGAAGAAGGCGGGACAGGACATCGACGGAATAACGCCACAAAAAGCCGACATCACAAAGGTGGGAATATTTGCCGACGACATGCCGCAGAACATCGTAACAAGAATCTACAACTATGACCTCAACGCCGTATGGCTCGACGGAAGCGAGAACAGCGTCATGATCGACAACCTGCGCCGAACCGTGGTGCCCGACATCAAACCACAGCTCACCGTCATCAAGGCCGTCACCATCGCCAACGACCACGACCTCTGCCAGTGCAGCCAATACGAAGGCCACGCCGACATCTTGCTCTTGAAAAACAAACCAGGAGAAGAAATGCCGTGGGCTCTCCTTGACAACTACCAAGGCGCCACGCCCTTTATCATCGGAGGCGACATCACACCGGCCGATGCACCGCGCATCAAGGCCTTCAACAACCCGCTATGCCAGGCCGTCTGCCTCGGCACGCATTTTGAAACCGAACCGGGAACCATCAGCCCCGAGGCCGTCGCCCGCTTCCTCAAGGCCCTCAAATAGCCTCCCCGTCCCTCAGGTTTCGTAAACTGCAACAATGTTGCAGTCCCCCCTCCATTGCCCGTTTCATCCCTCTGCCCCCTTTATATATATAATAAGGTGTAACCAAGCAGGCCCGCCACGGTGACGAAAAACACCCCGACAACCCCCCAGGCCTCCTTCCGCCCGAAGCCGACACCTTTCGTCCACCCTTTCACCAGCCAGGCCACAAAAAGCCCTATCCCGCCTCCGAGGACAGCACCCGCCAGCACATCGGAAGGATAATGCACACCAAGATAAAGCCGCGAATAGCAGCTGCCCAAGGCCCACAAAAGGGAGACAACCAGCGTGACACGACCCCGGAACACGCTACAAAGAAACACCACCGCGGCAAAAGCATTGCTCGCATGGTTAGAGGGAAAACCATAGCGGCCGCCACGGTAACCGTCAACAAAACTAAGGCTATCGCACAATGTGGGCTCATGGCTCGGACGAAGACGGCCCACAAGGGGCTTCAGAAACTCGGCAATCATAAAGTCGCTGAGCAAAAACAACAGCCCTACACCCAACACCATCAGCAGACGGCAACGCCAACTCTGCCCGCGAAGAAGGCAAAAAGCAGCCACCACCATCAAAGGCACCCACGTCAGGCGGTCGCTGTAAACCTTCCAAAACGTGTCGTAAACCACGTCGCCGTCAAAGTTCAGCAACGTAAGAACAGAGCGGTCAATACCAACAAGCCACTCCGACGCACTCAACATCATCTCCATCTTAAAAGTTTTGGCTACATTCTTAAAAGTTTTGGGTACAAAGATACAAAAAAAATGAAAAAAAACTTGCACATCTCGCAAAAACACCCTATCTTTGTCAAAAAAACATACAATACCTAAATCAATAACATCATGATTGACGTAAAAGCAACGCTCAAAGAAGCCGAAGAGCGCATGGAAATGGCGGCGCTCTTCCTTGAAGAAAGCCTCAACCGCATACGCGCAGGAAGGGCTAACGTGGCCATTCTCGACGGAATAAGGGTAAAGTCATACGGAACAACCGTTCCCCTCAACCAGGTAGCTAACGTCAACTGCCCTGACGCAAGGACTATCGCCATCAGGCCATGGGACAAAAAAGCCATCAAGGACATTGAAAAGGCCATCATGGACAGCGACGTGGGAATAACACCCGAAAACAACGGAGAAATCATACGACTCAACATCCCCCAGCCCACCGAGGAAAGAAGGCGCGAGCTCACCAAGCAGTGCAACAAAATAGCCGAAAAAGCAAAGGTCGAGGTGAGAAACGTCAGGGGCGACATCAAGGACAAGCTCAAAAAGGCCATCAAGGACGGACTCTCAGAGGACAACGAGAAAGACGCAGAACTCGACCTCCAGAAAGTCCACGACAAGTTCATTGCAAAAATCGACGACCTCATCGCCGCCAAGAACAAGGAAATAATGACCGTTTAACCCCTACCCCCCTCCCACCCTAAGAAAACCTAAGAAAACCTAGAAAAACCTAGAATCCCCTAGGAATACCTAGGACCTCCTAGGAAAACCTAGGAAAACCTAGGAAAACCTAGACCCTCCTAGGAAAACCTAAAAACCACCCCCATGCCCTCAGCAATGGTCATCAAAAACACAGGCTCCTGGTACACCGTCATCACCGACGAAGGACAAGAGCTCGACTGCAAGATAAAAGGAAACTTCCGAATCAGGCAGTCGGCACTAAGGCCTACAAACCCCGTCGCAGTAGGCGACAGGGTGACCATCGCCATGGGCGACGACCCAAACCAGCCACCGTTCATCACCGACATACACGACCGAACCAACTACGTCATACGCCGGTCGCAAAACCTCTCCAAACAATGCCACATCATAGCGGCAAACGTGGATCAGGCAATGCTCATGGTGACAACGGCACAGCCACAGACCGCTACGACATTCATCGACCGATTCCTCGCCTCGGCAGAGGCTTACCGGGTGCCGGTAGTCATAGCGTTCAACAAAACCGACATCGTCAACGGGGAAGAAATGGAAAGGCAGCAGCAGCTCATCAGCCTCTATTCGGCCATCGGATACCAGACAGTGGCCATCTCGGCAATCAGCAAAGACACGACACAGCAGCTCATGCCCATCATCAAGGGGCGAATCACACTGCTCACGGGAAACAGCGGAGTGGGAAAGTCCACCTTATTAAATAATATAATACCGGGGCTCAATATCAAAACGGCACCTGTCTCCACGGCACACAACACCGGGCAGCACACAACGACATTCTCAACCATGTACCGACTCAGCAACCAGCAAAACGACACCTGGCTCATCGACACACCGGGTATCAAAGGCTTCGGAACGCTCGACTTCAACAGGCAGGAGGTGTCGCACTACTTCCCCGAAATCTTCCGAACGGCGGAAAAATGCAGGTTCAGCAACTGCACTCACACACTCGAACCGGGATGCGCCGTAAGGCTCGCCGTGGAAAACAACAGCATCGCTCAAACAAGATACACAAGCTATCTGAGCATACTCAACGACAACGAGAACCCCAAATATAGGCCCCCATTTTAAAAAAAACACAAAAAAAATAAGATTTTCAGAAAAAAAATCAGAAAAAATGTTCGCCGTTTAAAAAAAATACTTATCTTTGCACCAAAATGTAAAAGCATAACAAACAAACAAGAAATCTCTAAGTTTAATAAGTACTAATTTTTAAAAATCCAACAACATGAAGAAAAGCTTATTTAAAACCCTTTTCTTGGCAGCAGTCGGAATGACAGTATGCCTTGGAGCCAACGCTCAGAAGTTGGGCGCTGATGCAGTAGCCGCCACAAATGCAGATCCTTCACTCCAGGCGGGTGATGACTTCTACTATGGCGAGATTTTTGATTACGTCATCCTCACAGCAGAGTCTGGAAGCGGAGAAGTAACCTACACAGTAGCTGTACAGGGCCTCCTCCCCGACTATCCCGCTGACGAAGTGGTGGACCTCGTGATCCCCGCTGGTGACTCCTTCACAAAGGACGGAACCGCCTACACCTTCACCGTCGTAGGTATCACCGCTTTCGAAGGCTATGAAGAGGTTCAATCTCTCACTATCCCCGCTTCTGTTGAATCAGTAGCAGGTGTCGCTAACCTCGCTGGTCTGGAAACCATCTATGTGGAAGCTGAAGAACCCGCAACCGCAGCCGAAGACGCTTTCGATGATGACATCTACGCAGACGTAACGCTCGTTACTCCCGAAGGAAAAATGGGTAAGTATGGTGCTTACGCAACATCTGGTGGTTGGTACTATTTCCTCAATGTTGAATCCACTTCAGGAGCAGTATTTGGTGATGTCAACGGTGACGGAAATTTCACCGGTTTGGACAAAATCGCCTTGAGAAACTATCTTGAAGACGAGGATGAATATCCTGTTCAAAGTGAGGAAGGAGCAGATGTCAATAGCGATGATAACATTACCGGTATCGACCTTCTGGCAATCAGAAATATTATGGAGAAATAAACACATTTTAAATTATGAAAAAGAATATCTTAAAAGGTACATTCTTGGCAGCATTCATGGCAATGGCTGCTTCCGTAAATGCACAAAACGTGCTGACGATGGATGAATTGACCATCGCTCCAGGTGAAACACAAACTGTAACGATTAATCTGACCAGTGAAACACTTGACGTGGGTATGGTTGAATTTACTTTGGTCTTTCCTGAAGGATTCACACTCGTTCCGTTAGATGATAGCGCTGCAGAGAAGAAAGCAGGCAACAAGACTTATAAGGGAGCATTTGAACTGGTTGAAGACCACCTTGATGGTGATTGGGACGTAACCTTTACTCACAAATTTAAAAAGGGTGTTTCTCAGGGCTTCTATGTTAACTTAATGGCTAAGACATCTGATGACTGCCTTGCAGAAGACGAGGGTGCTATCTTCAAGTTTGACGTGATGGCAAGTTCTGAAGTAGCTAGCGGAGAAGCCACATTCAATGACATTACTGTTGCTATGAATGACCTCACAGTCTTGACAACAACTTCAGAGAATGGCATTATTACCGTTGGTGGTGCAGAACCCAAGTTCGAAGCTACTATCGCTTCCAGCGGCCGCACTGTTGCTTTCTGTGCTGACAAGGCCCTCGACTTCACAAGTCTTGATGGAGTCACCGCTTGGGTCGTAGCTAAGTTCACTGCTGCTCAGTCATGGCTCGTTCCCGTGGAGAAGGTGCCCGCAATGACAGCTGTTGTGCTCGAAGGACCTGCCGGAAAGGTTGAAATCCCCACCACCGACGAAGCTGTTGAAGCTCCCGAAGTCAACCTGCTCCAGCCCGTCACAGAGGCATTCACCATTTCCGAAGCTCAGTATGGCAAGATTTGGGTGATGTCCGGTGGTAAGTTCAAGAAAGCTGCTGTTGGCCTCAACATCCCCGTTGGCAAGGCATACGTGGAACTCGACGAAGCTACTGCTAAGCTCATCGGCGACGAACTCGACATCGCTTACGGAGAGCCCACTGGCATCGAGACCATCAATGCTCAGCTCGACGACAACGCTCCCATCTACAACCTCAATGGCGTGCGTGTCAACAAGCTCCAGAAGGGTGTTTACATCCAGAACGGACACAAGTTCATCGTTAAGTAATTAAACTAATATAATTATAGAACAATGGAAAAGAAACTCTATGTACAGCCGGAAATTACGGTGAAAGAATGTGAATTGGAGAATGCTCTCTTGACAGGTACCAAAGTTGAGGACAACGGCGATGACGACGCTAACGAACTCGACGCCAAGCCCTCTATCTGGAACTACCTCGACGAAGAATAATCACTAACATTTTTCAATACAAGCGGACGCTTCATTACGAAGCGCCCGCTTTCTTTTTATAAAACAATGAGTACAAAAGCACCGTCGAACGCTCTTATATATAGAAACACCAAAGAACCATGACAGAGCAACAACTCATTCTACAGGCAGAGAAAAACCGCCGCCGACTCGTGGAAATTGTCTATAAGGCAAAGGCAGGACACATCGGCGGAGACCTCTCGTGCCTCAACGTCATCACTGCACTCTACTTCAACATCATGCAGGGCATCGACCCAAAGGAGCCAAAAGCACCGGGCCGCGACCGATTCATCCTCAGCAAAGGGCATTGCGTAGAGGCGCTATACGTCACTCTCGAGGCAAAGGGATTCCTGAAAACGGAAACACTCGACACACTCGGACAGTGCGGATCCATCCTTGCCGGCCATCCCACCATCGAGGTGCCGGGAATAGAAGTCAACAGCGGAGCACTCGGACACGGACTGAGCATAGGAGTGGGAATGGCTATCGCGGCCAAGATGGACAAACAGAACTGGCACACCTTCGTCCTCATGGGCGACGGTGAACAGGGGGAAGGCTCCATCTACGAGGCTGCCATGGCCGCCAACAAATACCAACTCGACAACCTCGTGGCCATCATCGACCGAAACCACCTGCAGATAAGCGGAAACACCGAGGACGTGATGCCCCTGGAAAACATGCGACAACGGTGGACAGCCTTCGGATGGGACGTCAAGGAGATGAACGGCGACAACATGTCGGAAATCCTGAAAACATTCCAGTCCATCGACTACAACAACCGCCGTCCCCACCTCATCATCAGCAACACCACCAAGGGCCGCGGCATTTCCTTCATGGAGAACCAGCCACAATGGCACCACGGCGTACTCAACGAAGAGCAATACCACGCCGCCCTAAAAGAACTGAAAGCTTAGGAGAGAAGTCCTAGGAATACCTAGGAAGCCCTAGGAACTCCTAGGAACTCCTAGGAAAACCTAGGAAAACCTAGAAACTCCTAGGAAAACCTATAAAAATCAAAAAAAATGACCCCTTGCAGAAAAACCTTCACCGACACCCTCCTGCAATTAGCCCTCCAGGATAAAGACATCATCGCCGTGACCACCGACGCCCGCGGCTCGGTCACCCTCGGCGACTACGCAAAAACACTGCCCGGCCAGTTCGTGGAATGTGGCATCGCCGAGCAAAACGCCGTGGGCATCGCCGCCGGACTGGCACACAGCGGAAAGAAAGTGTTTTGTTGCGGACCGGCATGCTTCTATGTGGCACGTTCACTGGAGCAGGTAAAGGTGGACCTGGCATATAGCCAAAACCCCGTCACCATCCTCGGCGTCAGCGGAGGAGTGGCCTACGGCGCACTGGGCGCCACACACCACTCGCTCCACGACATCGCCGTATTGCGGACCTTCCCGGGCATGACAATCTGCCTGCCCAGCGACAGCCGCATGACGCGCAAACTGGTGAAAATGCTCGTCAACTTCAACAAACCGTGCTATGTCCGGGTGGGAAGGGCGGCAGTGCCCGACGTCTATGCCGACGACAACTTCGAGTGCCAGCTAGGAAAGGCCATACAATTGACTGAAGGCAACAACCTCGCCATCATCGCAACCGGCGAAACGGTTTACCATGCCTGGCAAGCCGCATTGCAGCTCAAGGCAGAAGGCATTGCGGCTCGCGTGCTCGACCTCTCCTGGCTCAAGCCCTTCGACCACGAGGCCGTGAAGAAAGCAGCACGCGAAACAGGAAAAATCATCACCGTGGAAGAGCACAGCCTATATGGAGGACTGGGAGCAATGGTGTGCGAAACACTCAGTGAACACCCCGTTCCCGTGCGCATCCTCGGCATTCCCGACGAAAACGTCATCCACGCCTCATCGCCCGAAATCTTCCACCACTACGGTCTCGACGCACAAGGCATCGTAGCCGCCGCCAAAGACTTCATAAAAGAATAAAAACGCGGAAAAACTTTCCATAAAATGCCCTACACCATTTCCATCGACCAGAGCACTTCCGCCACCAAGGCCATGCTCTTCGACGAACAATGCCGCCTGCTGGCCCGCCACAACATCGAGCACAGGCAATATTATCCGCAGACAGGCTTCGTGGAGCACGATGCCGAGGAAATCTACCGCAACACGGTGGAAGCCATTGCCAACCTGCCGATTACCGACGACACCTGTTCGCTGGCCATCACCAACCAGCGCGAAACCGTGGTGGTGTGGAACCGCTCCACGGGGAAGCCCATCGCCAACGCCATGGTGTGGCAAGACACCAGAGGCGCCGCCTTGTGCCGACAACTACGGCAAGACGCGGCCGTCACGCAGATGGTGATGGAGAAAAGCGGACTGCTCATCGACCCCAATTTCCCGGCAGCGGGCATCAAATGGCTGCTCGACAACACGCCCGGCGCACGCCAACAGGCAGAAAACGGCGAATTGTTGCTCGGCACCATCGACACATGGCTGATTTGGAAACTCACCAGCGGGAAAAGTTTCTATACCGACACCACCAACGCCTCGCGCACCATGCTTTTCAACATCCACCGCATGGCGTGGGACGACGACCTGCTCCGCCTGTTCGACATTCCCAGGCGCATGCTGCCCGAGGTGTTGCCGTGCGATGCCATTTTCGGCGAAACCACGGTGGAAGGGCTGTTCCGCCAGCCCATCACCATTGCCGGCGTGCTGGGCGACTCCCACGGCGCACTGGTGGGGCAGATGTGCTTTGACGAGGGTTCCGGAAAAGTGACCTACGGCACCGGCTCCTCCGTCATGGTCAACATCGGCGGGCAACCGCTGCCGCCTCCGCCGGGGCTGGTCACGTCGGTGGCATTCTCCGTCCTGGGCCGCCATTTCTTCGGCTACGAAGGCAACATCTATAGCACCGGTGCCACGCTGAAATGGCTTTGCGACCAAATGAAAATGGCCGCCCATCCCCGCGACATCGAGGCCGAGGCCACGTCGGTGAACAGCAGCGGCGGCGTGTATCTGGTGCCCGCCTTCTCGGGACTGGGCGCCCCGTGGTGGCAGAGCGACGTGCGTGCCGCCATCTTCGGCATGACCTTCGCCACCACCCGTGCACACCTGTTGCGTGCCGCCCTGGAAAGCATCGCCTTCCAAATCCGCGACCTCGTGGATGCCATGACCAATGCCACGGGCAAGGCGCTGCATGAAATCTGCGCCGACGGCGGCCCCACACAGAACAAGTTCCTCATGCAGTTGCAGGCCGACCTGCTTTCCACGCCCGTGGTCTGCACCGAAGTGGAAGATGCGTCGGCCCTGGGAGCCGTCATCGTGAACGGCTTCGCCCGCCGTTTGTGGACAACATTCGACGATGTGAAACCGTTGAGAAAAGTGACGCAAATGATTGAACCGCGCCCCGGCGACTACACCGCACCCCTCTACGAAGGCTGGCGCGCCGCCGTAGGACAACTCATCAAATAAACCTAAAAACCCGATAAATTATGAGAAACGGAAAGAGTTGCTTCGGTGTCATCATCGGCACCCGTGCCTATTTCAACTCCGAACTGGCCCGCGATGTTCGCAAGCAGTTGCTCAAGACCATCGCCGACGAGGGCCACGAATATGTCATCCTGCCCGAAGACGCCACGCCCACGGGCAGCAGCAGTATAGAAACGCGCGACGACGGCCTGAAGGTTGCCCGCCAATTTCGCGAGCACCGCGATGAAATTGACGGCATTATCATCTCGCTGCCCAACTTCGGCTTCGAGATAGGCATCATCAATGCCATCAACGATGCCGAGCTGAACGTCCCCATCCTTGTGCAGGCCTGTGACGACGAAAACGACAAGGTGGACCTCGACAGCCGCCGCGACGCCTTCTGCGGAAAGATTTCCGTATGCAACAACCTCTACCAATACGGCATTCCGTTCACCGACACCACGCTCCACACCTATTCCATTCACAGCGAGCTTCTGGCCAAAGACATTAACCGCTTTGCCGCCATCTGCCGTGTGGTGAACGGCCTTCGCCACTGCCGCCTGGGGCAAATCGGCACCCGTCCGCTGGGCTTCAACACCTGCCGTGCCAGCGAGAAACTCCTGCAGCGCTCGGGCATCACCGTGGTGCCCGCCGACCTGAGCGAAATACTTTTTGCCGCCCAGAAGATTTCCGACGACGACCCCAAGTTCCTTGAAATGTGCCAGCGCGTGGAGAAATATGCCGCCGTTCCCGACAATTATCGCGAAAAACTGAAGGTGCAGGCCAAGTTCGGCGTGGCTGTGGAGAACTGGATTGCCGCCAACGACGTGCAGGCCGTGGCCATACAGTGCTGGGACTCGCTTGAGCAGAACTACGGTTGCGCGCCCTGTGTCACCATGTCGATGCTGAGCGACAAGCTCATTCCCGCCGCCTGCGAGACCGACCTTGCCGGAGCCATTTCCATGTATGCCCTGTCGCTGGCCTCGGGGAAGGCCCCTGCCCTCCTCGACTGGAACAATAATTTTGCCGAGGACCGCAACAAATGCGTGTGCACCCACTGCGGCAATTTCCCCAAGTCGTTTGTTCGCAACGACCTGCGCCTCGGTGCGCTCGGCGTGCTTGGCCGCACCCTTGGCAAGGTAAACACCTTCGGCGCCGTGTATGCCAAAGTGACGGCCGGCGACTTCACCTTCTTCCGCATTTCCACCGACGACCCGAAGGGCATCATCAAATCGTACCTTGGAAAAGGCACCATTACCGACGACCCCTACGGCATGGACGGCTGCATTGCCGTGACGAAGGTCAACAACCTTCAGCAGCTGATGAAATATATCTGCAAGAACGGCTTTGAGCACCATGTGGCCATGTGCCGCACCGATGTGGTGGACATTGTGGAAGAGGCCGTCACAACCTACTTGGGTTGGGATTGCCATGTGCATGAATGAAAGTGAGACCTATAGGTCATTTTGCAGGCTACAACATGCCCGCAACCCCGACAAACACGGGGGTTGCGGGCATTTCAACTTTTTGGAAGGCAAAATATACTTTTGAAAGCGCTCAATAGGTCATTTTGCAGGCT
>JAEEGL012471875.1_pt1 | contig 20190 bp, 16 predicted proteins | sample 9134231 | NCBI WGS metagenome assembly JAEEGL01 (sample SAMN16246548, study PRJNA631951) | gut metagenome | biome: gut microbiome; feature: rumen; material: fiber-attached | host: Bos | place: Iran: Karaj | collected 2018-10
CTTGACTGTTAGAAGCCACCCCTACCCAAAGGAGCCCCCATCTCTACGCCGAACAGGGGAAAAAGGGACTAAAAGTCCCCCTTGGTTTTTCTAGTTCACAACTTCAGACAAGCACTTTTTTCGGCACTTTTTTAGGACAAACCAATGCGGTCCCTGAGCCTGTCGAAGGGACAAAGGAAAAAAGGTCGGAACAAACTGGGAGTTTCATGTCGGCAAAGTGACAGAAACCAGGCAACCCCGAATGCTTACAACCAGGGCACTTCAGGGTCAGCATCATTAATTACGCTCTTTTTTTTATTCCTTGCCATTATACACTGACGTCTCAATTCTGACTTGAGACGTTACAGTATAACACAAGTTCAATGAGGGCATCTCATATTCCCAATTATTGACAGAAAGGAACTCTTTACGATTCTCTTTTTCTGTATATAGCCATAATTCGTAATTGCCATCAAAGAGAATTCCTAGATTCAGATTCTCTTCGACCAATTTCACATCAAGTACCCTTTTACCTTTCAGCATATTTGCCACTACTGCCATCTTCCCTATCATAGGAGTATCGTCATCCTCAGAACATGCGATTAGTTCTTCACCACAACTAATTTCCCAATACCTCCATGCCCATATTGCAGAATCATTATCGAATTTTAGTAAAAGGATACTACTTACCCCACCGCCAGTATTACTACTCACCACATAATTACCAATAAGTGCTCGCAAACCTGCAATAATTCTTTCCATGTTATTTTCCAAAAAGTGAATGTATCAAATCCCCTATCTCATGATAGCCATAACCTTGATGACTGACCTCGTCGTGTATAATTCTTCTCTCCATTAGTGTAAAGGAATTGCCACTCTTGTCCTTGACACATAGACGGTATTCTTCTTTATATGCTTACATTTTTTCCATATGTTTTTTGTCTTTTTTATCGACTGTATAATGACATTGTCTATAACCGGATTCTTTTCATATGCTTCTCTCCTTAATAATCGAACTTCTACTATTCTCATCTTATTTGAGAACAAAATAGAATAAACGACAGAAGCATAAGGTTCAGACTCTTTACATCCGTCCCAGTTAGACCATAAGTCATATTGATTACGCATAATAAGAGAATCTAGTTCCTCCTTTTCACACATGAGATCTTTTCTCGTTGTAACCTCTATAGAATGGCCGTCGTTATCAATATAATGCATAACATTTCTTATCGTATCTGTCATGAGCCATATATTGCCATCAGCATCCCTTGCAACTCTTTCTTGTGAAAAAGAAGGAATACAAAAACAAAATGTGAATACAAAATAAACAATAATCCTAGTAAACATGATTAAGTCTTTTACTCATTAATGTCGCTCTCCCATAAACAAAAGGATCGACGCCCCGGTTGACCATGACAAGAAGGTCGCATAATACTGACAACAACAGTCTTCTCTTCATCAATTTATCATATTAATGCAGTATACTATTTACATTATAAGAATAAATCCCTTCGTTCTTGAAATACACGCGATACATAGTCCATCTGGAATTCCCCCTTTTCCTTAATGATTACACGAAATATGAATGTTTGAAACAAGTGCTTATGAAATTCATCATAGCTGGACAGGTAATTCATGTCCCACTCATTACAGGCTTTAAAAAAATCTTTCCTATATTCATCTAACTCATCAAACTGACGTACATACACCGTATCAGCTGAATCAGAGTTCTTTCTTCTATATGTATAAAAATTGCCTATATGGTCTTTTTTCCAAAAATAAAGACGAGGAGATTCGCGATTACATCTTACATCCTGTACAAAAATTAAAGTATCACCAACTTGATGACGAGGATATAAAGCTCTGATTTCTTTTTCACCATTCAGTTTCCTGTATATTTCTATAGCTGCAGACATATCATTAGCTTCATAACACTCTATAACATCTCTTAATCCGATTTCTTTCATGGAATCCACAATGGCCGTCCATAAAATAGATGTCGAGTCTTCATCAACAAGGGTTGCATCCACACTATCTGCCGCACGTGAAGATGTACCGGTTGAAGAAATCGTACAACCCATAAAAGAACTTATCAATAATATGACTAATGTTTTCTTCATCTTCGTCTAGGTTTTTAATCTATTCAAATCGTGATGGCGGGCGCCGTGGTCGTAGGTGTTCAGGCCAAGCGTGCCGTCGAACTCCTTATTGTAGGTGACATTCATCTGCAATCCCATGCGATTTATGGTTGATATCAGCGGCAAATATAGGTAATTTGTCTGAGACCACCAAATCTGTGAGGTAATTTGTGGGGATCCCTTCTTGGATAAGTCAAGCGAGCGGTTCTCCCTTCGACAAGCTCAGGGACCGCAGGGCAACCGCAGGATCAGGGATCGCTGGAGCGGTTCTCCCTTCGACAGGCTCAGGGACTGCTGGGCAACCACAGGATCAAGGACCGCTGGGGGAGACTTCGACAGGCCGTTCTACGAACGCTCTTAGGGGCAGTTTTTTAGGACAAACGGAGGCGCATCGAGTTATTGTTGTACGTCGAAAAAACGAGCGAAACACTTGGTTTTCTCGGATATTTTCTATATTTTTGCACAATGATGAGACGACTGTTACTACTGCCCATCACTCTGTTGTTCCTCTTGCCTGTGATGGCAATGGGAGACTACCGCTATCGGAACATCACGATGAACGACGGATTGACCTCAAATGCCGTCCGTAACATCGTGCAAGACAAGTATGGCTTCATCTGGTTCGGGACGGACAACGGGCTCTGTCGCTACGACGGCACGAAGGTGCTGCCGCTACGCATCGCCGCGCTCGGCATCAACCAATATGTGTCGGCCCTGCTGGCCGGCGACGACGGCATCTACATCGGTACGGAGAAAGGCGTGTTCCGCCTGCCCTTCGAGCGACAGATGTTCGAGCGACTGCCAATGGATATCCATTCGGCAGTGACCTCGCTGGCGACAGACAAAGGAGAGGGACTCTGGATATCAACGATGGCGAACGGTGTGTGGCGCTACGACCTGAAGACAGGACAGACGAGGCACTATGACTTCAAGACCATCGGCAGTGCCGTGGCTCAGGTACTCGTCGACCACGGCAACCAGGTGTGGACCATCACCAACTGGGGGTCTCCGACCGTCCAGAAGCTGAACCGTCTGCACGACAGGTTCGAGGCCGTCGACCTATCCTATAACGGGAACTATAACGCGTTGCGGATGCTACAGACCCGTGACGGACGGATCTGGATAGGCACGTGGGAGCAGGGACTGCTGCTGATGCACAGCGACGGACGACTGGAGCAGGTGCTCAACCCCGTCGCGACCAAGGTTGGCTCGCATATCCACACACTGCTTGAGAGGACACACGCTGGTGACGGCACCTCAGAGGGGCGGGCAGACGACTATATCTGCATCGGCTGCGACGACGGTGTGATATGCTTCAACCCGAAGACCAGAGAGTGGTGGCGACTGATAGACGGTCAGCGGCTGACCGACCGCTTCGTCTATGCCCTCATGAACGACACGGAGAACGGCACCTGGATTGGCACCTATTACGGTGGCGTGAACTACATCTCGCCTGTAGGCAAGCGCTTCGAGGCGTTCTCCATGGAGTCGGGACTGGCAGGAAACGTGATCTCACGTTTCTGTGAGGACAGGCAGGGCCATGTATGGATTGCCAGCGATGACGGTGGACTGATGTGCTACTCGCCACGAGAGCAGCGCTTCGTCGACTATCCGCACCGCGATATCCTGTCGCGCCAGAACACACATGCCCTGTGCTTCTGGGGCAGTGAGCTGTGGATAGGCACCTATACCAGCGGTGTACTGGTACTCAACACGGAGACCGGTGCCCTGAGACAGTATATGCAGACCACCGACCCCCACTCGCTCGACAACTCCAGCAGCTACGCTATCTACAACGACACGCAGGGACAAATCTGGGTGGCAACGATGGAAGGACTGAACCGTTACGACCGCACGGACAACCGATTTGAGCGTATCGGAAAGGTGAGCTCACTGACCATCGACATCGACGAGGACCGCTACGGCAACCTGTGGCTGTCGACACAGGGCAGCGGACTGTGGAAATACGACACCAGGCACAAGACGTTCAGACAATACCTGCACGACGATAACGACCCTCACTCCCTGGCCGACAACCAGGTGAACTGCACATATGTCGACGAGAGCGGTCGGCTATGGATCGGCACACTGGGCGGACTCTGCCGCTACGACGAGGGCAAGGACCGCTTTGTCAGCGCCAGCCTCGACGTGCCCAACCACAACGTCATGGGCATCATCGAAGAGCAGGGTGCCTTGTGGCTCTCGACAGAACGGGGCATCATCAAATACGTGCCCAACGGTGACGTGCAGCGGTTCACCCTCCACGACGGACTGGTGAGCGAGCAGTTCCAGCCGAACTCGGGCATCAAGGCCAGCGACGGCCGTATCTACTTCGGCACCACCAGCGGCTTCAACACCTTCCTGCCTTACCAGATCAAGACCAACAGCATGATGCCGCCCGTCTATATCACCTCGCTCCAGATCATGAACCGTGAGGAGCATACCTACGACGGACTGCCTCTGGACCTCTCGCAGACCAAGGAGCTGGCACTCGGCTATAACGACGCACAGATGCTCACCCTCTCGTTTGCCTCACTGAGCTACTGCTCACCGGGGAAAAACCAGTATGCCTATATGATGGAAGGGTTCGACAACGACTGGAACTACGTGGGCAACCAGAACCAGGCCACCTACACGAACCTGCCTGCCGGCACCTATATCTTCCACGTGAAGGCAACGAACAACGACGGCATCTGGTCGTCGAACGAGGCGACGCTCCGCATCGTGGTACACCCGCCATTCTGGTGGAGCTGGTATGCCAAGGTCATCTATCTCCTGCTGGCAGGCGCCATCATCTGGTACTACATGCACACCCGTCTCCGTAGGGCCGAGCGCCAGCATCAGCGCGAGCTACAGCGGCTGAGCGAGGAAAAAGAGAAGGAGGTGCGCGAGGCTCGTCTGAACTTCTTCACGATGATTGCTCACGAGATACGCACCCCGGTATCGCTGATCATCGGTCCTCTGGAGAAGCTGAAGGACTCTAAGGTCGAGGGACTGGACATCATCGACCGCAACGCCCACCGTCTGCTGGAACTGGTGAACCAGCTGCTCGACTTCCGTAAGGTGGAACAGCAGAGTCTGGCCATGCATTTCGCCCCACAGAATATCCACCACCTGGTGCAGTCGGTCAGCGAGCGCTTCGCCCCCACCTTCGAACAAGGCGGCAAACGGTTTACGGTAACCTATCCCGACGAGCACTTCACGGCCATCATCGACAGGGAGGCGGTGACGAAGGTCATCAGCAACCTGTTGACGAATGCGAACAAATACACCAAGGACGATGTGCGACTGACCTGCGAGGTGGAGCCCGACGGATCGCACTTCCGCATCGAGGTGACCGATAACGGCGTAGGGATTCGCGAGGAAGACCGCCAGCGGATCTTCGATCCGTTCTTCCAGGCGCAGGACAACAAGCCCGGCACAGGCATCGGACTGAACATCGTGAAGAACATCGTGGACCAGCATCATGGCTCGATCAGCGTCACCTCCGAGGTGGGCAAGGGCAGCACCTTCACCGTCATCCTGCCAGTGGGACAAGCCTCGGATGACAGGCAGCAGTTTGCGGATGAAGACTCTGAGGTGTCTGACGGGCTTGTCAGCAGATCATCTGTCAACAGCAGACAGACGGTCTACATGTCTTCTGACCAACGGCAGACCATGCTCATCGTCGACGACTCGGAAGATATGGTCACCTTCCTCAGCAATAACTTCCGCTACAAATACGAGGTCATCACGGCCGGCGACGGCATCGAGGCCCTGGAACGGCTCTCCAAGCATGAAGTGGACATCATCATCAGCGACTGGATGATGCCGAGGATGGACGGGGCTGAGTTCTGTCGCCGCGTGCGCCTTGACCCGCAGACCAGTCATATCCCGTTTGTCATGCTCACCGCCAAGACCGACGACGACTCGAAGATCGAGGGTATGGACGTAGGCGCCGACACTTATATAGAAAAGCCCTTCTCACCGCAATATCTGGATGCCTGCATCCGGAATATGCTGGAGATGCGGCACCGCCTCAGGGAGCGGTTCTCCAGTCAACCGCTGGAGCCAGTGACGGAAATCGCTATCACCCCGACAGACAACACCTTCCTGACAAGGATGAACCAGCTGATAGAGGAGAACTTCTCTAACTCAGAACTCAACGTGAACTTCCTCGCAGAACAACTGAATATCAGTCGAAGCGGTCTGTTCGCAAAGATTAAGACGCTTGCCGACGTGACACCCAACGAGATGATACAAATCGTAAGACTGAAAAAAGCCGCCCAACTGTTGAAGGACGGCAGGTATCAGGTAGGAGAGGTCGCCTATATGGTAGGCTTCTCAAACCCCTCTTATTTCTCGAAATGCTTCCATAAGCAGTTTGGCATCAAGCCGGGCGAGTTCGCCCAAGGCTAGAAGCGCTTCCTATAACAACGATGCCGACGGTGCTGTGTACTCTCCAGATACTGCCACTGAGAGAGAACACCCTCGTTGGTCTCCATCTGCGGTCCTGTCTCCGCCCACTCAAACCCATAACGACGGAACTGTCGGATCAGGTCGTCGAAGATCAGCGCATTAGCACCCTTCGAGCGGTATTCTGGCAGAACTCCGATGAGCAACAGGTCGACGACGTTTGTCTTATGCCATTTCAGAATCTTCAGTAGCTGCCACCAACCAAAGGGAAGGAAGCGGCCGTCGCGCGTCTTTTGTAAGGCACGAGAGAACGAAGGGAAGGTGACACCGAAGCCCACCATCCTGTCGCCGTCCATAACTGCCGTCACCAGATTAAGGTCTGCTATCTTGATATAGTCGTTGACAAGCTTGTCGATCTGGGCGTCTGAGAGCTGACTGAACCCGTAGAGGTCCTTATAGGTGGCATTGAGCAGTTCGAACACCTGACGTCCATAGCCCTCGTCGACCAGTTCCCGTCGTGTGAACTTATGCACCCGGAGGTGATAGCGGTTGCTCACCATCTCTGTGACCTTCGCGAACTTCGCCGGAACCACCTCTGGTATCTTTATCTTACACTCCACATAGTCATTATCCTTCGTGAAGCCACCCATATGCTCCATATGTTGTGGATAATAAGGGTAGTTATAGTTGATGTACATCGTGGAGAGCTGATCGAAACCGTCGACAAGCATTCCCTCACGGTCGGTATCAATAAAGCCCAGTGGACCGGCGATCTCTTGCATGCCACGCTGCCTACCCCAGTCCTCTACGGCCTGCAGCAAAGCTGTCGACACCGCCTCGTCGTCGATGAAATCGAACCAGCCGAATCGCACCTGATGGGTGTTCCATCGCTCGTTGGCACGATGATTGATGATCGCCGCCACACGGCCTACAATCCGTCCATCCTTATAAGCCAGAAAATAGGCTGCTTCACAGCACTCAAACGAGGGATTCTTATCCTGTTGAAGTGCCGACATCTCCTCTGAGAAGAGATAGGGCACCGCATACTTGTTACCACGATACAAATCATAATAGAACTGGACAAACTGTCTCAGTTCCTGTCGGGTCTTTACTTCACGGATCTCAATCATTAGCCTAGGAACAACTACTAATAAAACTCATAGTCCCACTTTTGGTTTCCTATGTTGAGTGCAAATTTACGAAAAGTCAAGCGCAAAACAAAGAAACTCGTTTCTTTTTTTTGCCGAGACAAAGTAATTTCGCTATCTGCGATGGCAAAGATATTAAAAACGAGTGAGATGTAAAAGGAAAACGTGTCTTTCTTTTCAATTTCCTTTTCCGGAGGGCTGTTATTCTTTTCTCTCTCACACGGGAGAGAAAAGAACCAAAAGAAGCATCCACCCCCACTATACTTGACCTTCAGTCGACCTAGGTAACACTTCGTGGTAGGTTTTGTGCTTCGATAGTCCCTTCGACAAGCTCAGGGATCGCTCAGCACCCGCCACGGTCCCTGAGCTTGTCGAAGGGACTTACCGATTACTGCACTTCGTGCTCCGTATTTTCTGCAAAAGCCCACTGCCAATGATTGACAAGGGATTTGGGGAAGACCTAATCATCCATTTTACGAACCTGAACGGTAGTCCGTGCCTTCCGGATCATCTCCGACAGTTTCTCGCTGGGCGGTTCCTTCTCGGCCAGTTCAAGGAACTTCTGATAATAGATGGCCTGCTGCACATAGTCTTCCAAGAGAAGGCCATAGGTCTGACCGATATTATAATAGGTGGCAATAGAACCAGGGTTATAGGTCAGGTGCTCCTTCCACGCCTCGATGGCCTGCGGGTACTGTTGTGTCAGATAATAGCCTTCACCTTGCGAGAGGGTGATGGCGCGCATCACGGTGGTGTCAGGATGCATCAGCTCACGGGCAAGACTCAGGTATCGAAGTCCTTCCTCATAGCGTTTCGTGTCGACACAGACCACACCAAGACGGTAGGCACAACCGGAATGCTGCATACCACTGATCAAGAAGGCCAACTGAAAAAACTTATAGGCTCGCTCAAGGCTGTCGAGCAGCGAGCAACACATGCCGGCGGAGTAAAGCGTGTTGAAGGTGGAGTCGCCTTGTTCAAGCAGCCGATCGTACACCTTGCCAGCTGCCGTAAAGTCGCGATTCATAAACCACGCATCAGCCAACGCCCTATTCACAAAGATATTCGTAGAATCCCTTTGGCAATATTTCATTCCACAGATAACACCTTTTTGCGGTTGATTAGCCTTCGCATAAGCAAGCGTGAGTCCAGCCACCACCTCTCCATCCATAGGGAAGCGGTTTTCAAGTTGTTGAGCCCAATACATAAAGGAATCATTATCGCCCTGCTTCTGATAGCTATATGCCAACTGTCGGAAGGCATCATGCGAGAGACTATCCTCGGGCACGTTCTTCAGGATCTCACAGACCTCACGATAGTTGGCACGCTTATAGTGACAGTCGGCAAGTTTCATTCGGATTGAACACGGAGCCACAGCACTAACTGCAGCATCATGACGTAAGTTCTGAAGAACCACATCTGCTTGCTTTCGTGAAAGCATGGACAATTGTTCTTCCGGGAGTTGTACATTGGCAACAGCCTTCTCGACGGCTTCGGCCTTCGCTATTTCGCAAGCCCGTTGATAGTACTTTAACGCCTCGTAGGTGTCATACTGTTTCATACAACTGTCGCCTGCCTGCACACAGACCTGCAAGGAGTCAAAATCCTCGCCGCTGACGGGGGAAACCGTCAGCAGGGCGAGGGAAAACATCATAACGATTCTATTCATGAGAGAGATTCTATTTCTTTTTCTTCAAGGTAACAACAACCACACCGTTCTTGGCCTTTTCGCCATACTTCTCGATGGCGGATTTATCCTTCAAGATATCTATGTGGTCGATAGTTTTAGGATCAATGTCCTTTATCTTCTCAGGCTCAATGGTTTGGCCATCAACAATAACCAGTGGATGTTTGTCTGTATTCTTTGTATCATAGGCTATTGAAACATGAGAAGCAGGTTTTTGATCATAACCCACAATAACGAGTTCATTTAACTGACTCTTCGATTCTGGATCATACTTGATTGTCCCCTCATATTTGGCAATCTCCGAGTCTCCACCTTGAAGACGGAAGGTAACAGGTATGGTGTACTTTACAGCAACGGGCTGGTCATTCTGCTTACCGGGAACCCACTTCGGCATGGAGCCTACAACTCGAAGAGCCTCAGCATCAAGAGCAGGGTTCACCGACTTGACCACCTTTGCATTGGAAATGCTTCCATCCTTCTCAACAACAAATGTCACGACGACACGACCTTGGATATCTTCTACTACTGCACTCTCAGGATACTTGACATTCTTCCCAAGAAAATCAAGCAGTGCCTTGTGACCACCAGGGAACTGAGGCATCTCATCAACGATATCGAATACAGGAGCAGACACTGAGCCTGTATTAGTCTTCACTGTGTCAGTGATCAACATATTAGTTAACAAAGCGGTCTCGGGAGTCTTTGCTGTCTCGAGCTGAACGGTCTCTGCGGGAACACTCTCAACTGCTGTCTCCTCTGCGGAAGACGTGTTGACGTACTTCACCTCTGTGACCTTCTCGGCATTAACGGCGAGGGCAACGGCGATGATAGGCAGAAAAGCCAGTACTTTCAGAAGACGGCTACGATTGGATTTAGTATGTAACATCATATTGATTCGGTTTTTAAGGATACTGTGAGAGATTCCGTTGGCAAGGTAGTACCCGCCGATGCCAGCGGCTTTTGAGATTAACAGGTATTGGTATTGACGCGCATTGATGCCTTGAGAGAGTACCGCCGCATCGGCCTCGTACTCATGGATGGCTCGCAGATCACTGCGGAGCATCCACATCGCCGGGTTAAACCACTGCAGAGCGGTAAGCGTATCAACGAGAAGCACATCCCAGGAATGTCTGAGACGAATATGTCCTCGTTCATGAGCGAGAACAGAGGCATCACTTTCCTCGTAGTCACTACGATTCATGACTATATAATGCATCCAGCTGAAAGGCGACATCGCCGTGTTACCGGTCACACAGACGATGATACCATCCTGCAAGGGATGCTGCTCGCTTCTTTTAATCAACAACACAAGCCTGATTATCGACAGAAGGGTATGCCCCAGTACCACTGCCACTCCCACAAAGAAGAGTACGGGTAGTACAATCTGCCACCAAGGTGTCTGAGGAGCAACAGCCTCAGCGACGGCTGCTCCCACTTCCACATCTACCTGTGGCATCGGCATCATGACAGTCTCATGGAGGGTTATCACACAGAACGGCATGACAAATGAGGCGATAGCCGTTGCCAGCAACACCACGCGGTTCACCCTATGAAAAGTCTCCTTGGCCAATAGTACACGGTAGAACATATAGAACACCGCGATGAGTACGGCCACCTTTACGTCGTATATCAGGAAGTCTGTCATTTATTGTTTTCTATATGATTGATGAGTTCTTTTAACTCCTCAACGGATATCTTCTCTTCCTTGACGAACGAGGAAACAACGCTGAGGTAGGAGTTGTTGAAATAGTTCTGGATAACACCGGCCATCGACCTCCGTCCATACTCTGTCTCTGAGATGAGCGGGAAGTATTGGTAGGTGTTACCAAACTGTCTGTGATCAAGGAACCCTTCCTTCTCCAGAATACGGACCATCGTGGAAAGCGTATTGAAATGCGGCTTCGGCTCGTTGTAGTAATCTAACAACTCCTTAACAAACATCGGGCCATGCTCCCAATACAGGTCCATGATTTCCTTTTCTTTATTTGTCAACTTCTTCATAATTATTTCTTGCTTTAGATCTTACAAGACAAGCGACCATAGGCCGGATGTCATCATCAAAATACGCGTCATTCGTAATACCTAAGTGCAAAGTAACTAAAAAAGATAGTTATTAACAACTAATTCGTATAGTTATTAAACTAAATTAATTAGTTTTACTCGCATTTAACGAATTTTTAGAGTGCTTCTATGTATTCGTATAGTTTCTTATAGAACGGATGACGCGTCATGGTAGAGGCATCTCCGAGGATAATGAGTTTCATACGGGCACGGGTGATGGCTACGTTCATTCGACGGAGGTCGCGCAGAAATCCTATCTGTCCTTCGTCGTTGGCACGAACCAAGGATATGAGGATGATGTCGCGCTCCTGTCCCTGGAAGCCATCGACAGTATTGACACTGATTAACTGACGATAAGGTTTGAAGAACTCCTTCTTTTTCAGTTGACGACGAAGGTACTGCACCTGAGCACGGTAGGGGGAGATGATACCCACGTCGATACGCTCATCAAGAATACGTTCCTTACCAATCTTCTTGAAATAACTCTCTAACGCCATCAGCGTAAGTTCTGCCTCAGCCCTATTGATACGACCAAACGACTCACCAACGAACTCCTCACGGAAGAGTTCGCTTTGTTTATTTTCCGGATTCTCCTCGCCAACGAGGTCGGGAGAGGTATCCATCCATGTCATCGGCACATCAAGGTCTAGGATATTGCGGTACTTCACCTCGGGTGCGCTCTCCACCTGATTGCCATAGAACCAGTCGCTGGAGAAACGCATAATCTCCTCGTTCATGCGGTACTGCATGCGCAACAGTGTGACGACCTCTGGCTTATTTTCTACGATACGCTCCATTAAGGTCTTCCCAAGACCGCCCTTCAGGGCTGCGATACTCTTTACTGTTGGTGGCAACTGACAATGATCGCCCGCCAGAATCACACGGGAGACACGTCGGATAGGTATCCAACAGGCTGCCTCAAGAGCCTGTGCAGCCTCGTCAATAAAGACAGTACCAAACTTCTGACCGTCAAGCAGGCGGCTTGCAGAGCCGACAAGCGTAGAGGCGATGACACGAGCCTCACCGAAGAGGTCGGCATTAATACGTACCTCCAACTCGGTAGCCCTACTCTTCAGTCGTTCCAATTTCTGATGATACCGTTCGTCGCCTCGCTTGCGATGGGTACGGAGCTCTCGGATAGCCTTACGAATAGCCCACAACAGTTCATAATCAGGATGTGCCTCGAAACGCCGTTCATAGGTAAACGACAGCATCTTATCATTGACACGCGTCGGGTTACCAATCCGTAAGACATTGATGCCACGATCCACAAGCTTTTCGGAAATCCAGTCCACCGCCATATTACTCTGTGCACATACCAGTACCTGATTCTCCCGTCGAAGCGTCTCATAGATCGCTTCTACAAGTGTTGTGGTCTTGCCGGTGCCTGGAGGACCATGCACTACCGCTACATCCTTGGCACGAAGCACCTTGTTTACAGCCTCTTCCTGTGTCGCATTCAAATAAGGGAAATGAAGCGACGCAAAACTATAGGTCTCCGCCTTCTGTCTGGAATAGAACAGATCCCGGAGATAACCCAGACGTCCCTTCCCCTTGATAGCTCGGTCGAGTGCTTCGAACATCGTCCGATAAGACGTCTCATCGAAAAACAACTGAATGCCCACATTCTCCGCGCTCTGTACGTCAATCAGAGGAGCTGTGTCGGGGACAGTCACCACCATACGGTCGCCATCGACATAGCTGACAGTACCGGAAAAAGGAAAATAATGGATACTGGACTTCTTCGCATTATCGTTTCTCACCTGAAAGAAAGCCACCGGTCGACCAAACTCGAAGTTATGTTCTATCATACCCGATGCCACATCGCCATCCTGTGCTTTCTCTTTGTCGCCCTGACGGTACACCTCCAAAGCCAACTGGTTCAGAGAGTTGTAATAGCTCCTACCGATCTTCAAAGGATACCAGGCATCACCACGCATCACCTTCCGCTGCAGTCCCATCTCCTCGGTCTGCTTACGAAAAGCATCTTTCTCCGTCTGATACTCCAACTGGAGTAGCAGGCGTTGTTGCTGAAGTGCCATGATCGGTGAGTCCATATCTCGACTGCAAAGGTATACAAAAAAAGAAACACAATGATGACGGTATCCTGAGTTTTTCACTTTTTTATAAAAAACATCGCACCTCTATATCTCCGTGTTTAAAAAAAGATGTAACTTTGCAGCCGAAATGAAACAAATACTTCTGATAAACGACGTGGTGGGCTATGGGAAGGTAGGCATGGGTGCGATGCTGCCAATCCTCTCTTATCTCGGCATTCCGACATATAGTCTGCCGACAGCCCTTGTGTCGAACACCCTCGACTACGGGAAGTTCAATATCCAAGACACGACAGAGTATATCCGTGGTACGCTGCCTGTATGGAAAGAGCTTGGTTTCGGGTTTGACGCCATCTGTACAGGACTGATGTTCAGCGACGAACAGGCCAGATTAGTGGCTAGTTACTGCAAGGAACAAGGAGCACAGGGTACGACCGTCTTCGTGGATCCTATCCTGGGCGACGGAGGCCGGCTTTATAACGGTGTGACACAAAAACAGGTGGAGTTGATGCGTGAGATGGTCTCTGTTGCACATCTCACCTTTCCCAACTATACCGAGGCCTGTTATCTGACGGACACGCCGATTGTCATGGAAGGAATCTCCTGGGAAGAGGCAAAGGTTCTGCTCGACAAGCTGAGAAGTATCGGCTGTAAATCAGCCCTGATTACCAGTTGTAAGATTGATGGCCAGAACGCCGTAGCCGGCTATAACCATTTCGATGACAGCTACTTCCACCTGGAATACCACGAGATTCCCGGTCTCTTCCATGGTACAGGCGACATCTTCTCAGCTGTGCTCATCGGTCATCTGTTGAATGGGGAGACTTTGAAGACTTCCACGCGTACGGCGATGGATACTGTCTTCCGCATGATTGACCGCTATCGTAATACTCAAGACAGGAACAAAGGCATTCCCATTGAGAAATGCCTTGATTTACTATAGACACGAAAAGCCGGGACACCTTATCAAGAAGTGTTCCGGCTTTCGATTTATCATGATTGAATGCAAAGATTTCGTTGGCAGTCGTCAACATCTCTCTACATATATAACCACGAAAAGCATAAAATACTGCACAGAAATCTGTTAAATGATGTTATTTACTTAAAGACAAGTGTCTCGAGTGTGCAGAGAGACTTCTCCTTTGTCGCCGACGAGAATTTAAGATAGATCGCATGCTTACCTGTCAACTCCGTCAGAGCAGGAAGCTCTGCTGCCAACTCCGTCGGCACTTTAGGCATATCGGTCTTCAGTTCTATCGTACCCAAGAGAGAACCACCCTGTGACTCCCATGGTCTGTCAATCATCACCTGGATGGTACCGTCGATACCCTCAGGAATCAGTTGAAGGAGTAGTTGAATATCCTTCTTCCCATATGTCTTAGTAAAGTTAAAGTACTTGTAGCCCACAATAGAGCCATCGGTATTGTTCACGACATTGTTGCTGTTATTCTTCAGATCATAAGGCGCTTCGAAATTCGTGTCCGTTCCGTATGAAGCCTCCACATACGAACCATAGAAGACATTATCCGGCCACTGGTGTTCCGCAACCTTCGGTCCCGTGTACCAGCAGGCGATACCGGCAGAATGACGCTCAAGAGGATTGAGGCCCTCCAAGGCAAAACCCTCGGAATTATACTCACCCTCGGAAATCTCCACCTTGCCACCGGGACCCTCTTCCACCTTCACCTCGATGGGAGCCACCATGGCCTGACGGGCATACTCATTTGTGCCTGTCTGACGATGATAGAACACATACCACCGTCCGTTAATCTCACAGATACTACCATGAGTATTACCAGAGATGGTACCAGAGGCTATCGTGTCGCCCTGCTCATTGATCTCACGACCACGACCATCAATAATGGTGCCGCCATAAGTCCAAGGTCCCAACGGTTTGTCGCTATAAGCATAGGCCAGCGTATAGTTTGTGTCGGGCAGACCGAACTCACCGTCCTTTGTCCAACGACTGTAGATAAACACGTACTTATCCTTGATCTTACGGATTGACGAGGCCTCGAAGAAACGGAACTCGCCCTCTTGGTCCTTGCCAGACACCATATCCTCGACCACAGCCGTACCAGGCTTGACCGTCGCCATCGTCGTAGGATCGAACTCCGCAGCATAAGAGCGTTCAAAGCCCCAATAGCCATACACACGACCATCATCATCGACGAACACGGCCGGGTCGAACCTCAGCACACCATCTACCTGATTAGGATCATCGGCATTCCAGTTGCACACCTCAAAAGGACCGTCGGGTCTGTCACTCTTGGCAATCAGTCCGTTACGCATCCCCGTCTGATCGTTAGGGAAGAGATAATAGGTCTTTTTGCCTTCGGCATCTGTCACCAGCGTCACATCTGGAGCGTAAAGTACATCAGCAGTCCCTGCAGAATCGAAAGCCTCCCCCTTCGCATTCTTGTCAACAACTAGAATCACGCCATCGTAGCGCCAGTTGTTCAGGCTATCCACCGAAGCCGACCATACCACCTGATCGCGACCACAGTACATGGTCTTCAGGTTGTCGTGCGACCCATAGATATACACACGCTGTTTCCCCGGCTGATCAGGATCCTCGAACACATACGGTTCCCCATCGGGGATATGCTCCCACATAGGAAGAAAAGGATTACCAACGGTGGTCAGTCCCGACTTTGCACTCTCTGTCTGCCGTGCACACGAGATAGTCATCACTGCGCAGCAGGCCACAGCGACGCTCATCATGAGGGCTTTTGCTTTCATCTCTTGTTTTTTATGAAATTATCTGGCTGCAAATATACAATAATTTCTTCAGTTTCCCGTGTAGTTTCATCGTATATTTCTTCATCATCTCACAAACTTTTCATACCTTTGCAGCGATGTCGACGAAGTGGCACCCCCTATACACGGATATTGAGAAACCCCAGCGGTTCACCTGGCCGTTCTGTTACGAGCCCCATCCCCTGTGCCTGTTGGCCACCGAGGAGGTGAGGCGAGAGGTAGCGCGCATCAATCCCTCCGAGGGGAAGATGTTCGGCGTGCTCGTCGTGGAGCGGACGACCGACGAGGGACCGGCACTCGGTTTTCTGGCCGCCTATTCCGGTCTGCTCGAAGGGCGTAACGACTGGCCTTACTTCGTGCCACCGGTGTTCGACGCCCAGCAGCCCGATGGTCATTTCAAACAGACCGAGCAGGCCATCTCCGCCCTGAACCACACCATCGCGACCATGACCGATCAGACCGACAGCGGCGAGCTTAAAACCCTGAGGGACCGCCGTCGCCAACTGTCGGAAGAACTTCAGCAGTGGCTCTTCCATCAGTACCAGCTGCTGAATGCCAGAGGCGAGACGCGCGATCTCGTCGACATCTGGCACGACTACCATGCCTCGCCACGCATCCAGAAGAAGTTTCCCCTGCCGCCAGGCGGTACCGGCGACTGCTGTGCACCGAAGCTGTTACAATATGCCTATCGCCATGCTATGCACCCCGTCTGCATGGCCGAGTTCTGGTGGGGCGACAGTCCGCGCAGCGACAAGCCCCATACCGACCACGAGTCGGGCCTTATCCGCCACCATGGACAGTTCTACCCCGCCTGTCAGGGCAAATGCAAGCCAGTACTCTCATGGATGCTGCAGGGCCTCCTTGTCGATCCCGACCCAGAGAAGAGCCAACGGCCCCAGGAGGAGCCTGTCACCATCTATGACGACGATAGCATTGCTGTTCTCAACAAACCAGCCGGACTGCTGAGCGTACCTGGCAAGAACGAGACCCATTCCGTAGCCACATGGGCCCAGAAGCGATGGCCCGGCGCAGTGCCCGTCCACCGTCTCGACCAAGCCACGTCAGGCCTCATCATCGTGGCCAAGACCGCCGAGGCCTACCGGTTGTTGCAGGAGCAGTTCACCGCCCGCACCATCAGGAAGAAATACATCGCCCTCGTTGAGGGTATCCCAGCGTCCCCTCATGGCATTATCGACCTGCCGCTGCGTCCCGATCCTGTAAACCGTCCCCGTCAGGTCGTCGACCATATCCACGGCAAACGTGCCATCACCGAGTACCGCCTCCTCTCCGACCAACCTTGCGGTCAGTCTCCGTCAGGAACGCCCCGCTCGCTCCTCGCCCTCTGGCCCCATACCGGCCGCACCCATCAGTTGCGTATGCACTGTGCCCATCCCGAGGGACTCGGCTGTCCCATCGTGGGCGATGCACTCTACGGATGTCAGGCCGACCGCCTCTATCTGCAGGCCCAGTCGGTCAGCTTCATACATCCCGTCACAGGTCAACGTCTGCACTTCGAACTTAACGACACTTTTTTCACTTAAACAACAAATAAACGCTATTCAGTTATGGTAAAGCACATTATCCTCTGGACCCTAAATCCAGAACTCTCCGACGACGAGAAGCAAACGGTCAAGGCAGGTATCAAACAAGGACTTGAGGCACTCGTAGGCAAGGTGCCCGGACTGCTTGATGTGAAAGTCCACATCGACGGTCGTCTGGCCTCGTCGAATGCCGACGTGATGCTCGACAGCACCCTCGAAAGTCCTGAGGCCCTGAAGGGCTATGCTGTCCACCCCGACCACGTCGCCGTGGCCAATGGCAAGGTTCGTCCCTACACCGTTCAGCGCTCCTGTCTCGACTTCGAGATCTAATCGGTCCCTGAGCTTGTCGAAAGGTTGTCCCTAAGCGGTTGCTGAGCCTGTCGAAGCATCGAAGAGCCTGTCAAAGCACCGAAGGGTCTATTCCGATATATCTTTACAAAAGACCGTTCATAACTTGCGTGGTGGCCAGGAACATCAGAATGAGCCTCGTACACGCGAGTTTTGACTACTCTTTATATTTGCCTGAAAATAAGGCAATTATATATGTACGAGAACAGGGTGGCATCTTACGCTCAACGAGATAGGCTCCAAGAGTCGTTCAGATAGGCTCCACAAGAGAAAGAGATAATCCCTTAGGGGGTATAGGGATTATCTCTTTCACTTGTAAGTGCCATTCCTTACAGTCGTGGAGACTATCTCTTTGACTGTTAGAAGGCACCCCCACCCGGTGTAGCCTCGTTCTCCACTCCGAATAGGGCAAAAAGGGAGTAAAAAACCCCTCTGGTTTTTCTAGATTGCAACTTCAGGGGAACGCTTTTTCAGGCACTTTTTTAGGACAAATAGAGAGATTATTCCCTTCGATGCTAGCACTTTAAGTTAGACGACATTCTGAGGATTACCCTTCAGGAAGCACCGGATGTTCTCGACAGCCTTCCTTATCAGGCGCACTCTTGCCTCCGTGGTAGCCCAAGCGATATGTGGTGTAATATAGGCATTAGGCTGCTGTAACAAAGGATTGTCAGCAGCAGGCGGCTCCATAGAGAGCACGTCGGCACAGAAAGCAGCCAACCGCCCTCCTGACAAAGCATCGGCCACCGCCTGTTCGTCGACCAATGGTCCTCGCCCTGTATTGATCAGAATGGCTGTGGACTTCATCTGTTGCAGCGACTCTCGATTGATGAGGTGACGGGTAGTATCGGTGAGCGGACAATGTAACGAAAGTATATCGGCTGTTGACAAGAGCTCATCCAGCGAGACCTTCTCGATACCCTTCGGTAGTACATCCTTACTGCTGAGGGCCTTAACTTTCATGCCGAATGCCTGTGCAATCTCAGCCACCCGCAGGCCAATATTCCCAAGTCCGACGATGCCAAACGTCTTGCCGGCCAGTTCAGTCAGAGTGGTGTCCCAATAACAGAAGTCCTTGCTCCTACTCCATGAACCAGCTCTATTCTGCACCGCATAATGTTCTGTGCGATTTGTCACAGTCAGCAGATGCGCAAACACCATCTGCGCCACACTTTCGGTACTATAGGCCGGCACATTGGTAACCACGATCCCATGGTCGCGGGCTGCCACGACATCCACCACATTATAACCTGTTGCCAGGACGCCGATATATCTCAGCTTGGGCAACTGCTCTATCACCTCTTTATTCAGCACAACCTTATTGGTTAGTACGATCTCTGCATCAGCAGCCCTCGACACCGTTGCATCAGATGGTGTGCGCTCGTACACTGTCACATCACCCAACGCTTCCAGTTCCTCCCATGACAGGTCACCAGGGGCTGCCGTAAATCCATCAAGTATGACGATCTTCATCTTTCCAAATAGCTTTTATGACCGCTACAAAGATATAAAAAGTTTGGGAGTATCAACGACTATTCCCGAAATAATTACCCAACAAAGGCTTTTCATACAACAAAAAAAAGAGAACCTGCCAATAGCAAGTTCTCTCTCATATCTTAAGAAATAATGCGATTACTTCTTGTTCAGGGCGAGGTCGATAGCCACAGCTACAGATACGGTAGCACCAACCATCGGGTTGTTACCCATACCCAGGAAGCCCATCATCTCTACGTGTGCAGGAACAGAAGAAGAGCCTGCGAACTGAGCGTCTGAGTGCATACGACCCAGTGTATCAGTCATACCATAAGAAGCGGGACCTGCTGCCATGTTATCGGGGTGCAGGGTACGACCGGTACCACCACCAGAAGCTACTGAGAAGTAGGGCTTGCCAGCGAGCACGCGCTCCTGCTTATAGGTACCAGCTACGGGGTGCTGGAAACGGGTCGGGTTGGTAGAGTTACCAGTGATGGATACGTCTACGTTCTCCTTCCACAGGATAGCTACACCCTCGCGAACATCGTCGGCACCATAGCACTTTACCTTCAGACGGCTGGGGTTGTTGCCATAAGGAACCTC
>JAEEGL013185741.1_pt1 | contig 20190 bp, 14 predicted proteins | sample 9134231 | NCBI WGS metagenome assembly JAEEGL01 (sample SAMN16246548, study PRJNA631951) | gut metagenome | biome: gut microbiome; feature: rumen; material: fiber-attached | host: Bos | place: Iran: Karaj | collected 2018-10
CTGCCGGCTATAACGGCATCCGTGACGAGCACATCGCCGCGGTGGCGCGGGAGATCGAGAAGCTGCCCGGCGACGTGGTGGATACCGATGATTTCCGCTCCGCATGTTACCGCGCCGGCGTGGATCCCGACAATTTCACCCAAAGCGACCTGGACGACCTGCAGGATTATCTGGACCGATAAGGGAGAAGACATATGAAACTGCTTCACACTTCCGACTGGCACCTCGGCGCATCGGAGGAAAACCGTTCACTTCAGGAAGATCAGCAGTTCTTTATCAGCGAGATCTGCCGTATCATTCGGGAAAAACAGGTCGATGCGGTCCTTGTTGCCGGAGATATTTATGACCGATCTGTAGCGTCTGCGGACGCGATCTGGCTCTATGATTCCGCCATGACACATATCTGCAAGGATATGGGCGTACCGGTCTGCGTCATCGCAGGGAACCATGACAGCGCGGAGCGCCTTTCCAGCTGCAACGAGCTGCTCTCCCAGGTCGGCCTGCACATTGCCGGCTCACTGACGAGGGACCCACAGATCGTTGATCTGGGTGATGCGGAGGTTTTCCTGCTGCCGTGGATCACCGAAATGAAGGTCAAAAGCGTATTCACGGAAGAAAAGGATCGTATCCAGAGCATTGAGGACGCATACCGGGTAGTAGCCGACCGGTATAGAGCTGCCTTTTCACCCGGCAAGAAACACATTTTGCTGGCGCATGCTTATATTGCAAACACAGAGACTTCCACCAGTGACAGGGCAGCGGAGATCGGCTTCGCTTCTCAGGTTCCGGCAGGTGTATTTGAGGGCTTCGATTACGTGGCTCTTGGGCATCTGCATAAGCCGCAGGATGTCACACCCACGATCCGCTACTCCGGAACTCCGATGCCCTACTCCTTTGGCAAAGAGGAGACCCAGGAGAAGAGCGTAACGCTTATCGACACAGCAGCCATGGAAAAAACGGTCATCCCGCTGCCCCTCCTGCACCGCCGGACAACGATAACCGGCACACTGGAGGAGGTGCTCCACCCTGCCTGCATGGATGAGATGAAGAACGGCTATGTGCGTGCGATCGTTACAGACAGTTATATCGGGCTGGAAGCCATTGCCGGACTGCGGCAGGTATATCCGAATATTCTGACCTGGACAGGGAAGTCGTTCGAGAACGACTCGGCGACAGTTACGATGACGCTGCAGGAACTGGAAGAACTGGAACAGGACCCGGTGGAGGTCTTCCGGTATTTTTGCAAGGAAGAACTCGACGTGCAGCCGGATGAGCGACTGACCGCATTGTTCGAAGACGCCGTAAGCGCTGTTGAGGGGGTGCGGGAATGAAACCACTGAAACTTGAACTGCAGGCCTTCGGTCCGTTCGTTGAAAGACAGGAAGTGGACTTTGAAAAGCTCTCGCGGAACGGGATCTTCCTGATCAAAGGCGAGACCGGAAGCGGGAAGACAACGATCTTCGATGCTATGACCTTTGCCCTGTATGGGGGCGGCAGCGGCGAATCGGCAAAAGTCAAAACAGGCAGAAACGATTTGGAAGCCTGGCGCTGTACCCAGGCACCCTGGAGTACGGAGACCTTCGTCGCGTTGACATTTTCCACACACGGGAGAAAATACCTGTTCAAAAGAGGCCTGGTTCCAAAGCGCACGAGCCTTTCAGCGCTGCATGAAGCGGGCGAGATCGACGAAAACGGCAACCTGATCCCTTTTTTTGAGAATACCAAAGCGGATAATATGACACAGAAAGCGGAGGAGCTCGTCGGCCTGACAAAAGAACAGTTCCGGCAGGTCGTCCTTCTGCCGCAGGGACAGTTTGAGCGGTTCCTGACCGCGTCGTCCAGTGAGAAGCAGGACATTCTGCAGAAGATCTTCGGCACAGAGCGCTGGGGCAGCTATGCCGAGGTGTTCTACAATAATGCAAAAACCCGAAAAGACGCTCTGGACAACGAGAACAGGGAAGTGCTTCTCTCTCTCGGGGAAGAGGAGCTGACCGACGTCGAAGCTCTGGCGGAGAAGATCGAGAGGATGAAGGCAGAGCAGATCGAGATCGCCCGGCTACATCAGGATTTCGAAGGCGAAACAAAAAAGAAAGCGCTGGATGACGACAGGCTTCTCGCGAAGGATTATCAGGATCTGCATGAGCAGGAAGACCTTGTTTCAAAGCTGGATGGGGAAAAAGAAGAGATAGAAGCGCTGAGGGACGCCTACGAAAAAGCGGAAAAGGCGGAGCCCCTACGTGCACTCATCAGCGTTTTCGAGAAAGCCGATGAGGAACTCACACTAAGAAAGAATGCGGTGTCCGACCTGAAGGGTGAATTACCGGAAAAAGAGAAAGCGGCAAATGATGCTGCCGAAACAGCCGAGACCCACGCGGCACAGTCTCCTGTGGCGGACCTGACGAAAACGATCGGAGAATACGAATCGAAGCGCAGGTCCTATCAGGAGTATGGCGGGCTCAAAGAAGCTTTCAGCAACGCTGAGGGGGAACAGCGGAAGGCGAATACTGCGGACAAACAGGCACAGACTGCGCTGGAGACCGCTGGGCGAATGGCCGCTGAGGCAAAGCTGGCATTCGACAAGGCGGACGCGGACGCACGACAGAAACGTGACCGCTATTTCAGCGGGATCTACGGCGAGATCGCGGCAGAACTGAAAGAGGGAGAGCCCTGCCCGGTCTGCGGCAGTACGACCCATCCGAAACCTGCGGAAAAGGCTGCCGACAGCGTTAGCAAAGAAGAGATGGAGTCCGCGCAGAAAACAGCGGACGAGAAACGTGTTCTTTGGACGGAAGCCGAGGATCAGCGAATCAAGGCCGAAAAGGATAAAAATGCTGCATTCGAGCGGCTGAAGCAGGCTGAAGCGTGTATGCAGACGGCACTGGCCAACAAAACGGCCGCCGAGAAGAACCTGATCGAGGGGATCGCCGACGAGACAGCGCTGCAGGCCGCGATCGATGCACTGAAGGAACAGATCGAAGCGTACAACGAAAAAACCGGGCAGCTAAAGAGACTCAGTGATAGGGCAGCCGAGGAATTGAATGCCCTGAACACAAACATCCTCACTGCGAAAGGCGAACAGGAAACGGCAGCGGGGAATCGGCTGGCGGCTAAGGATGCGCTGGAAGACGCCATGCGGGAAAAGGGATATCCGGACCTTGCGTCGGTTAAGAACGCTCTCATTTCCGCCGAGAAACGCAGCGCGATGCATGAGTGGATCGTTTCATACGATACGTCGTGCCGGGAAGCCGCGGAGGAACTCGGAAAGCGGAAAGAAGCCGTCTCCGGCAAGGCTGAACCGGATGCGACCCTGTTCGAAAAAAGGCAAAAAGAGATCGATGAAGAAATATCGGCGTATACCCAGAAGGATACAAAACTGAAGACGGGGATCGACCGGCTGGAGAAGAAACGCAGAACGCTGGAGACAAAACAGCGGAATTATAAGGAGAATATCCGGCAGGCGGAAAGCGACCTTGCCCTAGCCAGAAAACTGCGCGGGGATACGGGGGTCGGCCTTCAGCGATACGTGCTGGCTGTCATGTTCAACCAGGTCATCGGCGAGGCGAACCGGATGCTCCAATACGTGCACGGCGGGCGGTATCATCTGTTCCGGTCCGACGAGCGAGGGGCGGGCAACAAGCGCGGCTTGGAACTGAAAGTGCACGACAACCGCAGCCCGGAAAAAGAAGGGCGAAGCGTCAGCATGCTGTCCGGCGGCGAAAAATTCCTTGTCTCGCTGGCGCTTTCTATCGGCATGTCAGCGGTCGCGCAGAGATCCGGCGTACAGATCGAGGCGCTGTTCATCGACGAGGGCTTCGGCACTCTGGACAACAGTTCCATCAACGACGCCATGACCGTGCTGGAGAGCGTGCGGCCGAACAGCGGCATGATCGGCATCATCAGCCACGTCGAGGTCCTTGAAGCCACTCTCCAGACCCAGCTCAACGTGATCAAGCGAGAGACCGGCAGTGTGATCGCAGAGGCGTAAACAGTCGGATGAAGGACGAATTCTGTTCTTTGGTGACATGGTGATTATGATCATCATCTTTCAGATATTGCTGTGGATATGGTTCCTTGGCTGTACGGTGACGTACCGGGCCGGCAAGTTCCTTCTGGTGGAGGGGATGGGCGTGAAAAGCGCCGAATTCGCCGTGCTCTGCCTGTACAGCCTGGGGATCATGGCATATCACTGCACGCGTCCGGCGGGAAGATGGATCCTGTTCGGGATCCTGGCACTGTGGTTTTTTGTGCAGTTCATGTGCCACTGGTACTACACCATTTTCGGCGCGGACGAGAGAAAGCTGAAGGGATACAACGAGTGCTTCCGGGATACGGTCCGCCTTTTCCCGATGAGCGACACGAGGCTGGTGCCCGATCTGTACCATATCGTGCTGCACGCGCTGATCCTGCTGAACGCCGTTTTGTGCCTTATATAGGATCATCCGGGCAGTATCCCTGTTTTGAAAGGAAGAGCGGAATGGAACGAAGCAGAATGGAAGCGTTCAGCGACGGCGTGCTTGCTATCATCATCACCATTATGGTGCTGAACCTGAAGGTGCCGGAGGGGAAGGGCTTTTCGGATATCCTGGGCGTGCTTCCTCAGATCGGCGTCTACGCGCTGAGCTTTGCGTATATCGGCGCATACTGGAACAACCACCACCATACGGTCCACGTCGTGACTGCCGTGAACGGCAAGATCTTATGGGCGAACCTGCTGTTCCTGTTTTTCATCTCCCTGCTGCCCTTCGCCACCGACTGGTTCGGAAGGAACCTGTACGAACCGGTGCCGACGCTCATCTACGGCGTGGTGCTGTTCCTTACGGCGGTGTCTTTCTTCCTGCTGCGATGCGCTATCATTACGCAGGACGAAAACAGCCATGTGCTCCGGCAGGTGATGGAAAGCGACCGGAAGGGGACCGTCACGGGCATCGTGTATGTCATCGCGCTGGCCCTGGCCATGTTCGTCCCGAAGGTGTCCGTGATCCTGTACACGGCGCTGCTCGCGCTCTGGTTCATGCCCGACCGCAAGCTGGAAAAAGCGCTGTACGGAGACCGGGACCGGAATTGAAAACAGGATCGGAAAAGCTCCCGCCGGCGTCTGCCGGCGGGAGCTTTTTCTGATCGCAGTGTAATAACGTCCGGGGAGAGATCAGAGCTCGATCAGCTCGTATTCCGTGCTGCCGATGCCCAGTTCTGCGGCGGCTTCGATGGTGTGGACGCCATGGCGGGATTCCACGCGCTCCAGGAAATGCGCCTGCCCCGGATCGTCCTTCGCGGCGTAGATCAGGTCCATGCAGGCCCGGTCAATGGCCACGGGGTCCGTGGAGGCAAGGATGCCGATGTCTTTCATGCAGGGGTCCTCCGCGGCGCCGACGCAGTCGCAGTCCACGGAGAGGTTCTTCATCACGTTGATAAAAGCGATCTTCCCCTCGAAATGCCGGGCCACGGAAGCGGCAGCGTCTGCCATGGCCTCGCAGAAACGATCTTTCCCGGCATGGACCTGCCACGTCTTGAACCTGTCGTCCGAGACGCCGCCGGAATGGATCAGGGCTTTTCCGGCCGAGGAAGCGCAGCCGATGGAGATCTGTTTGAGCGCCCCGCCGTATCCGCCCATGGGATGCCCTTTGAAATGAGCGAGCACGAGCATGGAGTCGTAGTTGATGATGTTCTTTCCGAGGCGGTTCTCCTTCAGCACCTTGCCGTCCGGGATCGACCAGACTACGTCCGGCCCCTCGGCGTCCATCAGGTCCACGTTGAAGACCTTGCTCCAGCCGTGGTACTCCATGAGCTTCCGGTGGGACTGCGTATGGTCGCGCACGCCGCCGTTGGCGTCGCCGTAGGCGGTGTTGCATTCCACGATGGTGCCCCCGACCTCCTCGACTATGGGTTTCCAGAACTCGGGACGGAGGAAATTCCGGTTTCCTTTTTCACCGGAGTGCACTTTGGCCGCCACCCGGCCCGGCAGGGCGATCCCAAGCGCGTGATACATCTCCACGACCTTTTCGGGCGTGATCTCCCTTGTGAAATAGACCTTTGCTTTCATGTTCGCTCCTTTGCTTCGGTTCAGGCCGCAACGGACGTTCCGACCGCGGACGGACGATCTTTTTTCTGTATTACAAAACATTATAACACGGCCCATCGGGTCTTGTCACGCCCGAAAAGCGACATACAGATCCACGGCAGAGGATCAATTTCGTTGAAAAAGCACTTGCCGAAGCAAGTGCATAATGACATTAGTGAAATCTTTTGCCCGGCGTCAAAAGGTGAGATCAAACGCTGACGCGTTTGGTGAAATCGATCGCTGCGCTCACGGTGAAATGAAATAAATCCACCCACGCCCGCAGGCATTTCACTGCCCGAAGGGCAATTTCACATGCGAAGCATATTTCACAAATCCACGCAGTGGATTTATTTCGTTGAAAAAACCTCGCCTTTCGACGAGGTTTTTTCTGCCAAGAAGTTCGTAAAACAACAAAAAAGGTGAAATCGTTGATTTCAACAGGGTTGGACTTTACAAAGGTGTCGTGTCTAGAAGCGAGAAGCGCAACAAAGAATCGATAAATGTTGATTTACATACAGTTCAACTTCACATTCTGAGCGTTTTTTAGGGGCTGAAAAAGGGGAGAGGCTGAGTGGCCTCTCCCGCATTTCTGCTTAGTAGTACTCGACCTTCACTTTGACGACAGCCTTTTTACCCGAACCATCATTGGCAGTCACGGTAATCTTCGCTTTTCCATTTTTCATATTTGAGTATACTTTCAGATGTGGCAAATCGTTAATCGTGACGATTTCGGCGCCAGCAACATCCGGGTTGCTGGACTTGATGGTGTATTGATTATATCCTAGATAAACGCTGTTATCATCGAACCAGGCATACAGATAGAACTGTTCATAGTTTGCAGGGTAAGCCCCACCTGTTCCATCCTGATGATAGATAGTCATTTCCTGTGTGGTTTCGAAATCAAGCGTGACCTTGGTGATAGGCTTTAGAATGCCGTAGTATACTCCGCTTTCCAGGTGCGAACCATCGGTCGTTTCTGCCTTGACATATGTCCATATGCCATAGGTGTCTAAATACGGTATTAAAGCCTTATTTACAGTGAGCTTTCCAGACTGGTCCACTTTGATCCATTTTTTGGCGAGGATAAGCGACCGCAAACCAGCGGGATCGTCTCCATCATTAACGCCTACTTCTCCGATGGACCATTTGACTTTAGTAACAGATGGCTTTCCAAATGCATCTCCCAGTTTGGCATAGTTCTTCGAAGATTTACCGGCAGCAATATAGATTTCGTCTGGTGACTCATCATCATAGTAGCCTTTCTGAGGTACTACTTTGATACTGGATGCCGGAATGATTACCCGAACCTTTACTGTGGCCTTCTTTCCGCTTGCATCGGCAGGCTTGTAGGTGATAGTCGCAGTTCCTTTTCCTACAGCAGTTACCTCGCCTGACTTGTCTACAACAGCAACCTTCTCATTGCTGCTTTTCCACTCAAAGTCCTCTGCATCGGTTTCAGCAGAAAGGCAGACACGTGTCGAGCGCCAACTCTTTTCATCTCCGTTGTGGTATTCAGATTCCGCAGTAAAAAGGTCAAACTGTTTGACTGTACCATTTCCGTTCAGTGTATAGTTATTATAAAACGGTACTTCATTTGAGAAATAGATACCCTGGACTTCGGTGGCGAGAGGCCGGATTTTCACCAGCTTGGACGATTCGATACCTCCGTCTTTTGGCGTGGCATAAACAGTGACGGAGATGTCATCGTTGGGAGAAACGACGGCAGGAACACTGAGTTTTCCTTTTGAATCAATAGTGATTCCGTGAGGGTTATCAGATACTGACCAGACAATTGCTTTGCTGTTTGCATAAGAAGGAAACACGGATGCTTTGTATGTAGCTGCCTTGCCAGGCGCCACATAATCAAGACCGGTGATATCCACATGTGTCACCAATTGTTTTACCGTTACCTTGCATGTGGCTGTGGCGTTAGAACCATCTTGCGCCTTAACGGTAATGGTGGATTTTCCTTTCGCGAGGGCGGTCACGGTCCCATCGTTGTTCACCGCAACGATTTTCGGGTCGCTACTTGAGAAAGAGACAACAGGTGTTGGAACTTCATTTCCTGCAGCATCATAGGCTGTAACGACAAAGTTGGTTTCCACATGGTCAAGAAGGAGCTCTACCGATAGACTGCTCTGGTTGAGCGAGATCGTCTTTACAGGGGCCTCCTGCGTGAGAAGGATCTCAATATCGCGAAACACTCCTTGATCAGCCGATGAAGTTGCCCGAACCGTAACAGTCTCCCCGGCGGAGGCAGTGCTGGTCTTCAAAACGCCATTCGCAGAACCGATCGACACGCCTTCCGGCGGGTCAACAAGCGACCATGTTACTTTCTGCTCTGCCTGCTCCGGGAGAACAGCTGCTCTCAGCGTAACGGATGTTCCCGCTGAGAAAGATACAGGAGGAGTAAGCACCTCGATGCTGATTGGATCTGCATAACCAACGGTGAAAGACTTGGAAACCACCTTGCCCACTACTCCCAGACCGTTGACACGGATTGCTTTAATTGTGACTTTCTTACCGACCGTAAACCCGTTATCTTCTGTAATCAGAAGAGGAGCGGAATACAACTGCCCGACAGTGACCACACTGTTTTTAACCACAGGAGTCTTTCCGTTCAGGGTATAAACAATATCGTCCACGTCTGGATTAACCGGACTCTCTATTTGTACTTCGGTACCATAGGCGGCTTTGGATCCGGAGAGGTCGGCGACTTTGATCACAGGCGCCTGTGTATCCTTTGCAAAGAGTTTGGCGGCATCTATGATCCCGTTTGTTTTTGAGGATTTGATTGCTTTTTCCACCTTGGCCGGCGCTGCACCGGGGTTCATGGAAAGATACAGGGCACATACACCGCTGACTACGGCTGCTGCCATTGCTGTGTTGCTCATGAACGAATAGCTGTTGTCAGGAGAAGTCGACAGCATGGCGGACCCCGGCGCAAGAATGTCCTCCCAAGAACCATATGGAGAGAATGCGGAGCGTCTGCCGGCAGCATTTACACTGCCGACGGTAATCATTCCGGGAATGTTGTAAGCGGCGGGATAACTTTTGCTGTTGCCGGCTACGTTGCCCATGGAGGTCACAATCGTAATATTCTTGTCCTGGACTGCATGTTTCAGCGCCGTTTCTTCTGCATAGCTGTATGCAATACTGCTTTGGCTGAGGTTGATCACCTGCGCAGCATTGATGCCATCATAATCGGCAGCCATATATATCGCAGCCACATAATCAGCAATATCGAAACTTGTGCGCACCGCCATGATGCTTGCATCAGGCGCGATGCCTGCTCCGCCTTTTCCGTTGTTAATATGGGCGGCAATTATACCGGCAACAAGGGTGCCCTGATCATCGGCATAGCCCGTATGGCTGCTGTCTGTAATTGCCCACGCCTCTGGAACGAAGGAGTTTAATTCCTCGTGAGACGCATCAACACCGCTGTCGATAACTGCAACGGTAATACCGGCACCTTTTGTAACGCCCCAGACCTCATAGGTGTTCACCATGTCATGCATGTACTGATATAGTGAATACGTTGGATCTGCAAGGTATTCATCCGGATCGTCAGAGTTTTCGTACCAAGACTCCCAGCTTTCGCGGACATTCACACGCTCTCCGCTCATTGCACTATACTGTGAGGATGGATCCAGCGGTTCGTCATGATAATCCAACGCTGTGGGAAGGATTTGGTTAGCTTCTACCGCAGGCAGAGACAAAGCCAAATCCTGAGCTGCAGTGACTGCCTCCACCGTGCTGGCTGTGGTGAGTGTCAGCACCGCTACCCCCTGCTGAAAGCTCTTTAGTTCAGCATTGTATGCCTCTGCGACAATTCTGGCATACTCCTCATCGGCTGCCAAAAAGAAGACTTCACCTTCCCGGTAGTCCTTGCCCGGTTCCAGACTCTCTATGAGGGCTGCGACATCATGGTCGGCCAGAGCTTGCTTTTTGGCAAGTTCCTCCGCGGAAAGTTCATACCCATCGGGCATCCCTTTGAAACCGAACGGTATTGTTGCTTTTGGTATGAGTTTGATCACCGTACCCCAGACGGTTTCTTCCGTGACATGAAGCGTTCCGGAGAGTGAATCGGATTCTCCTGTAGTTTCACCCTCCCTATCTCCCATCGTGAACACGGCCGAATACTCATAGACGCCGGGAAGAAGCAGGAACGATGCAATACAGGAATACCCATTAGCGGAATCAATGACTTGTTCTTGGCCTTCAGGGGTTTCTCCGTTTTCTCCAATTCCCGATTCCTGGCTGGCGAGGTATTCTTCGATCTCAGTTTCAGACACCGGAGCGATGACTCCTTCTTGGCTTAAAACCGTTAGAGTGAACTCTTGCGTAGAAGCGAAGCGTACCAACACAGGAACAGGAAAAAACTCTTCCGGTTCCTCTTCGTATGCCGGCTCAGCGGATACCCCTTCGCTCAGGTCGTTCTCAGGTTCCACATCATCTGAAGGGGCATCGGTGGAGGCAGGATCTTCATCTTGCGAAGGTGAAGCAATCGTGCCCTCACCTTCATCATCGGGAATCTCATCCGGCTCTTCTGAAGGATCCGGCGTTATCTCCGGTTCCTCTATGTCCTCAACGACCTCGGCAGGTTCTTCCGCTTCAGTCGCCAGCGCATTTACCGGCAACAGGGAGAATACCATCACCAGGGCCAGGATCAGAGACAGTACGCGTTTTTTCATTGAGCGGACCTCCAAACTAAAGGCAGGTGCCTATAATTTCACATTATAATGCTATCACTTTCTGAGCGGGATTTCAAGGAATAACAGGACTCGGCCGACTAAACCAAAGCGGTTGCGAGGCATGAAAAGGGGAGAGGCAATTGAGCCTCTCCCTGAAGATTCAGAGTATCCTGATCCGAGGTCATATGGGTCTCTTTTCCGCCAAAAACAGTAGAATCGTGAAATTCCGACATTTGGGCTTGATTTCGGTTTGATTTTGCCTGTTTCGGAGGCCGTGACAAAGGTATCTTATACAACAAAAACTGTGAGGAGTTCTTCCTCTCCAAACGGTTCAACTCTTTCACAAAACTGGACGGGGCGGTGCTTCTGGAAAAACTGGAGGAGGAGCAGGGGATATGACCGTGAAGGAATATCTGCGTCAGGCGCACCGCCTGGATCAGATGATCGACAGCGACCTGCGGGAAGTCGCGGCGCTCCGGGAACTGGCGGTGAGCGTATCCGCGATAGGGATGACGGAACGGGTGAGATCGTCGAGAAAGACGGAAGCGCCGTACGCCCGTTGCGTCGAAACAATCGTGGATCTGGAGGAGAAGATCGACAGGGAGATCGACCTCCTGGTGGAACTGAAAGAGCAAATCCGTACGGCGATATCTACCGTTGAGGATCCGGACGAGCGGATGGTCCTCAGATACCGCTACGTCAACGGCTTCACCTGGGAGCAAATCGGTGCGGAGATGCACGTCGACGGCAGGACGGCCAGACGATGGCATGAGGCGGCGCTGCTGCATGTGTCGCTGCCGGAGGAACCGATCGAAGTATAAGCCCGGTAGGGCAGTTATCGAGAAAGAGGAAGGATCGGGGACGTGGTTTAGTCAGGATCGCCTGGTTCTTCCTCTTCTGCGGCAAGTCTTGACTCTGTTCGTATGAAGGGTATAATACAGTTTAAAGATTTAAAACAGAGAGGAATGGTTCCTGTGAAGCCACGGTTTTCGCGCTCTGCCGGCTCAGCCTATCGTTATGCCAGAGGTTATCTGATCGTTCTCATCGCGCTTACGGTCGTGAACTGCATCTTCTATCTTCTTGGGGAAGATACCTATTACGCAGCATCCATCATGCTGGTTTACGGGATGTTCGAACCTTCCTTCCCGGAGATCATCGTTCCCCTGCTGATTTTCGCCGTCTTTGTCGCTGCGTGGATCCTCTCTAAGAGGAAGCCTGGTTGGATGGTCGTCGCGCTGGTCCTTTTCATTTTGGACACCCTGTATATTTTTGTGCTGGCTCTCGGCTATTCCTCATATTACGGGATCGGGCTCGGCACGGCCCTGCTGCAGTTTGCCCTGGATCTGATCATTCACGTCATCGGCCTGGTGATTCTGGCCATCGGCGTGAAGAAGCGGAAGATCGGAACGATGACGGACGAAGAACTCACTGCTGCCGGGACGGCCGCAGGCGTCGCTGCTGCCAGGATCGAAGGCGTCCCGGAGGAAGATTTTGCTCCGGAGATCCCGTGCAGTTTTACCGTGTCCTCACCCGGCGCACGCCGTAGCGCGTATTCTTCCGGCGCGCTCCGCTTCGGCCCCGAACGGCTGGTATTAGGCGGACGAACGGCTCTCTCTCAAGCGCTCATTGGCGTACTGGCGCCTCTTAAAGAGGTCGCTGGTGTGAGTTACGAGGAGATCGGCCCCGTTACGATTGCCAACAGGCACCAGACTTCTTTCTCTTTCCAGCTGACGGACGGGCGAACCGTGACTCTTTCGCTGGCCCGCCGCGAACGGGAACGCCTCTATCAGCTGATGGAACAGCATGGTGTGACCATGCCGCCCCTCAGCTGATCGTTGAAAAACAAAATAGTATCTGGAGCAACCCCGCCGCTTCGACATTCGAACGAAGCGGCGGGGCTGTCCTTATCCGAATCTCCGCATGTTGCGCTGCCGGAGGAACCGTTGACCATTGGGTAAATAATGCATAAGAATTGGCGGGAAAACTTCAATCGCTCTTTTTGACAAGAGACCCACGATGGACTATACTATACACAAGATGCGCCATTCAAATGCGAAGACCGCTTACGGTTGGATCCTCTTTGTGGCGCATCTTTGATTAGTAATTCTAAACGTTTATCGTTGGCGATCAAATGCTCGGAGGCAAATGATATGAAGTCAAAGAAAGCTTCCTGTTTCTTTTCCCGTGGTTGACAGCACTCACGTTTTGTGATACACATGTTATCGGAAGGACTTGTGTTGGAGTTGCCCGACTGCCTTCCAAGAGAGACTGGGACTTGTGTCGGAGTTGCCCGACTGCCCGGTCTCTTCTTTTTCGCTCTTGTTTATGAAAAAAGTTTTAAAAACCCCGAAAGTCGCCTGAAATGTCCGCTTTTGTCCCGAGACACCCACCCGCCCTTTGTGTTATAGTATAATCAGAGAAAAGCGAATAAGGGTACAGCCTCACGGAGAGATCCGCGGGGCTTTTTTCATGCCCTGAAGGCGGGAGGCGGCGATGAGGGAGTACAAGTCCTTTATCAAGACGGTCGGCGGGAACGAGGGAACGAAGTGTCGATACCCGACCCGGCTGGACACTTACGGCTGCGGATGCTCCCATAACTGCAGGTACTGTTACGCGAGGTCGCTTCTGGAATTCCGAGGTCTGTGGCGTCCGGGAGATCCCGCGGTCGCTGATATCGGGAAGATAAGCCGGAAACTGGACGGGATCCAACCGGGAAGCGTCCTGCGGTTGGGAGGGATGACCGACTGCTTCCAGCCGGCGGAGAAGAGACACAGGATCACCCTCCGAGTCATAGAGGAGCTGAACCGGCGGGGGATAAGTTACCTGATAGTTACCAAGTCCGCACTGGTTGCGGATGACGATTATCTCAAAATCTACGATCCCGTGCTGCGCTGGATGATGGACAACATCTATATCCGCACCGACCCGGCGGGGAATATCAAGCCGGACAAGGAGAAGTCTACGGAAAAAATCGATGGTGCCGTTGCCACGGTGATGGCCCTGGACCGGGCCATACGCTGCGGAAACGACACCAGCGAATCGGTTTATGACAGCCGGGGGCTGCTGTTTGTTTAGTAGTCTTTTGCCTCCAATTGTATGAGGTATTCCTCCCATGCCAGTTCATCAGTATCCCAGGAATGAGTCCACCAGTACATCATTACCGCATCAAATGCTTGCTTTTTCCCTCTTATAAAGTCCTTCTTGGGCATGTTTCGGTATAGGGTATTTAACCCAAACCGTTCGCCATTTGCTTTATAGTCATAGTCCCAAAACATATAACTGCTTAAATCAAATGTTCTTTTCTCCAGCAGGGAATCGTATTGGTGGTTTCTGATCTTTCTCGATTTTTCCCATATATTTGGTGTGTCTGAGAAATACGAACACCACTCTTCACAGAAGGCAAAGATGTTCACGCCGTACTTTTTGAATGTGTTGGCGGTCCAATTGTCAATACGGTCCGTGATATGTATGCCCTGATGCTCAAGAGTGTACTCGCTTCTTATTCGGTGCTCATCACGGATGAAGTTATAAATCATTTCTCCTTCGCCCTCTAGTTCTTTGACTCGCTTAATCGCCTTCGGATAAATAGCATATGAAAGAGAGCGAAACTCGGTATCGGTATTGAATAATAAGAAGTATCTGTCTTCTATCAGGTTTCGGAGCTGCCTGTGTACATGCTTGCCACTTCGGGAGTTTAAATCGACAAGCCAGTCTTGAACCTCAGGTGAGTACTTCGATACCAACTGACGGTATTTGTCCTGTTTCCGCTCCTCAAGGAATGTTTTTTCTGAATCCGGGCTGTTTTCAAGGTAATTGTCAAAGTATTCGAAAACGTAGTTTACGCAAGTCCGTATGTTTTCACTGCGCTTTGAAAGGTCATATTCATTAAGGCTGTCCTCTTTTTTGCGCATGAGAATGTACTGCTCAAGTGTCATAAGCATTCACCTGCTTCAGCTTCAATCTATGATTCCGGAGAGCAAAATCCTTAACTTTGTCGGTTGAGCCATGAACCTCGCAGTCGAAACCATCGAAAGAGAAGCTCTTCGTATAGGTTTTCCTGCTATCTAGTATTTGCTCCCAATTCAGTGCAGTTCCTTCGTGATTTCAGTGAAGAACTCCTCACTCCAAAGAGAAAGAACTCCTGTGTCTCGGACAAACGGCATGACATCCTGCTTCGCATTGTCAAAGTCGATCTGCTCAAAACGGCGGCGCAGCATTTCCTTCACATCGCCGATGCCGATATGTTCCTCCGGCCCAATATATCCGGACTGGGCGAGCCTTGCCTCCAGATGCGGCAGGTTTACAGTCGCGCCTCTTGAGAGATAAAAGACGTAGTCATAAAGGTCACGCCCCTTGACCCTGTTCTTCCAAGAACGGCAGATGACGGCGTGAATCTTGCCTGCAAACAGCGATGGTTCGTCATACAGCGTGATTTCATACGGACTCGGTCTCAGCCGATACTTATGTTCGAATGTAGCGAAAGCCGGAGGATCCGTATCGACTTCAAACTTGATCTTAATAACCTCGCTCGGCGTAATCGACCGGGCAAAACGCTCATCCGCATAAAAGAGCAGCATATGCTCGCGTGTGTTGCCCTTCAAAAAGGCGGACTTGATCGCGGAATCGACGGACTTTTCCTTCGTCTCGATTTGGAAATTCAGGCCGTGAGAGGCGACCTCGTTATGCAGCGCGGGAATATATGCGGCGAAATCAAAAGCCGGATCCGGCTCCAGAAGAGAGAAGTCCAGGTCTTCGGAAAACCGGTCGAGCCCATAAAACACACGCAGGGCTGTTCCGCCATAGAATGCGGCTTTTTTGAAAAAGCCCGCTCTGCTCAGACCGCAAAGGACAACCTCCTGCACGACCTCCTTAATTCCGTTCTTCCTGTCATACAGGGTCTCGCCTTGCTTCCCGGAAAGCATCTGCTCAAGAATTGGATCCATGGCGAAACTCCTTCCTGACGAATGATGTTAGCAACTGATGATTCTTTGTGTTGTACAGAGAAGCCAGGAACAGAAGTTCCTCCTTATTCATGCGCCGGAGCAGGTCCTGCTCCATTCGGAGATTTTCAAACAGCAGATTCTTCATCTCCTTTTGACTCCCGCACGGCGACACCTTGTACAGCTGATCGCATAGGGCCTTTTCCGGTGTGGCGACCTGGAAGGAGTATCCGTTTTCTTCCCGAAGCTCAACGCCGTAAGGATAAGCCTTGTCCGGCACATCCTGATAAGAGAACCGGCCAAAGGGCGTATCGTATTCCTTCCTGCGCTTCTTCCGAAACGTAGCGGAGGTAAACTGGTATACAGCTTCCGGAATCAAGCCGTAAAGCGCGAGGGCATACTCGAAAGAAAGATAGGACGGGCCGTAGATGCTGCCCGCCAGAAGGTACCCGGGCGTCTGTCTGTCAGTCTCATAGATCCCGCGGATAACGGGAATAAGTTCTCCGCTTAAAATCAGCCTCCGTATTTTGGATGTTGGATTGACATATCCCCGCAGTTCATCGTGGAGCATCAATGTAGTTTTAATCATATTCTCACCACCAAGAGCAATTATAGTGCCTTTTCTGGAGAAAATCAAGTTATTTTTGAGGAAAGAATGAATGAGTATTTTTTCCGGTTTCTTCCGTTCCCGCGATAAACCTGAAAACCGAACGGCAGGCAGCAGTTGCAATCTGAATGACTTTGATTATTAAAACACTATATCATCACCTGGCTTACTACACCGCGGCGTTTTATGGCTTTTTATATTGATAATGGATGCTTGGTCGGAATAAAAAAGAAATACCAAAACCATATACCAGGAAAACCGACCCTTGTATGGTGGCCTGGGACAATGGCAGCGGTTTGAACGTCATACCTGAGGAGGACGAAATAGAAATAATATCTGATAAATAATCGTTGAATTCCGTTGTGATTAGAGAGTCCAAAAAACTGTACCAAAGAGAATCCCGAGTGAGATTAGCTACAACTCGGGATTCTTTGTTATATTTACACTAAACTGAACACGAAATTCCGACATTATTGTGTACAATATAAATAAATAAAGACCATAGTTTTGTCAAAACTATGGTCTTTATTTGGTGGGGGCGGGTGGATTCGAACCACCGTAGGCATTGCCAGCAGATTTACAGTCTGTCCCCTTTGGCCACTCGGGAACACCCCCATATGGAGCTGGTGGACGGATTCGAACCCCCGACCTGCTGATTACAAATCAGCTGCTCTACCGGCTGAGCTACACCAGCAAGGGACCGCCGGGAATTCCGTCCGACAGCCTGTAAAATATAGCAAAGCGTTTCCGGTTTGTCAATTCTTTTTTTCTTTGTTTTCGGAGGATCGGAAAAGCGCCTGTTTTCAAACGCTCCGGGATGTGGTAATCTGGGAAAAAAGACCGGAAGGCGGGGGATGAGCATGATACCGGTCACTGTCGGAGACATGATGCACGTACACGGGAGCTTCGGCGCGGGCGTCAACTACACCGTGCGGCTGAGCGTGCGGCTGAGCGACCCGGTTGTGCCGGAGCTGCTGCGAAAGGCGCTGGAAAAGACGCAGCAGAGATTCCCGTTCCTCTGCGTGCGCCTGAGAAAGGGCGAGGACGCCTTCTATTATGAACCCAACCCGCTTCCGGTCGCGCTGATCGCCGGGGACGCCCCGATCAGCCTGAACGCGGAAGAGACGAACTTCCATGCCTGGGCGGTCTGCTGGCGGGAGGACTTCGTCCATCTGGACTTTTACCACGGGCTGAGCGACGGAACGGGGATATACCGCGTGCTTTCGGCGCTCCTGCGCTCGTATTACGCGCTGAAAGGCGAGCTGACGGACGAGCCCCTGCCGGAAGGGAACATCCCGCCGGAGTGGACGGCCGATCCACAGGATACCCTTCCTCCGCCGGATCCTGCGGAAGAGCCGGCTTCCGGCCTGTCGCCCGCTTTCACGCCGGAGACGGACGGGGGGCTGACGCCCTCGGAGCCCACGGTGTGGGACATCGAGATCCCGGAGAACGAACTGATGCAGGCTGTGGCAGTGAACGACGCCACGCCCGGGACGCTCGTGTCGCTCCTGCTGGCGCGTGCGCTGGACGCCCTGTACCCCCGGCGGGAGAAGGAGATCGTCAGCGCGTATGTGATCAACGCCAGGCCCATGCTCCATGCGGAGCAGACCTTCCACAACTGCCTGAGCATGGCGGTCTTCCCGTATTCGGAAGCCGTCCGTGCGATGCCGATCCAGCTCCAGGGGACCGCCTACCGCGGGATGACCTTCGTGCAGAGCGAGGAAAGCCATGTTTTCGCCTCCATGGCGGGCAACGCCGAAGCCATCCGTACCGCGGCGCTTTCCGCGCCGAGCACGGAGGACAAAAAGCGGATATTCAAAGACGCTTTCCTCGGCGGTGAAGGCCGGATCACCTTCCTAGTGAGCTATGTGGGGAAATGGAAGGACATGGAACTGGGCGAACGGATCCGGGAGTTCTGGACGCACGCGCCGAACACCTTCGCGCTCATCGCCGAGCTTGCCGCGGCCGGGGGAAAGGTGTTCATCTCCCTGCAGCAGCGCTTTGCGGAAGACAGCGTGCGCGAGGCCTTCCTCGCGGAGCTGGAGGAGCACCGCATCCCGTACACCGTCTGCCGGAGGATGAAACTCGACGTCCCGGCCTTCCCGGAACCTGTGGAATAAAAAAAGCCCGGGGGCGGTCTTCCGCCCCCGGAACAGGGTATCATAAACGGACGGGACTCAGCGGCTCACGAGGTCCAGCGTATCGCGGGCGATCATCAGTTCCTCATTGGTGGGGATGATGAACACGCGCACAGCGCTGTCCGGCGTGGAGATCTCGATCTCGCTGCCGCGGAGCTTGTTCTTCTCCGGATCGATCTTCACACCGAGGTAGCCCAGGCCGTCGCAGATGGCGGCGCGCATGGAAACGGAGTTCTCACCGACGCCGGCCGTGAAGGTGATCATGTCCACGCCGTTCATGGCCGCGGCGTAGGCGCCGACGTACTTGATGACTTCGTAGGCAAACTTGTCCAGCGCGAGCCGGGCACGCTCGTTGCCCTGAGCGGCGGCATTGTCCAGATCGCGGAAGTCGGAGGAGACGCCGGAGAGGCCCAGCACACCGGACTTCTTGTTGAGGACGTTGAGCATCTCGTCCACGGTGAACCCGTACTTGTTCATGATGAACTGCAGGATGGCCGGGTCGATATCGCCCGAGCGGGTGCCCATCGGTACGCCGGCCAACGGGGTGAGGCCCATGGAGGTGTCCACGCATTTGCCGTCGATGCTCGCGGAGACGGAGGAGCCGTTGCCCAGGTGGCAGTTGATCACGCGGGTGCCGGGCTTGCCGTTGATCTCGCAGGCGCGGGCGGATACGAAGCGGTGGGAGGTGCCGTGGAAGCCGTAACGGCGGATGGAGTCTTTTTCGTAGTATTCGTAGGGGATGGCATACATGTAGGCCTTGGGCGCCATGGACATGCCGAAGGAGGTGTCGAACACGGCGACCTGCGGCGTGCCGGGCATGACCGCCTGGCAGGCCTTGATGCCCATCAGGTTGGCGGGATTGTGCAGAGGCCCGAGCGGGAAGCACTTTTTGATGGCGGCTTCGCAGGCGTCGTCCACCAGGCAGGACTCGGTGAACTCAATGCCGCCGTGCAGGACGCGATGGCCTACGGCGCCGATCTCGTCCATGGAGGCGACAACGCCGTATTCCGTGCTGGTGAGCTTCTCGAGCACCGCTTCGATGGCTTCCTTATGCGTGGGGAAGGGCATGTCCTGCTCAAAGGCGGGCTTGCCGTTCTGCGGCTTGTGGGACAGGCGGCCGTCGATGCCGATCCGCTCGCAGAGGCCCTTGGCCAGCAGAGACTCGTTCTCCATGTCGATGAGCTGATACTTCAGCGAGGAGCTGCCGGCGTTGATGACAAGGATCTTCATGTTCCATTTCCTTTCCATATTGTAAAAATTTTACGATTCGGGTATAGTCGCACATACATAAACATTTTACCGTTCCTTTGCGGAAAACGCAAGAGAGAGATAGAGGTTTTTCATGAGTGCAGTGGGAATCGTGGCGGAATACGATCCCTTCCACGCCGGACACGCGGCGCAGCTGCGGGAGATCCGCCGGCAGCTGGGGGAGGATACGCCCGTCGCGGCGGCGATCTCCGGGGATTTCGTGCAGCGGGGAGGCCCGGCGGCCTTCTCCGTTTTCGCGCGCGCGGAAGCGGCGGTACGCTGCGGTGTGTCCCTGGCGCTGGAGCTGCCGCTGCCCTGGTGCGCCTCTTCCGCGGAGAGCTTCGCGGCCGGCGGGATCTCGGTGCTCCATGCCACGGGCGTGGTCAACACGGTCTCCTTCGGCAGCGAGTGCGGGGAACTGGAGCCGCTGCTCCGCTGCGCCGACGCACTGGACGATCCCCGTGCGGACGAGGCGCTGCGCCGCCATATGCGCCGCGGGATCTCC
>JAEEGL014797669.1_pt1 | contig 20190 bp, 11 predicted proteins | sample 9134231 | NCBI WGS metagenome assembly JAEEGL01 (sample SAMN16246548, study PRJNA631951) | gut metagenome | biome: gut microbiome; feature: rumen; material: fiber-attached | host: Bos | place: Iran: Karaj | collected 2018-10
ACAAAAAGATTAAAATGCAATTCAAGGGAACGGGCTTTAAGCCGAGTAGAAAAGAAGGGACTATTAAAAAAGGTAGGGACGTGTCACACCGTGTTACCAGATTAGCGAATGACTAACCAAGTAACGCGTTATGCCACGTCCCTGCCATGTGAGTGAGTGCTATAGCTGTCCTTTTACCCCAGCAGCTGCTGAGCGTGCTCCTTCACCTTGATCTGCTTGGCACTATAGACTTCAGCAATGATGCCCTGCTCGTCGATGACGAACGTGGTGCGGACGGTGCCCATGTAGGTACGGCCAGCCATCTTCTTCTCCTGCCACACGCCAAAGGCCTCGACGAGTTGATGGTCGGTGTCGGCAATGAGCGGGAAAGGCAGTTGGAATTTTTCTTTGAACTTCAGGTGCGACTTCTCGTCCTGAACGCTCACACCAACCACTGCAAAACCTCGTTTCAACAGTTGTTCGTAGTTGTCGCGCAGGTTACAGGCTTCGTTGGTACAACCTGGCGTGTTGTCCTTCGGGTAGAAATAAAGCACAAGTTTGCGACCGGCAAAATCGCTCACGTGCAACTCGTTACCATTCTCGTCTTTACCCAATAGATCAGGGGCTTTGTCTCCAATTTTCAACATAGTCTTCTTGTATTGATGGTTTGCTAAATGATTCCATTGCAAAGTTACACTTTTTTTGCAAGAGCAACAAAAAAGCCCTGAGTTATTTTGTAGTTAGCTGAATTTCTGCTATCTTTGCAGACAGAAGAAACGATAAAAAAACTTAAACAAATCATTGAATGGAAGAGAAAGAAAGACTGGCAGCGGGACTGCCAGAGAATGCTTTTAGAGAGTTGAAAGACGGCGAACAGTACGAACCGCTGATGTCGCCGGATAGTAATTATCCCGAAGTAAACGCCTGGTCGGTAACATGGGGCGTGGTGATGGCCATGCTCTTCTCGGCTGCTGCTGCCTATCTCGGACTGAAGGTAGGTCAGGTGTTCGAAGCTGCCATTCCTATCGCCATCATCGCCGTGGGTGTGTCGACGGCAGCCAAGCGTTCGAAGGCTTTGGGCGAGAACGTCATCATCCAGTCGATCGGTGCCTGCTCGGGTGCCGTGGTGGCTGGCGCCATCTTCACATTGCCCGCCATCTATATTCTGCAGGCAAAGTATCCCGAGATGTCGGCTTCGTTCATGAAAATCTTCATCTCGTCGCTGCTCGGTGGTATCATCGGCATTTTATTCCTGATACCTTTCCGTAAATACTTCGTATCGGAAATGCATGGTAAATATCCGTTCCCCGAAGCCACTGCAACGACACAGGTGCTCGTGAGTGGTGCCAAGGGCGGCGATCAGGCCAAGCCGTTGCTGCTGGCAGGTATCGTGGGCGGTCTTTACGATTTCATCGTGGCCACCTTCGGCTGGTGGAACGAGAACGTGACGACACGCATGGTGGGCTGGGGTGAATACATCGCCGACCACGCCAAGCTGGTGCTGAAGGTGAACACAGGTGCCGCCGTGCTGGGTCTTGGCTATATCATCGGTTTCAAGTATGCGCTGATCATCTGCCTGGGTTCGCTTTCAGTCTGGTGGCTCATTGTCCCAGGACTTGCCTTGCTGTTCCCCGACACTGTGATGAACCAGTGGGATCCTTCCATTACGACTGCTTTGGGTGACATGTCGCCCGAACAGATCTTTACTTCCTACGGCAAGTCGATTGGTATTGGCGGCATCGCCATGGCAGGTATCATCGGTATTATCAAGTCATGGGGCATCATTAAGAGTGCTGTCGGACTGGCTGCACAGGAAATGAAGGGCGGTAGCGGTGCTACAACGGTATCGAAGCGCACGGAGAAGGACCTCTCGTTCAAGTTTATTGCCATTGCTTCGATTGCAACCATACTGATCACGTTCTTGTTCTTCTGGTTTGGCGTGATGGACGGCAACATGTTCTTCGCCCTTGTGGCTATCGTACTGGTGACAGTCATCGCATTCCTCTTTACGACCGTTGCCGCCAATGCCATCGCCATCGTCGGTTCGAACCCCGTGAGTGGTATGACGCTCATGACACTCATCCTGGCTTCGGTGGTCATGGTGGGCATCGGACTGAAAGGAACGAGTGGCATGGTGGCTGCATTGATCATGGGTGGTGTCGTCTGCACGGCATTAGCTGTGGCTGGAGCATTCATCACCGACCTGAAAGTGGGTTATTGGCTAGGCACCACACCGCGCAAGCAGGAACAGTGGAAGTTCCTCGGCACGCTGGTTTCGGCGGCTACCGTTGGTGGCGTGATGATGCTGCTCAACGAGACCTACGGCTTCACGACAGGCCAGCTTGCAGCACCGCAGGCCAATGCCATGGCTGCCGTGATTGATCCACTCATGAACGGTGTCGGTGCTCCGTGGCTGCTCTATGCCATCGGTGCAGTCATCGCCATTGTACTTACGTTCTGCAAGGTTCCTGCCTTGCCGTTTGCACTGGGTATGTTCATCCCCATCCAGCTGAACCTGCCGTTGCTTGTGGGCGGTGCCGTCAGTTGGTATGTCACCACACGTTCGAAGGATGAGAAGGTGAACAAAGAACGTGGCGAGAAGGGCACGCTCATCGCCTCTGGCTTCATTGCCGGCGGTGCACTGATGGGTGTTGTATCTGCCCTGTTGCGCTTTGGCGGCTTCAACCCCATCAACGAGTCGTGGCTGGCCAATCCAATGTCGGAGTTCTGTGCACTCGTTGCCTACGTGCTGTTGATCGCCTACTTTATCAAAAGCACAAAAACGAAGTAGTAAGGAGTAAGGAACAAGGGACAAGAGGATACTTTAGCCAGCTGAAGCACCAACTGACAGGACATTTCTCTTGTCCCTTGCCCCTTATATCTTGCCCTTCAATCATTATAATAATACAGATGAAGAGAATGAAAGAACGGGAAAAATCGGTACAGGTAGCAAGGCTCGTTACCTTGTTAGTTTGCTACCTTGTTACTTTGCCTGGCTATGCTCAGACCACAGAGCTGACCACGCAGGAGGCCAAGACGCTCTACAAGAGCATCACGATGAAGCATGCGGGCGTTCACGATCCTTCAATCGTCTACGACGAGTCATCGGGCCGCTACTACATCTTCGGCACGCACAAGGCTGGTGCCTACACCACCGACTTGCAGAACTGGACACAGGCCAATCCCAAGTGGAAAGTAGGTTCGAACATGGATGCTGCCAACCGTGATGCTTTCGTCAAACCTGCCGTTACAACCGTGATGAAGGGTGGCAAGGAAGTCAGCCTGCCCGCGTTCAATGCTGTCAACTGGTCGGGACGCACCGACAGCGGATACAATGTCGATGGAAACATGTGGGCTCCTGACGTCATCTGGAATCCAACGATGCAGAAGTGGTGTATGTACCTGAGCATCAACGGCGATGCATGGCACTCAAGTATTGTCCTGCTGACGGCAGACAACATTAGCGGACCATGGGAGTATCAGGCTCCAGTGGTCATCTGCGGCTTCGACGGCGGTAGCCATAGCTATAAGGACACTGACCTGGAACTGGTCATTGGCACGCAGTCGTCGATTCCGGCACGCTACAACGTAGGCTCAAACTGGGGACGTCGCTGGCCTCACACCATCGACCCCTGCGTGTTCTATGACGAAGAAGGCCAGCTGCGATTCATCTATGGCTCGTGGTCCGGAGGCATCTGGATGCTCGACCTCGACGAGAAGACCGGGCTGCGTGACTACGACGTAACTTATCCATCAACCGACGGCAATAGTGATGGAGTGACCAGCGACCCCTATTACGGAAAGAAACTTGCAGGAGGTTATTACGTTTCGGGCGAAGGTGCCTACATTGAGCACATCGGACAGTACTATTACCTCTTCGTTACCTATGGCTATCTGTCGAGCGATGGCGGCTACGAAATGCGTTTGTTCCGTTCGAATAAGCCAGATGGTCCCTATGTGGACGCACAGAACCGACCGGCTATTTTCCCGCAATACGTCATGAACTATGGCCAGGGAGGCGACACGCGTGGCGTGAAGCTCATGGGTCCCTACAACAAATGGGGGTTCCTAAACACTGGTGAATGTGCCCAAGGCCACAACAGCATCATCGCTGCACGTGACGGACGCACTTACTTGGTTTATCACACCCGTTTCAACAATGGCACAGAGTGGTTTGAAGATCGTGTTCACCAGGTGTTTGTCAATGAAAAGGGATGGCTCGTGGCTTCGCCCTTCGAGTACAACGGTGAAACACAGACCGACCAGCAGAACGCTACTGAGCAGTTCTGCGAAGACAGTGAAATGCCTGGCAAATGGCAGTTGTTGGTTCACAAGTATGGCCTCGACTATAAAAATAAGGAAGAGGTGCTGCCCGTGGAAATAGAATTACTGCCTGATGGTACCATCACCGGCGACATGAAAGGCACATGGAAGCTCAAACCAGGCACAGCCTACGTGGAAATCAAGCTGGGCGGTATTACTTACGATGGCGTTCTCACAGAACAACAGATGGAGAACACCACCATTCGTGCCCTTTGCTTCACGGCTTCGTGTACCGCAGGCATCAACATCTGGGGACACAAGATCAGGGAGAAATACCAACTGGCACGACAGGTGAACACGCAGACCATGCCTGTAAGCAGCGGACGGCGCATCTCGGGAAATGTCGACCTTTATGGTATTGACTTGCTGACCAACGTCAATCTCGAGTGGACCTCTAACCAACCCGAAGTCATCACACCCGAAGGCCGCTACAATCCTGCCGGACTTGAAGAGCATCTGCCCGTGGAGCTTACCGTGAAGGAAACCTGTGGCGACTACTACTGGACGCAGACCTACAAGGTCACGGCACAGAAGGACAGCATTCCCGACGTTGACTACAAGGGAGGAATGATGGCTTACTACAACTTCGACGAGAAACCTGTCGTCAACATCCTGAACACAGAGCAGACAGCATCGCTACGACGACTGACACCCGCTGCCATGCCCACGCTGGAGGAGGACACACAGCGCAATGGCTTGTTCCTGCATCAGTACACCGCCGATGACGGCAAGTGCAGCTATGCCATGATGGTGAATCCACTCAATGGTCTGCCGCTGGAAGAAGGCCTCACACTGGCTTTCTGGATGAAACGAAACAACGACGGGCTTGTAGAAACGGTATGGAACTTCTATGATGCATCGGCCAAAAAGCGGCTCTTTATGACGCCCAATGCTTACTTCGGCTATGTAGATGGCACATCGACAGCCATTGACATCAATAGTCCTGCAACCGCTACCAACTATCTACCCGTCGGCAAATGGGCACATGTTGCCGTGAGCATCTCCCGCACTGGAGGCGTGACCATCTATGTCGACGGAGCTCTGAAGACCAGTACCGCCTATCGCTATTCAGGCACACAGGATGGAGAGACCATCAGCAAGAAGTCGCAAATCGACTTCAATCGCTACGTAGACTTCGTCGGTAGCTGTGCGATCTTCTATCTTGGCTATGGAACGAGCTATTCTTCAGCCGACATGATGATTGACGACCTGATGATTTACAATCGTGTGCTGACTGGGAAGGAAATACGTGGTCTCTACATGCTTGCCAACCGCATCTACGACTTTGCCGACGACCTGACCACAGGCATTGAGCAAATTGAGAATGAACCTGCCTCCAATCCCTCCCTGCAGGGAAGAGCGTATGTGTACGACCTTTATGGCAGAATCGTAACCAGTACGAACTCCTCGGAATTGTTCCCGACACTGCCCAAGGGCATCTACATCATCAACGGCCGCAAGTTTGTGGTGAAGTAAAGAGTAGCTTTCAGCCCCAAAAACGATAGCTTCCGTCCTGCTAAACCTATGAGTTTGCAAGGCGGAAGCTATCGTTTTTCTTATTCGTTCTATCGCTTTTATTATTCTGCTACGGCCTCTTCGTAGCGAGCCATGACCCATGCATTCTGTTCGGGTATGGTCATGTTCGAATTATCGAGCAACAAGGCATCGTCGGCTTGGCGCAATGGCGACACTTCGCGATGAGTATCGATGTAGTCGCGCTCCAAAACGTTCTTCAAGATGTCCTCATAAGGCTCGGGCATACCCTTGCTGACAAGCTCATCGTAACGACGCTGGGCACGTACTTCAGCCGTTGCCGTGACGAAGATTTTCAGTTCGGCATTCGGGAACACCGTCGTACCGATGTCGCGGCCATCCATCACGATGCCTCCTTCCTGCCCCATGGCCTGCTGCTGAGCCACCATTGCCGTGCGGACAAAAGGCACTGCAGCGATAGGACTGACGTGATTGCTGACTTCAAGTGACCGGATTTCCTTCTCGACGAGTTCGCCGTTCAGGTAGGTATCAGGCTTTTGCGTCTCAGGGTTGAACTGGAACGTGATGCTGATTTCGTTCATCCGTGCCTCTAGTTCATCGGTTTTCACTGTTCCATCGGCCTCGAAGAGATTGTTGCGCAGTGCAAACAGTGTCACGGCACGATACATCGCACCCGTGTCAACATAGACGTAGCCAATTTTCTTGGCCAAATCCTTCGCCATCGTGCTCTTTCCACACGATGAATAGCCATCAAAGGCAATCGTTATCTTCTTCATATTCGTATCTGTTTTTTTAATTTAATGCTCAACTTCATCACCTTACACCTATCATCCATCACCTAACACCCTACAATGTATAAGACGCATTGATGAGCAGTGACGAACTGGAGACGTGGTATTTGCCATAGGCAAGATTGATCTTGAAACGCTGCAGCGACAGACCGGCACCAAAAGTAAGGCCGGCGCCATGGCTGCTTTCCTCTTGGTCTTCGGTCGAAGCTATCGACATGTCGTTGCCTCGACGGAAATTATAGCCCATGCCCACCCATATCTGTTGCGAAATCAAGACATCGGCGCCAATGCACAGATGCTTGATGAACTTATAGTTCCAATGGTTCAGGTCAGCCAACGTAACTGAGAAACGGAAGGGCGTATGCGTGAGCCGCTTCGACACACCAGCCTGCAGTTCGAAGGGCATACGCTCGAAATTGTCGTCATAAGCCTTCACCTGTCCGCCCAGATTCTTGGCCACCAACGATACCGACCATTCATGAATAGGGTCGTAGTAGTTGGCTCCAAGATCGAAAGCCACGCCCATCGACGAGAAGTCGGCTATGTGCGAATAGACGAACTTGGCTGTTATACCACCCGTAATGCGCTCGGATAGCAGGTAGCTGAAGTAGCCCGAGAGGGCAATATCCTTGGCCGAGAACTCGCCTATCTGCACATTGTTCACGTCAACCTCGCGCATCTTGCCATAGTCCAAGAACTGTCCACTGACAGCCCAGGCAGCCTTCTCGCCAACAACGCGGTTGAAGGCGGCACTCGCCGTGTTCACTCCCGACATGTAGTTCATATAGTTCAGGCCGATGGTCTTGTCCGAAGTGTTGACGAGCAATGCCGGATTACTGAAGATGAGCGATTGGTCGTCGTCGGTAATGGTGATGTTCTCGCCGCCTAAAGCTGCCTCATGGGCACTCACGGGCAGCCGCAGGAAGTTGTAAGCCGTGCGGCTTTCCTGTGCCATACCGGCAAGTGCGACGAGCGTCACTATGAGAGTCAGAAACGTTCTTTTCATCTATGTTTTCGTCGTTAAATTCTTTTGTGTATCACAATTTACGGGCAAAGATACGAAAAAGTTGAGAGTTTAGAGTTGAAAGTTGAAAGTTTTTCTTAACTTTGCGAAAAATTTTATGTGCCACAGCGGCTGACATCCGTTGGGCAACCTATGTCTATGGTACAGAAAAAGACGGCTGAAGCCAGCTTGGAAGGTAAGCGGGCCATGGGATTCGTGCTGGGTCTCGTGGTGGCTTTGTCCGTTTTATTTGTGGCATTGGAGTGGAATACCGACGCCCGGGAATACGATTTCGACGAGCGTCTGCTCGAAGACGTGGCCGAAGAGTTGTTTGTCAGCATGGCCGACGATGAAGAACAACTGGTTGCCGTGGTGGAGGAGAAACCTCAACAGCAAGTGGCCGAGCAGGTAAAGGTGGTCGACGTGGTGCCTGAATCATCGCCCGACATCGACCAACAAGTACAGCCCATGACCGTAGGTGAGATGGAGGAACTGAACCGAGACCTGCCAAAGGACGAGCCACTGCCTCCCGTAGCCACCTCGATGGACGACGAACCCGTGAATTTCCGCATCGTTGAACAACTGCCGGAGTTCCCCGGAGGAATGTCGGCTTTTGTATCTTGGTTGACTAAAAACCTGAAATACCCACCTGAGGCACAACGATCGAAGACAAGAGGGCGCGTGGTGGTGGCTTTCATCGTCAATCGCGATGGCACCATCTCAGGCGAACGCGTGCTACATGCCGTCGACCCGCTGCTCGACGCTGAGGCCATTCGTGTCATCCGTAGCATGCCTCGCTGGAAGCCGGGCATACAGAACAACAACCCCTGCCGCACCATGATTGCCGTGCCTGTGGTATTCGACATGTAAAAACGAATTGATAACTGAAAACTGATATCAGAATGAAATCATCAAACGACATCCTGCAGTTGGTCAACGACTATCTCGACCACCTGCCTTACGACCGCAAACCATTGTCGCTCTATGAGCCTGTTCGCTACGTGCTTTCACTCGGGGGCAAACGCATACGTCCCGTGCTCATGCTGCTCAGCTACAACATGTTCAAGGATGACCCTGAGAGTATCCTCTCGTCGGCATGTGCACTGGAAACCTACCATAACTACACGCTGTTGCACGACGATCTCATGGACAATGCCGACCTGCGCCGAGGCCACGAGACCGTACACCGCCGCTGGGATGCCAACACGGCTATCCTCTCAGGCGACTCTATGCTCGTACTGGCCTATGAGCGCATGCAGCAATGCCGCCCCGACAAGCTGGCTGAGGTGCTGGCACTCTTCACTGAGACGGCACTTGAGATTGGCGAAGGCCAACAGTACGACATGGACTTCGAGCATCGTACCGACGTCAGCGAGGCTGAATACATTGAGATGATACGCCTGAAGACAAGTGTTCTGCTGGCTTGCGCCACGAAGATGGGTGCCATTCTGGCAGATGCTCCCGAACAAGATGCCGAGGCACTCTATAAATTTGGCGAACAGATGGGACTGGCCTTCCAACTGCAGGACGATTTCCTCGATGTCTATGGCGACACGCGTGTGTTTGGCAAGGCTATTGGTGGCGACATCACTTCGAATAAAAAAACATTCATGCTTATCAATGCCTTGAACCTGGCCAATGAACAACAGCGCAAGGAGCTCCTGCACTGGGTAACAGCTGAGAATTTTGATCGCGATGAGAAGGTGAAGGCCGTCACACGTCTCTATAATGAAATAGGTATCGACCGCCTTGCACAGGAGCGAATCGCTTACTACTTCGGTGAGAGCCGCAAGTATCTGGAAGCTGTCAACTTGCCCGACGAGCGCAAGGAATATCTTCGCAGCTACACCGAGGAGATGATGCACAGACAATACTAATATGATCGATACACATGCCCATTTGGACGGCGAGGAGTTTCGCGACGACCTTCCTGACGTCATTGCACGAGCACGTGAGGCTGGTGTCACAAAGATTTTTGTGCCAGCCATCGACCTCCCATCGTCTCTAGCCATCCCAAAGCTATGCCTGCAACACCCAGTATACCTGTTTCCCATGGTCGGCCTGCATCCTGAGGAGGTCAAAGCCGATTGGCGCGACGTGCTTGAGAAGATAAAACCTACCACATCCTTCCCCAAGGGAGGGGATGGGCTTCCTCTTGCCATTGGCGAAGTAGGCCTCGACTTCTATTGGAGCCGCGAGTTTGAAGCCGAACAGTTGTCGGCTTTCGAAGAACAAGTGAAGTGGTCGGTTGAGACTCGCCTGCCCTTGATGATTCATTGCCGCAAGGCACAAAACAAAATGGTCAAGATTCTGCGTCGCTATGAGAAAGATCTGCCCGGCGGCGTATTCCATTGCTTCACCGGCAACCAGATTGAGGCACGCGAACTGTTGTCGTTCGACCGCTTCGTGCTAGGTATCGGTGGTGTACTGACCTTTAAGAAGAGCCACCTGCCTGAAGACTTGTCCGCAGCAGTGCCCTTGGAACGAATTGTCCTCGAGACCGACAGTCCTTATATGGCTCCCGTTCCGAACCGTGGCAAGCGAAATGAGCCGGCATTTGTGGCACTGGTCATGCAACGCTTGGCTGAGGCTTATGGCGTAACACCCGAAGAGGTGGAACGTAAGACCGATGAAAACGTCAAGAGGGTGTTCGGCGTTTGACGAATCAAGAAGAACTTGCGTCTGATGGAGGTGAGTTCTTTTCTTTTTCTTCTTTGTTTGGCTGTTCCTTGTATTCCTGCCAAGCTACGCAAACATCGTCTATAGTCAGTCCAAGCAGGTCAAGGCGGTGCAGGAACTCAGGCATTTCGCGTTGCAGGAATTCCTTCTTTCGTGCATTCAATATCTTACGCTTCGCACCTTTTGCCACCAACATGCCGATGCCTCGCTGCTGCAGAAGGATGCCATCGCGCTGCAACACCTCAAAGGCACGCAGTGCGGTGTTGGTGTTCACCTCGTATTCAGCAGCCAGCTCGCGTACGCTCGGAACATGGTCGCCTTCGCGGTATCCACCAGCAAGGATGTCATCGCAAAGGCGTTCGGCTATCTTTACGAACAGGGCTTTATCGCTATAGTAAATCATAGGCATATCGGTTTGTTCATGATGATTTGCGCACGGCGAAAGCAGCGATAGCTGAGCCAATAGTTGAAGGCCGACGGCAACAGGATGAAAGCCACAAACAGCGACTTGAACAGACCATTGTGCTCACTGGCCCAAGTCCTGTCGATGCCCACTTCGAAGATGAGATAGGCTACAAATCCGCATACGAACAGCATGAGGATGGCCCACAACCAGCCGTTCCGGCGGAAGAGCACGCCGCAGAGCGTGAACAGCGACCAAGGCCAGAGGGCCATAAGTGATGTCCAGAACACGTACTGGAGGAATCCGAGGATGAACGATGGACCATAGAAGACGTAGAATACGCTCCACGAGCCCGGCAGGATGAAACGGAGGAATATCTGCGAAAGCGATAGCTTGCCATTCATGACCAGCGTGTCGAAGAATATGGGAATGGCTGTGATGAAGTTGGCTGTCACTCGAGCGGCGAAGGCCAACAGCCAGATGCCTAAGGTGACATAGACGACGCGCGAGATGAACTTTTCCAGATTATTAGCCGGCAGTGAAAGGTAGGTTGTGGCTCGTTGTTTGGTTTCCAATGACGAGAACATATGAGCCATACAGATGAGAATGAAACCCCAGAAGATCCATTCATCGTTGACAAATATAAAGATACCACTCAGCTGACTTGGTGAGAAGAAGCGGCAGATGATCCAAAAGAGAAGTGATTTGAATACATATATGCCTATGAGGCTGAGATAAAGCCGCAGATAGAGATGTTTTTCCATGCGCCAGTAATAACGCATCAGTTGCAAAATGTGGTGGAATGAGAGTCTTTCTTTCATAATTGTTGTCTTATTTGTTGGCGTTAGTCGTTCAAATTGTCGTTATTCATTTTTAGTTTTCCATTCTGTACCGCGTTGTAAAGCAACTCGAGATTCAGCGGAGTCTCATCGTCGTCGGAGTGGTGAGGGGCGATACAAGCATAGCCCTGTGCCGTTCGCTCAACGTAGAGGGTATCTTGAAGAGGAGCGTGGGTAAGGGTAAAGGAGAACAACTGTGTAAGACGCGACACTGTCGCATCACACAAGACAAGGGAGGAAGCGCTAAGGGTGTTATCCTGGCTGCTTGCACGCTCAGCCTCTCGGCTTCCCAAGATGATGACGTGGTCGAGCATTTGTTCAACATCGTGCACCTGATGCGTTGCAATGACAATAGTTCGTTCGTCAGTCATATTCATGGCGATAACCTTTCGGAACTGTTTCTTCGACGCAACGTCAAGTCCGTTTGTGGGTTCGTCCATAAACAGATAGCTTGTACCACAGGCTAAGGCGAACGCCATGAGCACTTTTTTCTTCTGTCCCATCGAGAGCTGGTTGGTGTGGAGTGATTCTGACAACTCGAACTCATGCAAGCATTGACTAAGCACCTCTTGCGAGAAGCGTGGATAGAACGGTCTATAGGTGTCAACATACTCCATCAGTGTCATCGAAGGCAGTTCGAACTCCTCGGGCACAATGTAGAGGTTTTGCAAAAGACGGTGCTCACGACGGCTAACGTCGTGCCCGTCGACCTCTATTCTACCCTTTTGAACATGCAGCAACCCCATCAATAAATATAACAAGGTAGACTTACCTGAGCCATTCGGCCCCAGCAATCCATAGATGCGACCTGGTTGAAGGTTCAGGTCAAATTGCGAGAATACTGGCTCTTTGCTGCTCGCATACTGAAACATAATGTTTTCTAGCTGAATCATAACTTTATTTGTTAATTACTCTATATTTATATGTATTACTTATTTCATTTAACTACAGCGTTTTAAGTGTCTTAGTAACTTAAGACACCGCTAAAGTAATCATTTCTCTCCGTTCAACCAAGAAATAGCCTTGCTTTTTATGAGATTTTAACGAAAAGAGTGACAAATCGTCGGTGGTTTTATGACAAATTGACAAAACCAAATGATTGGCGCGCTGTTTGAAGGGATGTAAGTAGAATAAATAAACAAAAAAAGAAAGGAGAATAGAATTATGACATTCGACAAATTTACGATTAAGGCGCAAGAAGCCGTGCAGGCAGCTGCCGGTCGTGCGCAATCGGCAGGTCAACAGGCCATTGAGCCAGTTCACCTGCTATACGGAATCATGCAGAAAGCCAAGGACGTTACGGACTATCTGTTTGGCAAACTCGGCGTAAACAGTCAACAAATGGAGCGCCTCGTAGAGAGCGAGATCACACATCTGCCTCGCGTTCAAGGCGGGGAGCCCTACTTTTCAAATGCAGCAGGACAGGTGTTGCAACGTGCTCAGGACACTGCCCAGAAGATGGGCGACGAATTTGTCAGCGTGGAGCCGATGCTGTTGGCCTTGCTTTCCGTGAACAGCACTGCAAGCCGTATCATGAAGGATGCCGGCATCACGGAGAAGGCTCTTCAACAGGCCATCGCTGAACTGCGCCAGGGACAGAAGGTACAGTCAATGAGCGGCGACGAGAACTTCCAAGCGCTATCCAAGTATGCCAAAAACCTCGTCGACGATGCCCGCAAAGGCAAACTCGACCCAGTGATTGGCCGCGACGACGAGATTCGACGTGTGCTGCAAATCCTGTCGCGCCGAACAAAGAACAACCCTATCCTGATCGGTGAGCCTGGAACTGGTAAGACAGCCATCGTGGAAGGTCTGGCCCAACGTATCGTCCGCGGCGACGTGCCTGAGAACCTGAAGAACAAGCAACTCTATTCGCTCGACATGGGTGCGCTGCTTGCCGGTGCAAAGTACAAGGGTGAGTTTGAAGAGCGACTGAAAGGCGTGGTAAAGGAAGTGACACAGGCCGAAGGCGAAATCATTCTGTTCATCGACGAGATCCATACGCTGGTGGGTGCCGGCGGCGGCGAGGGTGCCATGGATGCAGCCAACATCCTGAAGCCTGCACTGGCCCGTGGCGAACTGCGTGCCATCGGTGCCACAACACTGAACGAATACCAGAAGTACTTCGAGAAGGACAAGGCTTTGGAGCGTCGTTTCCAGACCGTAATGGTCGACGAACCCGACGAACTCTCAGCCATCTCCATCCTGCGAGGACTGAAGGAGCGCTACGAAAACCACCACAAAGTGCGTATTCAGGACGATGCCTGCATCGCCGCCGTGAAACTTTCAGAGCGATACATCAGCGAGCGATTCCTGCCCGATAAAGCTATTGACCTGATGGACGAGGCTGCTGCTAAGCTGCGCATGGAGCGTGACTCAGTTCCCGAGGAACTCGACGACATCACTCGTCAGTTGAAGCAACTGGAAATTGAGCGCGAAGCCATCCGCCGTGAGAACGACGAGGAGAAAATTCAGCAACTCGATAAGGAAATAGCTGAACTGCGCGACAAGGAAACCACCTTCCGCGCCAAGTGGGAAGGCGAGCGCACGTTGGTAAACAAGATTCAGCAAGACAAGCAACTAATGGAACAACTGCGCTTTGAGGCAGAACAGGCTGAACGCGAAGGCAACTACCAGCGCGTGGCAGAAATTCGCTATGGCCAACTGCAATCGCTCGAAGCCGACATTGCCCAAATACAGAAGCAACTCAACGAACAGGAATCGGCAAGCCGACTCGTTCGCGAGGAGGTTACAGCTGACGACATTGCCGAAGTGGTGAGCCGTTGGACTGGCATCCCTGTTAATCGCATGATGCAGAGCGAAAAAGACAAGCTTTTGCACTTGGAAGAAGAGTTGCACAAGCGTGTTATCGGTCAGGACGAGGCCATTCGTGCCGTCTCTGATGCCGTGCGCCGTTCGCGTGCCGGACTGCAAGACCCGAAACGCCCCATTGCCTCGTTCATCTTCCTTGGCACAACAGGTGTCGGCAAGACCGAATTGGCCAAGGCATTGGCCGAATATCTCTTCAACGACGAGACGATGATGACACGAATCGACATGTCGGAATATCAGGAGAAGCACACCGTTTCGCGACTCATTGGTGCACCTCCGGGTTACGTAGGATACGATGAGGGTGGACAACTGACCGAGGCCGTGCGCCGTAAGCCCTACTCTGTGTTGCTGTTCGACGAGATCGAGAAGGCTCATCCCGATGTTTTCAACATTCTGCTGCAGGTATTGGACGACGGTCGACTGACTGACAACAAGGGACGTACGGCCAACTTCAAGAATACGCTCATCATCATGACCTCGAATGCTACTCGCGATCAGCTGCGCATGTTGATGCGGCCAGAATTCCTGAATCGTATAGACGAGATCATCACCTTCGAGCAACTCACGAAGGAGCAGATTGCCGAGGTGGTAACTCTGCAGATGAAGAAGGTAAAGGATATGCTTGCGCCACAAGGATTCCAGCTCGATTGGACACCACAGGCCATCAACTATCTTGCCGAAGTGGGCTATGACCCACAGTTTGGTGCACGTCCTGTGAAGCGAGCCATCCAACAATACGTGCTCAACGAGCTTTCGAAGCGCCTGCTTGCCGAACAAGTAACCCGCGAAAAGCCCATTATCGTCGACGAGTTTGGCGACGGGCTAGTGTTTAGAAACTAAAAAGTTCTTAAATAGTTTTCGTGTTTGCAAGATTTTAGTTACTTTTGCAGTTTAGAAGTAGCTAATATTCATGCGGCACCGAGTGGTCGCTGGCCATCGGTGCCGCATTGTTTTACACAAAAGGTCTATGATAAAGAGAATCTTACTGACTGCCCTCTGCTTGGTGGTGTGGTCGAATTTACAGGTTATGGCACAAGGTTATACGGCTTTATGGAAGCAAGTGAGCGAGGCTCAGGACAAAGACTTGCCACAGACGGAGATAGAAGTGCTTGGCAAAATAGCAGAAAAGGCCCAAGCCGAACACAGCTATGGACAGTTGCTGAAGGCCAAGTTGCGCCAAGCAGCCATGCAGACACAGATATCACCCGACTCTGCCGACATCGAACTGAACCGCGTCAAAGCTGACTTGGCAAAAGCCGAGCAGTCAGGCAACCGCGTGTTGGCAGCAGTCTACCAGAGTGTTCTTGGCCGTATCTACAAGGATAAAGCCAACGGCAATGGTTATCGCTTCGGCGCCGATGACCCCAACAAAGCTGAATACAAGAGTCTTTCAGCCGATTATTATACCAAATCGATGGAGTCTGTCGAATTGCTGGCTAAGCAATCGGCCAAAGGTTACGAGCCTGCACTCATAGAAGGTGCTGACAGCCATATCTTTGGCGGCGACCTGCTGCACGTCTTGGGCATGGAAGCCGAAGACTATCAGACGCTGCACGACTGGTATCTCAGTCACGACAACCGTCGTGCCGCCTGTATCTGTGCCTACTACCAAACGCAGAAGGACCGCTTTGCCGACGTCAATGAGATGCGCAAGTCGAAGTATCTGCAGACCATTGACTCGCTCATCAACGTCTATCAGGACCTGAAAGAATGTGGTGAATTGGCCATCGAGCGCTATAATTTCATGGACCAGGCCGAGGATGCTACTGCCGAGGAAAAGATGAACTATATCAACTATGCCCTGCAGCACTGGGGAGCATGGCCTCGAATGAACATCCTGCGCAATGCCCAGAATCAACTGACGTTGCCATCGTTCTCGGTTAGCATCGGCGAAGGCATTCAACTGCCCAACACGAAGCGCCGCGTGGAGGTACGCCAACTCGTAAACTGCCAACGACTGACGATGACCGTATCGCGTGTCAACATCAAGGGTGATTCTGATCTGGATCCTAACAACGACCAAGATTATGCAAAGTTGAAGAAACTCATCGTCAACGATGGCACCCAACAGACCGTGACGCGCCGCTATGTGGGACAACCTGACTACAAAGTGTTGCAAGACTCGATGACCATCGAAGGTCTGCCCGTAGGCGTCTACCTTGTGGAGTTCTCAACCGAGCGCGCCAATATGCGCACGGAGCGCGTGCTGTTGCACGTGAGCGACCTCTATGTGATGCACGAGTCGTTGCCCGACAACCGTATCCGGCTGGTAGCCGTCAACGCTACGACTGGCCGTCCCGTGCCTGGTGCACAGATCCGGCTGACAACGAACACCTACAACCGTAATAACGGAAAGCAGGTGAACACGCTGACCACCGACGGACGTGGTGAAGCAGAATACAAGTGGACCAACGAGCGACGCCCCAATCAAATCTGCGTCTATACGGATAAGGATGACGCCTGCCCCGAGCAGTGGTTTGGCGGTGGATTCTCGTTCTACGACAACAAAACAACACAGAACGTCTACAACGTGCTGACCGACCGCAGCCTCTACCGGCCTGGTCAGACGGTGCATGCCGCCGTGATAGCCTACCAAAACCTGGCCCATCGCGACACGAAGGTGAACAGTAATGAGAAACTGACGCTGACGTTGCGCAATGCCAATCATGAGGTTGTGGAGGAGAAACAGGTGACAACGGATGAATACGGCAAGGCTTCGGCCGACTTTGTGCTGCCTACGACGGGTCTTACAGGCCAGTTCTCGATTTCCACGAAGAACAGTTCGACCTACTTCTCCGTGGAGGAATACAAGCGTCCGACTTTCCAAGTGGAGTTTGACGAGGTAATGGAGAAATACCAAGATGGCGATACCGTAACGGTAGTAGGCCATGTGAAGAGTTTTGCAGGTATTCCCGTACAAGGAGCACGTGTTAAGTATAATGTAGTGCGCCGTCGTGCTCTATGGTGGTGGCGCAATGGCAACGAAGCCGACAAGATGCTCGTCACCGACACACTGACAACCGATGACGAAGGTAACTTCAAAGTGAAAGTTCCCATGATGATGCCAGAGTCGAGAAGCCAAGGATCATGGGGCCGTTTCTACAACTTTATTGTCGAAGCTGATGCCACAGATGCCGCAGGTGAGAGCCATCATGGCGAGATGTCGCTGCCTTTGAGCGACAAAGCCACAGCCTTCTCGGTGAGCATGCCTTCAAGTATTGAGGCCGACAGCGTGGCACGAGCCACGTTCAGCTATCTGAACAATGCCGGCAAACCGATACCAGGCGACGTCATCTATAGGATTTTCAAAGGTCTCAAGGACTCAAATGAACTGAAAGAAACAAAAACAGTTCCTGCCAACGAGCCCTTTGACATGAAGTTCAACAACCTGAAGTCAGGCCTTTACACACTGGAAGCCACTTGCGGCGAAGATACCGTTAAACATGAGTTCGTCGTCTTCAGCCTGAAGGACAAGCATCCTGCAGTGGAGACACATGACTGGTTCTACGCTTCAGCTAAGGAGTTCCCTGCCGACGGAAGTCCTATCTATGTGCAGATGGGTTCATCGGACAAAGACCAGCACATCGTCTATACGCTCATCAGTGGCAAGACGGTACTGGAAAGTGGCGTCATCGACCAGAGCAACGCCATCACCACACGTCAGTTCACATATAAGGAGGAATATGGCGACGGTGCTCTTCTGACTTGTGCTTGGGTGCGCGAAGGCAAACTCTATCAGCATGCAGCTGTGTTGCAGAAGCCTCTGCCCGACAAGCGTCTGAAACTCTCTTGGAAAACCTTCCGCGACCGACTGATGCCAGGCCAAAAGGAAGAGTGGACACTGCACGTTGACGACGTAACTAAGGGACAAGGCAACAAAGAAACAAACGCTGCTTCCGTGCTTGCCGTGCTGTTCGACCATTCACTTGACGATATTCGCCAACACTCATGGCCATTTGGACTGAATCTTTGGCGTAGTCTTCCTTCAACAAATTGGCAGGGACGTTCTATCGGCGACATCGGCCTGTATGGCGAACTGCCTTACAAGTCTTTGACCGAACGTGCGCTGAACTTCACTCACTTCGATGTGGAGATGTTCGATTTCTCGCCACGTGTGGTGTTCAACCATAGCATTCGTGTTCGCGGCTCCCGCCCGATGCTGATGGCGAAGTCAGCTTCCGTCAATACCATGGCTGTTGAGGAGATGGCCACTGCCGATGCTCTTCCTGAGGCTCCCATCGGAGCTCTTGACGTTAAAGGTGAAGATGAGGCTCTCGTGGGCTCTATTGCCGGATTGGCCAAGGGCGATGCCGGCGAAGGCGGAAAAGCTGCTGAAAGTACGCAGGTGCGCGAGAACCTGAACGAGACAGCCTTCTTCTATCCACAGCTGGTCACCGACGAAAATGGTGACGTTACGATGAAGTTCACACTGCCCGAGAGCATCACCACGTGGCGCTTCATGGCACTGGCTACTGATAAGGATGTTCGCTTCGGCTCACTGGAGAGCGAGGTCGTGGCGAAGAAGGATGTGATGATTCAGCCCAACGTGCCGCGTTTCATGCGACTAGGCGACAAGGGGCAGTTGGCTGCGCGCGTCTTCAATACAGGCGAGAAGGCCGTGAAGGGTTCAGCACTTATCGAACTCATTGATCCAGAATCCGAAAAGGTGGTCTATTCGCAGAACAAACCATTCAGTTTGGAGGCAGGAAAGACTGCCAGCGTCAGCTTCGACGTAGATGCTACGGAGAGTAAGTTTGCCCATTTGCCACTGCTCGTTTGCCGCGTCTCGGCATCGGGCAACGGTTTCAGCGACGGCGAACAGCACTATCTGCCCATTCTGCCCAACCGTGAACTGGTCATCAACACCGTTCCCTTCACCCAGAACGGCCCTGGCACGAAGACCATTGACCTCAGCACATTGACTGGCAAGGGACAGACTGCCCTCACTGTAGAATACACCAACCATCCCGCATGGCTGATGATTCAGACGCTGCCTACAGTGGCTAAGACCAGCGAGAACAACGCCATCAGTCAGGCTGCAGCCTTCTATGCCAACAGTCTTGCTGCCCATCTTCTTCACCTTTCACCGCGCATTAAATCGACGATTGAGCAGTGGAAACGAGAGCAAGGTGCTGAAACATCGCTTATGAGCAGTCTGGAAAAGAATCAGGAACTGAAGACGATGGTGCTCGATGAGACACCGTGGGTGGCTGATGCTCGCAACGAAAGTGAACAGAAACGCCTACTCAGCGACTACTTCGATGAGAACGGCGCCAACTATCGCCTTGAAAACAACCTTGCCCAGCTGCGTAAGCTTCAAAATAGCGACGGCTCGTGGAGCTGGTGGCCAGGCATGCCGGGCTCACTCTACATGACCGTTGCCGTTAGTAAGATGATGGTCCGTTTGACCGCAATGACTGGCGACAACAATAGTCAAGCTGCCGATATGCTATCGAATGCCTATTCGTTCATGGGACGCCAGATCATCAAGGAGGTTGAAGAGATGAAGAAGCTGGAGAAGAAGGGTGCCAAGAACCTTCGTCCAAGTGAAACCGCTATCGACTGGCTCTATCTGACCACTATCGACGGTCGAAAGCTGTCCTCTGAGGTATCTGCTGCCAAGACTTACCTTGTCAACCGTCTTTCGAAGCAGACGAAAGAGTTCACCATCTACGGCAAAGCTTATTCGGCCATCATCCTTGGTCACAACGGATATGAGCAGAAGGCCAAGGAATACCTGCAAAGTATTCGCGAATACACTGTATATAAAGAAGAGATGGGCCGCTATTTCGACACGCGTAAGGCTTACTACAGTTGGTTTGACTATAAGATACCTACCGAAGTGGC
>JAEEGL010396192.1_pt1 | contig 20189 bp, 14 predicted proteins | sample 9134231 | NCBI WGS metagenome assembly JAEEGL01 (sample SAMN16246548, study PRJNA631951) | gut metagenome | biome: gut microbiome; feature: rumen; material: fiber-attached | host: Bos | place: Iran: Karaj | collected 2018-10
GCACCGTTTTTAAGGGAAATGTGCGAGACTGCGTCCAATATGTACCGTCTCGGCTGGGATGAAAGAAACGGCGGCAATATAAGTTACTTACTCGACGAAAACGAGGTAGCACAATATCTTGACCTCAACAGAGTTATACGCAACATTCCGACAGGCTTTCAGGCAAACGAGCTTATCGGCAGAATTTTCATCGTAACGGGTACGGGCAAGTATTTCAAAAACATCGAAAAGGATCCCGAAAACAATCTCGGCATTATCAGAATCGCAGACGACGGCGCGACTGCCGAGCTTCTCTGGGGTTATGCCGACGGCGGCAGATTCACAAGCGAATTACCCGCGCACCTTATGAGCCATATTTCAAGACTTTCCGTCAATCCCGACAACAGAATCATAATGCACTGTCATCCCGATTACACACTTGCCATGACTCAGGTGCATGAGATGGACGAAAGGGCGCTTACACGTACACTCTGGAAGCAGATGACCGAGAGTATAGTGGTATTCCCCGACGGTCTGGGCGTTTTGCCGTGGATGGTCTGCGGCACGAATGAAATCGGTGAGGCAACCGCCGAAAAGATGAAAAAATACCGCCTTGTTGTCTGGACGCTTCACGGAATATACGGAGCGGGCAAGGATATGGACGAAACCTTCGGACTTATTGAAACAGTTGAGAAGGCGGCAAAGCAGTATATGCTGACGGCGCATCTTGAGAAGCTCAACACCATTTCCGACGCTCAGTTAAAAGCGCTTGCCGAGCGTTTCGAAGTTGATTACAGAAAAGATTTTCTGGATATCTGATAATAACTAAAAAATATCCCCGAAGCAATTTCAGCTTGCTTCGGGGTGTTTTTTATTGGCTTTGTTTTCAGCATTCAAAGGAATGTTTTCCGCTTTTGAGCAGTGCTTCGGTCCCGTCGGGAAGAATAAGCTTTGCCGTTGTGTTTGACGGTATTTCAAAGCTGAAAACGGTTTTTCCGTTTTTTCTTTCCCACTCGGAAACAATTTTTCCGTAAGCGGAGTTGTATTCGGCTTTTGCGCTTGTCAGCGTTCCGCCCGGCAGCGGCTGAAGGGTAAACCGATTTTCGCCGCTTATTCTGATTCCGCAGACGGTGTCGTACAGAAAAGCGCAGACGGCGCCGGGAGAATAGTGGTTCATGGAATGGGAAAGCGGATGATTGTTTTCGTCATACATTATGTAGTCTTCCCAGATTGTCGTTGCGCCGCCTTCAACCATTGCAAGCCAGCCGGGAGCCTTTGTGTTTTCGAGCATACGGTAGGCGGTGTCGGCGTAGCCGTACTTAACGAGAACACCGAGCACAAACGGCGTTGAAAGGAAGCCCGTTCCGACGGTGTAATTTCTGTTGACCGCACTTTCGTTAAGGTCGTTTGCAACCGACTTTTCCGCTTCGCCGTCGAGCAGCCCGAGCGCAAGCGAGCGCACCATAGGCGCCTGTCTGGGGGCGTTTACGTGTCCGTCCTTGACGAAATAATAGTTATAAGCTTCTTTAGCCTTTTGTGAAAATTCCTCACATTCGGCGGCTTTAACGTCCATACCGATTTCACGCAGCATTTCGGCTAAAAGTCCCGTCGTGTAATGGGCGTAGGCGGTGGTAAGCTCCGGCTTCGGCAGATGCACTTCGGATAAGAAATCAAATTCAGGCTCGCACCATTCTCCCCAGTGATTGCCGCTTTCAATAACGTAGTTTTCGTACGGTGAAGACGGTACGTAATACTGTCTGTTGGGATTGTCGGGGTCGGAAAGCGCAGCCTTCTTTTCGCTTTTGTCCTCAGCAGCGTGACGGGCAAATCTGTACCAGCCGAGCATTAAATCAAGATTGTCGGTGATAAAGCTTCTGTCGCCGTAAAATTTCCACAGCCTGTACGGTATAATAACCGCGGCGTCGCCCCAGCCTGCAGCCTGGTGCATTTCCCAGTTGTCGGTCTCGGGGAAAGGCGTAGGCGATACGTTCAGCACTCTGCCGTCAGCGTGCTGACAGTCCCTGACATCTGTAAGCCATTTTCTGAAAAATGCGGCGGAATCGCAAAGGTATGCGGCGGTAGTGGAGAATACCTGCGCGTCGCCGTCCCAACCGCTTTTTTCACGGGCGGGACAGTCGGTGGGCACGTCAACAAAATTCGATTTGAGACTCCAGACGGTGTTTTCGTGATACTTGTTAATCTTTTCATTTGAGCAGGTGAATTTTCCCGTAAAGTCAAGCTTTGAGTACACGGCAACCGCTTCAAAATCTTCGGCGTTTACCTCGTCAAGACCTTCAACGAGCGCATAGCGGAAGCCTGAGTAGAAGCCTTCGGGCTCAAAAAACTGCTCCTCGCCGTTGCAGGTGAAAACGATTTCCTGCAGTATTTCGGGAGAACCCTCTTCAACTTTAATCGTGGCCCTGCTGTATTCGCCGTTGTCCAGCACTTCGGTCATACGAAGGCGAATTGTCTGTCCGCTTTCGCCCTTGATACGGAATTTGATAAAGCCCGCAAGATTCTGTGAAAAATCAAGAATTTTACTGCCTGTCGGTGAAATCAGAAGCTTTGCGGGGAAATGCTCGGCTTCAAAAATACCGTCGGACTCCGAAGCAGTCGGGATAACGCCGTAGTCCGTCAGCTTTGCCTTTCCGGAATAGGTCGGCACAAGACGGGAATCGTATATTTCGCCGTCCTTCAGGTCCGCGTATCTTACGGGGCCGTCATTACTCCAGTCAAAGTTTTCGTCGGTAATCACGGTCTGCTTTCTGCCGTCCTCGTAATCGATTACAAGCTGAGCGAGAAGCTTTCTCTGATTGCCGTACTGGTTATGCGCGTTTCCGTAGCCGAGCTTGCCCATGTACCAACCATCCGTCAGTGTGAAAGCAAGGCGGTTATCCTGTTTTAACAAATCCGTTACGTCATAAGTCTGATAATGCAGCTTTTTGCCGTATTCCGTTGTGCCCGGAGCGAGTACGCCGGGCAGGCGCGTACCGTTGACGTAAGCGGTATATGAGCCGAGGGCGGTGGCATAAAGCCTTGCCCTTTTAACCTTGCCGTCAATACTGAAATCGGTTTTGAAGCAATCTGCAGGGAGGCGCTCGCCGTCACTGACAAGACCGCTTGTAATCCACTTTGCGCTCCAGTCATCACTAAAAAGTCCCGCTTCAAACCACGCGGTTTCGGATCCCTCGGATTCTCCGTTATCATCCCATACGGTTACGTTCCAGAAATATTTTTCACGGCTTTTAAGCCGAAAATCTGCGGCGCAGTTCATTGATGACGAAGGCACCTTTTCGCTGTCGAATACAATTTCGTTCTCAGCGTTCTTTACGCTTACGCGATAGGCGGTCTGGGTGATTCCGCCGTCGACGTTCCATGTAAAGCGAAGCTTCTTATCGTCAATCCCGAGGGGATTTTTTCTGTGATTTATCTGTAATCTGACAGGTTTCATTTTTCGGCCTCCTTTTTTATCTGTCCTTATTTTATCACAGCGTTTTCCCGATTTCAACAAATCAATCTGCGTTGAAATACAACGATTTACTTTAGATTAATATTTTTGAAAAATTTGTTCTATTTTTTTAAGCTTTATAACACTTATTGAATTATATATGTTATAATAAACCCAAATAAGCATTTGCGAGGTGCGGTATGAATTACGAGCAAGCCCGAAAAGCAGCAGAAAAAATTGTGTCTCAGATGACAGCCGAGGAAAAAATGTCACAGCTGTTGTTTAATTCCCCTGCGATTGACCGCCTTAACATTTCATCATACAACTGGTGGAACGAAGCGTGCCACGGCGTAGCAAGGGCAGGTGTCGCAACCGTCTTTCCGCAGTCAATAGCAATGGCGGCGAGCTTCAACCCGCCTCTGGTCAGGGAGGTTGCCGAGGCTGTATCGACCGAGGGCAGGGCAAAGTACAACAAAAGCGTTGCCCACGGCGACCGCGATATTTACAAGGGACTTACCTACTGGGCGCCTAACATAAATATTTTCCGCGATCCGCGTTGGGGCAGAGGGCAGGAAACCTGCGGCGAGGACCCGTTCTTAACCTCGCAGATTGCAACCGAGTACATTAAGGGACTTCAGGGCGAAGGCGAATTTCTGAAGGCGGCTTCGTGCGCCAAGCATTTTGCCGCGCATTCGGGTCCCGAGGGAGAGCGCCACAGCTTTGACGCAAAGGTGTCAAAAAAGGATCTCGCGGAAACCTATCTGCCTGCATTTGAAAAGGCGGTTGAATGCGGCGTAGTCGGCGTTATGGGTGCTTATAACAGGCTTAACGGCGAGCCCTGCTGCGCAAACAGCTTCCTTATGGATATACTCAGAAACAAGTGGGGCTTTAACGGATATTTCGTTTCCGACTGCGGCGCAATCAACGACATCTATGCAGGACATAAGTTTACCGATTCGCTTGAACAGGCGGCGGCAACTGCGCTCAAGGCAGGCTGCAACCTGAACTGCGGTGAGGCATATCTTGCACTCAAAGACGCTTACAAGCACGGACTTGTGTCCGACAGCGATATCACCGAATCGGCAGTAAGACTGTTTACAATACGAACAATGCTCGGCGAGTTTGAAGAAAACAGACCGTACAGCGATATACCCTACAGCAAGGTTTGCTGTAAGGAGCATAAGCAGCTAAATCTCAGGGCTGCGCAGGAGTCACTTGTCTTACTTGAAAACAAAGACTCTTTCCTGCCGCTTGACGAAAACAGCGAAATAAAAATCGCCGTAGTCGGACCGAATTCCATGAGCCGTCTGGCTCTTGAGGGAAACTATAACGGACACGCCGACGAGTATATTACGGTTGCCGACGGTATCAGAATAGTATTCAAGAATGCAAGTGTTACCGTGGCTGACGGAGCTGCAATAAGGGGAGTCAATTCAGCGCGCTGGAACGACTTTTCCGAGCTTCTCAGCGAGGGCGTTGCCGCCGCGGAGGAGGCAGATGTCACGGTGCTTTGTCTCGGACTTGACCGCACGATTGAGGGCGAGGACCTCGGCTTCGGAAACGATTTTACCGATTGCGGCGACAGAGTGTCGATGGCGCTTCCCGAAAATCAGCAGAGGCTTGCCGAGGCGGTCTGTGAGGTTTGCGATAATGTTGTTGCGGTTGTTTTATGCGGCAGCTGTGCGGATCTCGGCGAAACCGTAAGAAGCAAGGCAAAGGCCGTAATACACGGCTGGTACCCCGGCGCTCTCGGCGGCTTGGCAATAGCAGGACTTATTGTGGGCAGATTTTCACCGTGCGGACGTTTGCCGATTACGTTTTATCACGAAAGCGACGAACTGCCCGACATAACCGACTACTCAATGAAAAACAGAACATATCGCTTTTCAAATATCAGACCGCTGTATCCGTTCGGCTACGGTCTGAGCTATACGAGCTTTGAATTCAAAAATCCGACCGTTGTAAAGAATTACGGTGAAGCGGCGGTTGTAAGCGTCGAGGTGTCAAACACGGGCGCATTTGATAGTGCAATCAAGGTACAGTGCTATGCTCATTTTGACGACAGCCGCACCGAAACCCCGAAGCTTCAGCTTTGCGCGGTTGCCCCGTTGTATCTTAAGAGCGGAGAAGCGCAGACCGCCGAACTTGTAATTGATAAGTTCTGGTTAAAGGCGGTGCTTGAAAACGGCGATAGAGTAACGCCCGACGGCGGTATTACGCTGTATATCGGAGACGGTCAGCCCGGCTTCTGCGAGGGTTCATTAACGCTTGAAATATAATAAGCGCACGGAGGTTGCTCTATGTATAACGAAAAAATGAAAAGACGCGTTTTTTCAAAGCTTGAAAACTCACTGAAGATTTACGAACGTTTACTTTTTACCGAGGTCGGTCAGCTTCAGGACGTAAAATCGCTTTATACTCACGAGCATTTCAGAAGCGTTCCCGACTCGGTAACTCAGCCGATAGCAAAAGGAACAACCTGGGGTGACGAATGGGGCTCGCTTTGGGTTAAGGGCTCATTTGAGATTACCGAGGAGCTGGCAGGAAAACCGGTTTATGCGCTGTCGGAATGCGGCGGCGTTGAACAGCTTTTCTTTATCAACGGTGTGCCGAAGGGTATATTCAACAGCAAAAACCGCGAATATATAGGCGGTGTTCATTGCTCTCAGTACATAGGCACTTTCGGGAAAGGAGAGCGCTTCGAGCTCGCGTTTGAATGCTACGCGGGACATTATGACCCCGATACCGACCCTTACAATAATTACTTTGAACCCGACAGAAGTCAGACCTTTTCACATTGCTATAACGGCGTGAAAATCTGTGTGAGAAACGACGAACTTTTCACTCTGATTTTTGACCTCAAGGAGCTTCTGGGAATAATAAATGCCTTTGATAAGGACAGCTTCCTTGCCGCAAAGGCGGAAAACGCGCTGCTTGAAATCAACGCCGTGCTTCCTCTTTCGCCCGTTGACATTGACGCTCAGGGCTTCGCGGACGGCGTAAAGAAAGCGCTCGCAATTTCAAGAGAATTCTTCAAAGGCCGGAACAGCCGCCTTTTCGGAAAGGTCGGCATAATAGGCCACTCCCATATGGATACGGCGTGGCTCTGGCCCGTTTCGGAAACAGTAAGAAAATGCGCAAGAACGTATTCAAACGCACTTCACCTTATGGAGCAGTATCCCGATTATAAATTCGTTCAGTCCTCTGCTCTTCATTCGGAGTGGATGAAGGATTATTATCCCGACATTTTCAGCGAAATGAAAAAGCGTGTCGCAGAGGGACGTTACGAGCCCAACGGCGGAGTTTACGTCGAGTGCGACTGCAATATCACCTCGGGCGAGCTGATGGCAAGACAGTTCCTGAAGGGACAGCAGTTTACCCGTGAGAACTTCAACTACACTGCCGACAGCTTCTGGCTGCCCGACACCTTCGGCTACAACGGCAACATTCCGCAGATTATGCGTCAGAGCGAAGTGAAGTACTTCTATACGACAAAAATCAGCTGGAACGACAACAACCGTTTCCCCTTTGAGAGCTTTGTCTGGAAGGGTATTGACGGCAGCGAGGTGCTTACTCACTTTAACAGAACGCATTGCTGGCCGAACGTATATGACGCGGTAAACAGCATAAGAGATATTCAGAACAAGGATTCTTCCGATATGCGCCTTATCGCCTACGGTTTCGGTGACGGCGGCGGCGGACCGACACCCGCAATGATTGAGGCGGCCGAAAGAATAACATCAATGGACGGTATGCCCGAAGTCGAATGCATGACGGTTTCCGACTTTATGAAGGAGCTTGAAGCAGGAAAGGATAAGCTTCCCGTATATGACAACGAGCTTTATCTCGAACTGCACAGAGGCACGCTTACCTCGCTTCATGAGGTTAAACGCAAAAACAGAAAAGCGGAATATGCGCTTCGCGATATGGAATATTTCAACGTTTTGAGCGGCAAGGAGCGTAATGCTCAGAGCGACAAATGGCTTAAAACGCTGCTTAAAAATCAGTTCCACGATATACTTCCCGGTACGTGTATTGCACCCGTGTACGAGGTGTTCCATAAGGAAATGGACGAGCTGATTGAGAATTATAAAAATGCAGCCGCGCAGTATGCCGAAGGTCTTACCGACGGCAGCCGCGCAGTAACGCTGTTCAATACGCTTTCGTTTGACAGAAACGACGTTGCCGACATTGAATTCAAGGGATATGCAAAGGATTATCCTTCTCAGCGTTATACCGATATTGACGGAAAAGCGCGCCTTGCCGTAGGCGGACTTAAGGTGCCTGCTTTTTCCTGCATCTCAATTGAACCGGCCGACGCTCCGATTTCCTGCGATTCTCCGTTTGAATATGACGGCACTGTTCTCAGAACTCCGTTTGCCGAAATCACCTTCGACGAAAACGGATATATTTCGTCGCTTGTTGACAGGCAGTCGGGCAGACAGCTTCGCAAGAAGGACGGCGCTCCTCTCGGTGTGTTTCTCTTCGGCGAGGATGTGCCCGAGTCCTATGACAACTGGGACTTCGACTGGGACGTATTTGAAAACCTACAGCCCGTCAACGGATTTATCGGCAGAAAGCTTGTCAGCGACGGAGCGGTTGAAATACGCCTGAGGAGCAAATTTAATATAAAAGGCAACGTTATTATTCAGGACCTTGTCTGCTATGCGGATTCCCCGAGAATTGATTTTGAAACTCAGATTGACTGGAAAACTCCGCACCGCTTTCTTAAGGCGGGCTTTGACCTTGACGTCAAGGCAAAAACGGCGAGAAGCGAAATCCAGTTCGGAGCAATTGAGCGGCCGGTTACCGCCAACAACAGCCTTGAGGTTTCAAAATTCGAGGTCTGCAACCGAAACTATACCGACATAAGCGAACCGCGTTTCGGCGCTGCGGTGCTCAATGACTGTAAATACGGTATTTCCGTCAGAAACTGCAATCTTTGTCTTTCTCTTCTTAAGGGCGGCACTCATCCTGACGGCTCGGGTGACAGGGGAGTTCATAAGCTGACCTATTCACTGCTTATACACAACAGCGCCTACTGTGCCGAAGCGGTCGTTTATCCCGCGTATGAGCTGAATGTTCCGCTGTTTGCCGTAAACGGAAGGGCAGATACAAAACAGTTTGCTTCGCTGAGCGCACCGAATATCATAGTCGAAGCGGTTAAACCCGCCGAGGATGGCAGCAACGCCTTTGTGCTCAGGCTCTATGAATGCGAGGGCTCAAAGACCGTAACCGACGTTAAGTTCTCCGAATCGGTTTCGGGAGCGGTTATTACCAATCTGCTTGAGGACGAAAAGAAAAAGCTTAACGTACATCAAAATACCGTCAGTCTTGAATTTGAACCGTTTGAAATCAAAACGCTGAAGGTTTGCAGATAAATCTCAAAAACACAAATACGAAAGGAATGCAACGGAAATGATGAAAGAATACAAGCTTGAAACACCCACCTTTGACATAGGTAAGAGTTTTGACAGTTCGTGTATAACCGTTGTCAGCTCAAACGTGCGCTGTTCGGGAAGTCAGGACAAAAACGAGAGGAACTGGTATTATCGCGGTCCGTTGCTTTTAAGGACTTTGATTGACGCCAATCCCGATATAATCGGCTTTCAGGAGGTCAAGCCCGACGCTTTTGAGCTCTTACAAAAGTCGTTGCAGGGTTACGGAAGCTTTATTGATTACCGTGAGGAGTGCGACGATCCCGAGGGCTGTCCCGTTTTTTACAATCTTTTGAAGTTTGAGGTTGAAAGGAAAGGCTCCTTCTGGCTGAGCGAAACCCCCGACAGACCTTCAAGGGACTGGGGCGCGGCGTGCTACAGAATTTGCTCGTTTGCGGTGCTGGTGCAGAAGAGTGACTCGAAGAAGCTTGCGGTGTTCAACACTCATCTCGACCACGTAAGCGAGGAAGCGAGAATAAAGGGAATACGGCTTGTTCTTGAAAAGCTCAACGGATTCGGCGGTATGCCCTGCGTTATTATGGGCGATTTCAACGACGTTGAAAGCAGTCAGACCTATATTTCGGCGTCGGAACTTTTTGACGACGCAAAATACAGAACCTCGGACACCGACAGCGGCGCTACTTATCAGGGCTGGGGAGAATCTGCGGACGGCGAGAATATCGACTATTTCTTCGTCTCCAAGCAGGGTCTGGACATTTTGCAGTACAGGGTTATAAGAACAACCTATGACGGCGTTTATCCGAGCGATCATTTCCCGATAAAACTGAAACTGAAGCTGGTATAACGCCATGCTTCGCGGTTGAAGTCACTGATGTTTTATGATAAAATACGGATATGGCAAGGGGTGAATCGGACGCATGAATTTTAACGATGCCGTACAGAAATACAATCAGAATCCCACTGATGATAATTTATATTCCGTTGCACGCGAGCTTTGCGGTCAGCTGAAAACCGCCGAAAAGCTTAAAATGCTTTCGGGTAAGCGCTTTTTCCTTCGTAACGGCGTTGACCTGATTACAAAAGGGCAGAAATACAATTGCCGTCCGTGTATTGCGGGCGGTGTGAAAAGGCTCGGCATTCCCGAGGTAGCCTTTTCCGACGGCCCGAGAGGAGTCGTTATGGGAAACAGTACCTGCTTTCCGGTTTCGATGCTCAGAGGCGCGTCGTTTGACGATGAGCTTGAATACGAAATCGGCTCTGCAATAGCCGACGAGGTTGCGGCTCAGGGCGGAAACTATTTTGCTGGCATCTGTATAAATCTTCTTCGCAATCCACGCTGGGGCAGAGCGCAGGAAACCTACGGCGAGGACCCGTATCTGCTCGGCAGAATGGGCGCGGCGCTCACAAGGGCGGTGCAGGACAAGGGCATTATAGCGTGTCCGAAGCACTACGCCGTCAACAGTATTGAGAATATCCGCTTTGACGTAAATGTGCTGTGCGACGACAAGACGCTTCACGAGGTTTACCTCCCGCATTTCAATGCTTGTATCGACGCGGGAGCAATGTCAATAATGGGCGCATACAATCTTTTCAGAGGCGAGCATTGCTGCGAGAGCAAATATCTGCTTAAAGACGTGCTCAGAGATGAGTGGGGCTTTACGGGCTTCACTATTTCCGACTTCCTTATGGGCGTCAGAAACGCCCCGAAGGCGCTTAAGGCAGGACTTGATATTGAAATGCCGCAGATTATGCACTATGCGACTTTGCCGCTTGACCTGAAAACGGGCAAGGTGTCAACGGACGACGTTGACGCATCGGTGCAGAGCAGTTTACGGTGTTCAATCAAAATTACTTCGAAATTGAAGGACACGCCGAAATCGGTTGTCGCCTGCAAAAAGCACACGCAGCTTGCAAAAAAGGCGGCGCTTGAAGGTACGGTACTGCTTAAAAATGACGGTGTGCTTCCGCTTCCCGCGGGCAGTAAGGTCGGCATTGTCGGCAGATATGCAAATAAAATCAACGTCGGCGACCACGGCTCAAGCTCGGTCTTTGCACCGTATACGGTTACGCCGTACGAGGGACTTTGCAACCTTTACGGCAAAGAAAACGTCGTTCTTTTCGAGGGTACGGCTTTTTCACCGGGCATTCCGAAGTTGAAAGCCTGCGACGCGGTTGTAGTGTGCGTCGGCAGCGACTATAAGCAGGAGGGCGAAAACCTCGCCAATTTCTCAAAGAGCGACAAGACCACCGAGAAGGCTATGGGCGGCGACAGATATTCGCTTCGCATACCCGAGGATGAGGTAAGGCTGATTCGTGCCGCCTGCAGGGTATTTGATAAGGTTATAGTAAATATTATCGGCGGCAGCGCTTATATAATTGAGGAATGGAAGGACGGCGCAAACGCAATTTTTCACTCTTTCTACAGCGGTATGGAGGGCGGAAACGCGCTCGCAGAGCTGCTTTCGGGCAAGGTTAATCCCTCGGGGCACCTTCCCTTTACAATGGCGAAGGATGAAAACGATTATCCCGATTTTCTTTTCCCGAGCGCAAAGACGAGAGATATTACTTACGGTTATTATCACGGCTATACCCTGCTTGATAAGGAGCAAAAAAAGGCGGCTTATCCCTTCGGCTTCGGTCTTTCTTATACGAATTTCAAGTACACAAAGATTAAAGCGAAGGATACGGGAGACAGCGTTGAAATCTCCCTTAACGTCGCCAACAAGGGCGGGCGTGACGGCAAGACTGTTGTTCAGGCTTACGCCGGCGCAGAGGGCGGGCATCCCGTAAAATTGCTCAAAGGCTTTAAGAAGGTGTTCGTCAAAGCGGGCGAAAGCGAAAGCGTAAAAATTAGAATAGACAAAAATAATCTAAAATTTTATAATCCCGAAAATAAAGAATGGTATCTTGAAGATAAATACACGTTCTTTGTCGGACAAAACAGCGAAGACGTTACGGAGGTGAAACTGTGAGCCTTTATATCGGAATCGATCTGGGCACTTCGGCGGTGAAGCTGATACTGTGCGACGAAAATGCCGCTATACTCAAAACCGTTTCAAAGGAATATCCGATTTTCTATCCGCATCCTAACTGGAGCGAGCAGAATCCGCAGGACTGGTGGAACGCCGTCTGCGAGGGAATCACCGAGCTGACAGACGGCTTTGACAAGAGCGAAATAAAGAGTATAGGCGTCGGCGGTCAGATGCACGGACTTGTAATGCTCGACGGGAACGACAGCGTGCTTCGCCCTGCAATTCTCTGGAACGACACGAGAACGGGAAAGCAGACCGATTATCTCAACAACGTTATCGGCAAAGAGCGCTTGCAGGAGCTGACGGGCAATATAGCGTTTGCGGGCTTCACCGCACCGAAAATTCTCTGGGTTAAGGAAAACGAGCCCGAAGCATTTTCAAAATGCCGTAAAATCTGTCTGCCGAAGGACTATATCAATTACAGACTTACGGGCGAGTTCGCAACCGACGTAAGCGATGCTTCGGGCACTCTGTACTTTGACGTTGAAAACAGAAAATGGTCGGACGAAATGCTCGGCATAATTGGAATAGATAAAAATTATCTACCGACTATTTTTGAAAGCTATGAGGTTATCGGCAGAACAAATCTGTTCGGCCTTGACTGTGATGTGGTTGCCGGTGCGGGCGATAATGCCGCCGCCGCAATAGGCACAAACACGGTGAACGAAGGACAGTGTAATATTTCACTTGGCACAAGCGGAACGGTTTTCATCCCGACGGACGCTTACGTTAAGACGGAAAATCCCGCTTTACATTCCTTCTGCCACGCAAACGGAAGGTATCACCTTATGGGCTGTATTCTTTCGGCGGCAAGCTGTAACAAATGGCTAAATGAAACCGTGTTTGAGAGCGGATATAATATCGGCACGGGTGAAAACAATGATTTGTATTTTCTTCCGTATCTGTCGGGCGAGCGCTGTCCGCACAACGACGGCGACGTAAAGGGCGCGTTTATCGGCCTTACGCACGCTACCTCGAGGGAGGATATGCAAAGGGCGGTTTTTGAAGGCGTTTCGTTTGCGATTAAGGACTGCGTTGAGCTTTGCCCGAACGAAATTACAAAAGCCACGGTTTGCGGCGGCGGAACCAAGAACAGGCCGTGGATGCAGATTCTTGCAGACATACTCGGAATTGAACTGTCCGTTATTGACAATGAAGGTCCTGCTTACGGCGGAGCGCTTCTGGCGGCAGGAATAAAAACAAAACCGGAAATCAAATATACGGTTTCACCCGATAAGGCTCTGGCCGGTTTGTACGCCGGAAAATATAAAAAATACAGGCAACTTTATCCCTTGTTAAAGGGCTTTTATAAGGAGGACTAATAATGAAAAACATACCTGATGTAAAGCTTGGCATTATCGCCGTCAGCCGTGACTGCTTCCCGATTGAGCTGTCAATTAAAAGGCGTGAGGCTATCGTAAAAGCTTACAGCGGCGACATTTACGAATGTCCCGTAACCGTTGAAAACGAAGCGGATATGCTCGAAGCGGTAAAGGACGTTACTGCAAAAGAGTGCAACGCGCTTGTCGTTTTCCTCGGGAACTTCGGTCCCGAGACTCCCGAAACGCTCATTGCCGAAAAATTTGACGGCCCCGTTATGTTCGTTGCCGCGGCTGAGGGTGACGGCGACCTGATTAACGGCAGAGGCGACGCTTACTGCGGAATGCTCAACTGCTCGTACAATCTTGCTATGCGTCATCTGCAGGGCTATATTCCCTCGTATCCCGTCGGAACGGCCGACGATATTTCGGCGATGATAGCCGATTTTATCCCCGTTGCAAGAGCGGTTATCGGCGTTAAGAATCTTAAGATTATAACCTTCGGTCCGCGTCCGCAGGATTTCTTTGCCTGCAACGCCCCGATCAAGGGACTTTACGAAATCGGAGTTGAGATTGAGGAAAACTCGGAGCTTGATCTGCTTGTTTCTTATAAGGCGCACTCAAACGATGAACGTATTCCCGCAGTCTGCGAGGATATGGCAAACGAGCTCGGAGTTAAGGGCAACAACTATCCCGATATGCTGCCGAGAATGGCTCAGTTTGAGCTTACTCTTCTTGACTGGGCTGAACAGCACAAGGGCGCAAGAAAATATGTTGCTTTTGCGGACAAATGCTGGCCCGCTTTCCCCGAGCAGTTCGGCTTTGAGCCCTGCTTCGTAAATTCAAGGCTTGCCTCAAGAGGCATTCCCGTTTCCTGCGAGGTTGACATTTATGGCGCGCTTTCCGAGTACATCGGCGCATGTGTTTCCGAAGATGCGGTAACTCTGCTTGACATCAACAATTCCGTTCCCGCTTCGCTTTATGAAAAGGAAATCAATGGAAAGAGCAATTACGCCCTTACAGATACATTTATGGGCTTCCATTGCGGAAACACTCCGTCGTGCAAGATGTGCGCCGACAGAGCGGTTAAGTATCAGCTTATTCAGCACAGACTGCTTGAGCCTGCAGGCAGCGAGCCCGATTTCACGAGAGGTACTCTTGAGGGCGACATCGCAGCGGGTGACATTACCTTCTTCAGACTTCAGTGCGACAGCGAAGGCGTGCTTCGCTCATACATAGCTCAGGGAGAGGTGCTTGACGTACCGACGGGCTCGTTCGGCGGTATCGGCATTTTCGCCATTCCCGAGATGGGCAGATTCTACCGTCACGTGCTCATTGAAAAGCACTTCCCGCATCACGGCGCAGTTGCCTTCGGTCACTACGGCAAGGCGCTTTATGAGGTCTTCCGTTTCCTTGGAATCGGTGACATAGCCTACAATCAGCCCAAGGCGTTGCCTTACCCGACGGAAAACCCCTTTGACTGATACCCGTAATTAAAGCGACGATTTTCTTAAAGGAGCTGCAATATGGATACTAATATGAATTACACTCCCGAAGAGCTTCAGGCTATACTTGAAAAGGCGCAGAAGGAGCTGCAGGAAAAGCTCGACAGTATGACTCCCGAGGAGCGCGAGCAGGCTCAGCTCAGGGCGCAGCAGGCCATTGAGGACGATGCCGCCTCAATGCAGAAGCTCATTGACGAGGCAGCTAAGGTTGCGGCAGGAAATATTCCGACTCAGAAGCCGAAGTTCTGCCCGAATTGCGGCGCACCCGCAGGTGACGGAAACTTCTGTCAGTTCTGCGGCACTGCTTTGCAGAATAACTGATAAATTGTAATTAATTGACGGAAAGGAGGGCGAAACCGACGTGAAGCGCACATTGAGAATACTGCTTCTGCTGTTTGTATGCGCAAGTCTGTTGTTTTGCGCGTGCTCAAACAACGGCACGGTTGAGCCTTCCGATTCGGCTCTGACAAGCGAAGTCGGGACCGAGCCGCTCACCGAAAGTGACGGCAAATACGATTTTACCCTATGCTTTGCGGGTGATATCAACCTTGACGAAAACTGGTACACGACAAAGCATCTTGACACCTGCGAGAACGGGATTTATGACTGCATTTCGCCCGAGCTGGTTGAAATAATGCAGGGCGCGGACATTATGTGGCTGAACAACGAGTTTACCTACAGCATACGCGGCAGCGCCATGAACGGAAAGATGTACACCTTCCGTGCAAATCCCGCCAGAGTGGAAAATCTCAAAAAGCTCGGTGTGGACATAGTCGGCCTTGCCAACAATCACGTTTACGACTACGGAAAGGACGCCTTCCTTGACACGCTTGATACGTTGGACGAGGCGTGCATACCCTATGTCGGCGCGGGCAGAAATCTTGACGCGGCAAAGAGCCCCGTATATTTGCAGGCGGACGGAAAAACCGTCGCCTTTGTCGCGGCTTCACGCGCGGAAAAGTACAAGCTGACTCCGCAGGCGACTGATACGGAACCGGGCATTCTGCGCTGCTACGACACCGCTCTTTTCAAAGAGGCAATTGCCGAAGCGGATAAAAATGCCGATATAGTAATCGCTCTGCCTCACTGGGGAACGGAGTATTCCACCGTGCTTGAACCCGTTCAGGAGCAGACCGCCCGCGAATACATTGACGCGGGCGCAGATATTATAATCGGGGCGCACACGCACTGCCTTCAGGGCTTTGAATTCTATAACGGCGCGCCGATAGTTTACAGCCTCGGCAATTACTGGTTCAACGAAAAAACGCTTGATACCATGCTTATAAGCGTTCACTGCTACGGAGACGGCACCGAAAAGCATCTTGAGGTTTCGGTTGTACCAGCGCTTCAAAAGGGCTGTAAGACTGCTTACGTTTCCGAAGCCGCCGGACAGCGCGCGCTGTTTGACCGTCTGGAATCAATTTCCAAAAACGTCAGTATTGACGACAGCGGAAAGCTGACGGAGGGGAAATAAAATGAATTATATTGAAGAATATTATAACAGCTACGATGAGGAAGGCAGGCTTCTTTCTCAGCACGGAAAAGTCGAATTCCTTACCACAATGAAATATATAAACGAGTGCCTTGACGGTATGACCGCGCCGAAAATTCTGGAGGTCGGAGCGGGTACGGGCAGATACAGCGTAACGCTTGCCAAAAAAGGCTATAACGTTACGGCGGTTGAGCTCGTTGAGCACAATCTCGACATACTTAAGTCAAAGCTTGACGGCAGCGAAAACATTACCGCCGTGCAGGGCAACGCGCTTGATTTATCCGCGTTCGCTGACGGTACATTTGACCTGACGATGGTGCTCGGACCCATGTATCATCTTTACACGCGCGAGGACAAACTTACAGCTTTGCGCGAAGCGGTCCGTGTCACGAAGGCGGGCGGATATATACTCGTCGCATACTGTATGAACGAGCCTACAATTCTGCAGTTCGGTTTTGCTCAAGGCAATATGGATTATATTTTTGACAACGATATGATAACTGCCGACTGGCACTGTAAAAGCGAACCGAAGGAAGTCTTTGAGATTGCCAGAACCGAGGACATAACTTCGCTTGACTCGGAGCTCCCCGTTGAAAGAATCAAGCTTGTAGCGACCGACGGCGCAACGAGATATTATGATGAACTTATTGACTCAATGGATGACGGTACGTTTTCAAAGTGGATGGATTATCACTTTGCAGTCTGTGAGCGTCAGGATTTAATCGGCGCGTCCAATCACACGCTTGATATTCTTAAAAAACTTGATTAACGGGGAATGATATGAGAATCACGCTAACGCCTGTAAACGACGAAAACAGAGAGGCGGTTCTGAAACTTTCCGTTCGGGAGGACCAGCCGTTCGTCGCGCCTAACAGCCGTTCGCTGGAGCAGGCAGACGAACTCAATGCCGAACATCCCGGAGCAGCGCGTCCGTTCGCGATATATGCAGATGACAAGTTGGTCGGTTTTATTCAGATTGTATTTGCGCCCGAGGCCGAAGACCCGGACGACAGATACTGGATATGGCGCTATATGATAGATAAGGACGAGCAGGGCAAGGGCTACGGTCAGGCGGCGCTGGAAGAAATTATTAAATATTTCCGCGACGGCGGAGCCGATAATATTTATCTCTCGACCGAGCCGGAAAACGTTGTCGGACTTCACGTTTATCACAAGGCGGGCTTTAAGGACACCGGTGAGATGAACGACGACGAAATGATACTTTTACTTAAACTGTAAAACGAAGGGAACATGAAATGCGTCAGGCAGGCTTTGAGCAGATAAAGCGTATAACTGAATACGAAAGTAAGCGCAACGAAGCGACAAAGCTGCTTTACTCAAAGCAGTTCGGCGATAAGCTCAACGGGCTTCTGTCGGCGCTTGAAGCGTATTACGCGAGCGACGAGTGGAAGCAGGACTTTGAAGCCGACGAAGCGGGGCTCCTTCCCGATTACGTTAAGCGCGGAGTGCTCTCGGAGGACGGGATTTACAATCTCCTTGAACGCGCAAAAGAGGAGGAGCTTGAGGCTACTGCAGTTTACAGTGACGAACACTTTATTTTCGGTCAGAAGGGCGGACTGCCGTGTATCAGGGCAGGGGAAAAAGAGTATATTCTGACCTGCCACCCCTACGAGCCGTGCCTGTATATTACCGATGCGGACGGCAATATGACCGTTGTTCACAACGCCTTTGACCCGTCGGGCGTGCTTGACGAATTCTCAAAAAAACATAAGGTCAATTCGATTACGGGTTATACATACGACGCAAAGGATTTCTGCCGCATGGTCGAATACGCCGCAGGGCAGGGAGAAATCACGGTAAGCGACGCCGAAAAGCTCTTCGGTGACTGGAAAAACAGAGAAGCCGAAAAACCGAAAGATAGTTTAGTTAAAAAACTTCTAAGGTATCTGAAGAAGGAGTTAATGCTCACCGTATCGCTTGCCGCCGCAATCGCAGGTATGATTATCACGCCTCCGAGTAAGGCGCTTTTAAGCGGAATTGACTGGCGTACGCTCGGTACACTTCTGATGATGCTGTGCGTGCTTGAGGGCTTTAAGCAGGAAAGAGTGCTTCGTCCGCTGGTGAGGCTGGCGTCAAACTTGAAAACCTCAGTGACTCTGTCGCTGTTTCTTATCTTTGGCGTGTTCTTTACGTCGATGTTCGTTACAAATGACGTTTCGCTTATAATCTTCGTTCCGCTGACTATACTGATTTTCAGGAATGCGGGGACAGAGCAGTACATACTGCCCGTGATTTCGATGGAGAATATCGCCGCAATCCGCGGTTCGTTGCTGATGCCCTTCGGCAGTCCGCAAAACTTGTTTTTATACGGTCAGGCGAATATCAGCGTGTGGCACTTTATGCTTCACATGCTTCCGCTTTGCGTGACATCGGCGGTGCTGCTTGTAGTGTTCGTGCTTGTTATGTACCGTAAAAACCTTCGCGAAGCGGTTGTTGTCAACGAGGGCGAGGATTCTGCGGAAAACAACAGGGTGAAAAAGACGGCATATATAGCTCTGTTTATACTCATAATCGGGGTTATAGTAACGAGAACGCAGTATTGGTATATAGCGCTTGCCATTGTGCTTGCAGGAATTGCGTTGGTTGACATAAAGCTTTTCTTAAAGGTTGACTATGTGCTGATAATCACGTTTTTATGCTTTTTCGTATTTTCGTCGTCAATTACGGCAAATCCGTCAATAGCAGGCGTGCTGGAAAAGGCGGTTGCGGGCCATGAATACTGGTGGGCGATAGGCTTAAGTCAGCTTATCTCAAATGTACCCGCGTCAATAGTGCTCTATCCGTTTTCGAAGAATTTTGCGGGACTTATCTACGGCGCGGACACGGCGGGACTGTGCTCGCTTATCGGTTCGCTCGCGTCGGTTATAAATTACCGTATTTACGTGCGCGAGTACCCCGAAAACGGTTGGAAGTTTATCAAGACATTTACACTTATCAGCTGGGCGTTCTTCCTTATAGTCGTCGTACCCGGCTGGCTGCTGTCAAAATGGAATTTCTTTTAAGGAGTAAGGATATGATAAATCACGCTGACAAGGCAAAGGAATTGTTTGAACAGGGTTATAACTGCGCTCAGGCGGTGTTGCTGGCGTTTGAGGATGTGACGGGACTTGATGCAGAAACGGCGGCGAAGCTTTCGAGCTCGTTCGGCGGCGGTATGGGCAGAATGCGCGAGGTTTGCGGTGCGGTCAGCGGCGCGCTGATGGTAATGGGCATCAAGCAGGGTTACTCGGACCCGACGGCAACCGACGAAAAGCACGCGCACTATGAAAATATTCAGGAGTTTGCCCGCCGCTATAAAGAGGAGAACGGCTCAATAATCTGCCGCGAACTTCTCGCAGGCGTGCCGAAAACCGACGGTGCGAATCCCGAGGCGAGAACGGCTGAGTACTACAAAAAGCGCCCCTGCGGCGAACTGGTTTGGTTCGCGGCAAAGACGCTTGACGATATGTTATCGGAATAAAAGAGAAAAAGAAAAACGGCTTCATACGAAGCCGTTTTTTAACGGTTTAATTATTCTTCTTCCTCGTCTGCGCACTCGTCGCAGTCGCACTCAAAGTCGAACTCAAGCTTCTCGCCGCAGTTCGGGCACTCGGCAAAGCCTTCGAGTAACGATTCCTCGTCGAAGCTGACAACCTCATGACAAGCGGGGCACTCTACGTCGTACATGATTCCGTCCTCGTCGTCATAGTCGTCGCAGCAGTCGCAACCCTCGCAGCACTCGCCCTCGTAAACGAATTCCTCAAGCTGGTCAAGGTCCTCGTCAACAGCGTCAAGTTGCTCGGTAACGAGCGCAAGCTCGTCCTCAAGGTCGGCTACCGAAAGAGCAAGGTCGTCGATAACATTAAGCATTTCATTGATAACCTTTGTCTCGGGCTTTGACTCGTCGAGGTTAAGTCCCGATACAAGACCTCTTAAATAAGCGGCTTTCTCAGTTACTGTCATCATAAAAAACCTCCTTATGCTCTTGACATGTATTCGCCTGTTCTGGTGTCAA
>JAEEGL010200368.1_pt1 | contig 20188 bp, 12 predicted proteins | sample 9134231 | NCBI WGS metagenome assembly JAEEGL01 (sample SAMN16246548, study PRJNA631951) | gut metagenome | biome: gut microbiome; feature: rumen; material: fiber-attached | host: Bos | place: Iran: Karaj | collected 2018-10
AACCTGAGGGCGAAGATTTGGGCACACTCTTTGGCGGACAAAGTGTAACGTTATATTTTTATTCTGACAAATATAACGGACAATATTCAGGATTAGACATTACGGTTTCGGTGGTTCTGGATCTTCAATACACCATCACCATCACCGACCTCACGAATGGCAAAATAACAGCAAATAAGACCACAGGATACTACAATGGTGAGGAAGTTACATTGACCGTCACCCCCGACGAAAACTACACACTGAAAAATCTCACCGTGAAAACAGGTGATGTAAATGTTGGAACCCAAAAGAACGACGACGGCACATATTCGTTCACAATGCCTGACGGCGATGTGACGGTGTCGGCGGAGTTCATGCCCTTTGTCAACGAACTCACCATCTACGGCGACAGCGAAGATGAGGTAAAATTCGAAGAAAGTGTATTTGTCTCCAATGTTACCTACTACCGCACCGTCACCCAAGGCATCCCCACCACCATCATCCTGCCGTTTGACTTCACGGCAAAAGATTTTGGCGGAAAGTTCTACACATTCAATGGCGTTGATGAAAGTAAATGGACGGCAGTGATGCCCGAAGTTGCAGCCGACGAGAATGACGTTGTCCACCTTTACGCCAACACACCGTACATCTTCAAGCCAAGCGAAACCGTAGAAAACAAAGGGTTTACATTCAGCAACGTCACCATCCAGCCCACCACTGGCGGCACCACCACCACCATCGATGATTGGGAGTTCCACGGTACATACGAAAAAGTGATTTGGAACGAAGACAAAGACAAAACCAATTCAAAGACAACAACCGATGTCTATGGCTTTGCGGCTGCATCCAAGGAAAACACCGAAGGCGACCAAACCATCGCCGCAGGCGACTTTGTCCGTGCGGGCTACAACGTCAGCATCAAGCCCACCCGTGCCTACCTCAAATACACAGGCGAGAATCAGAACCTCCAGAAATCTGCCCTCGTACTTCCCGACCGCATCAAGGTAGTATTCATCGACAAGGAGACCGCCTCCGTCATCGACGACCCGACCGTAAATCCGTCGGCAGACGAGGACGGCGACATCACAACCCCGACCTCTGAAATCCAGCCCACCGCCAATGTAAAAGTATGGTCGTATGACAAGACCATCTTCATACAGTCGCATCCCGGCACGGATTACCGCATCATCGATGCCTCCGGCCGTCCCCTGCGCACCTCCACCACGCAATCAGACCGCGACGAAATCCACCTCGGCGGCAAGGCTGATGGCATCGTGATAGTTATCATCGGCGGCAAGGCGTATAAAATCAGATACTAAACAATAATGTTTCGCCGTAGGGGGCGTACCACATGTACGTTCCCTACATAAATAAAAAAAGCAAAATGGAAAAGAAAACCTACACAACACCCGAAATCGAGGTAATTGACCTCGACAACCAGCCCGCACTCCTTGCAGGAAGTAATAACGGCGCACCGAAGTACTACGACGACGGCGAATTTAATTAATCCTCCCATTGTCGCCTTTCGCGCACCACCACGCAATCCGATTGCGAGGTACGAACAAAACGGATACATTACAGCAATGTATCCGTTTTATTCGTTTAAAATGGTTTTTATTATTTTGTAAAATTTTCTAATAAATTTTGAAAAATTTCTGGCCGAAAGGCCACTCACTTACCAACCGCCTTACGGCGGGAAATTAAAAAAAAATTTGTTTCAAAATTTTTGTAAGACAAATTGTTTTCTTTTGTTGTTAACCTAAGTTGAAATGTGCAAAAAAAAAATTTTTTTGCACGTTACAAAATATAATTGTAACTTAGCACCCGACAAATTTATAACAATAAAGAGAAAACAAAATGTTCCTTATAGCAGACTGTGGGGCCACAAAATGCGATTGGGCTATCTCAGACGGCAACAATGTCAACATATTTTCCGGCGGCGGGTTTAATCCCGTTAATGCCGGCAGCGACGCTATCGAAAAAATTGTCGCTCAGACCATGCGGGGAAACGTGGATTCCGGCACAATAGACTGTGTATATTTCTACGGGGCTGGCTGCATAGGCGGCGATGCGTCCGAAAAAATACATAACGTGCTCGCCAAATTTTTTCCGGCGGCAGAGATAAACACGTACAGCGACTTGCTCGCCGCTGGCCGCGCACTTTTTAAGACCGACGACGGCATCGCGGCGATACTTGGCACGGGATGCAATTCGGGCATATACACCAAGGGAAACATCACCGAACATATCCCGCCGATGGGCTACATCCTCGGCGACGAGGGCAGCGGCGCGAGCATCGGCAAGAGGCTCGTCAACGCCATCTACAAGCGCGAAATCCAGGATTCGTACCGACAGATGTTTGAGCGCGAGTGTATGCTCAGTTACGACGACGTGATATACGGCGTGTATAGGAACGAGTCGCCGTCGCAGTTTTTGGCGAGCCTTGTGCCTTTCATTAGCGACCACATCGGCGACAATATTTTCCGAAACATTGTGCTTACCGAGTTCGACCTGTTCTTCAACCGCAACATCATCCGTCTCAACCGTCCCAAAACCTACGGAATCGGTTTTGTAGGCTCTATTGCCTCCACATTTGCCGAGATTCTGAAGGACGCGGCGCGGTTTCACGGCTTGTCTATCTATTCAATAATACAACGCCCGATCAACCGCTTGGCGGAGTATCACAACGAAATCAAAAAACAATAGAATGTTACAATCAATATTGGCAGTAACCGGCAATCCCGCTTTGCACAGCCTCAGCCCGGTGTTGATGAACGCCGCAGCGCAATATAACGGCATCCCTTGTAGATACCTCCGCTTGCCTGCCGAATCGGCGCAGGAGGCCATCGACGTTTTCAACGCGCTCGATTTGCGCGGCATGAATGTTACTGCGCCCTTCAAGCACGAGATAATCCCGTTGCTCGACCACCTCACCCCCAACGCCACAAAAGCCGATGCCGTCAATTGCGTCTATCGTCGCGACGGTGCGCTTTGGGGCGACAACACCGACATTACCGGCGTAGAACTCACGCTCAAAAAATATCCCGAATATATCGCTCAGGGCAAGATGCTCGTAATAGGGTCGGGCGGCGCGGCGAATGCAGTTATCATTGCGGGGCAAAACCTTGGGCTTGAAGTTACCGTGGCGGCGCGCAACCAGGAGGCACTTGCCGCGTTAAAACAAAAATACAACGTCCTCTCCACATCGCTCAAACACATCACCTCCACCATAAACAATTACCCGATTATCGTGCAGGCGTTGCCGTCGGGCGCGGTGGTTTTTGACCCAAACGTCTTGACAGCCAATCACGTAGTTTTGGACGCCAATTACAAGGATTCTATTTTTGAAAAACCGGCGGCTAAGATTGGATTTAATTTCCTTTCGGGCAGGAATTGGCTTGTCAATCAGGCGGTTCCAGCGTTTAAGACTTTTGCGGGCTGCGACGTGGACGCATCGGTGATGTATGATGCGCTTGATAATTATCACCTTGATTATCAGGGACGTATAGCGTTGGTAGGATTTATGGGCGTGGGCAAGACAACTGTCGGACGCGAACTCGCCTACGCGCTCAACTACCGTTTTATCGACATGGATCACGAACTTGAACGCCGTGAGGGAATGTCTATTACGGAGATATTTGCCCAGAAGGGCGAAGAATATTTCCGCGAAATAGAATCTAACCTTCTTCTCGAATATGCCGACGAGGTTGACATCATATTGTCGTGCGGCGGCGGCACGGTAAAGAGTGCCGAAAACCGTCAGGTGTTGCGCGACAATTTTGTAACACTGTGGCTCTACGCCTCGGCTGCGTATTGCATTGACGGATTGGACGTTAGCAATCGTCCTTTGCTTCAATGCGACAACCGCCTCGAAGTGGCTACCCAAATGCTCCAAGAGCGCATACCGCTCTACGCCGACAGCGCATACGGCATCGTGAGCGTGGAAAATCTCACTAAAAAGCAAACCGCAAAAAAACTCTATGAACAAATCGTTAACACCTTCGGCATTTGACGCCGAACTCCAAATACCGCCGTCAAAAAGTTACATGCAGCGGGCTGTGGCAATAGCGACGCTCGCCGACGGCAGCACGCGAATCTGCAACCCCGACCAAAGCAACGATTCTCTCGGCGGACTCAGCGTATCGCGCTCGCTTGGCTGTGAGGTAGGGGAGGGGGACGGTTTTGTGATAATCACGCCCCACCAAAATCCCGCCGCCGACACCGTGGACGTAGGCGAGGCAGGACTTGGGCTAAGACTCTATACGCCAATATGTTCGCTGCAAGGCAAGGCTATGACGGTAACGGGACACGGCACATTGCTCTCGCGCCCCGTCAACGAAATGATAGAGCCTCTCGCCGCGCTCGGCGTATCGGCTACCCTCACCAATAATTGCGCCCCCGTACACGTGCAGGGGCAGTTGAAAGGTGGCGGCACGGTGCATATCGACGCATCAAAAAGTTCGCAGTTTTTGTCGGGACTATTGATTGCGCTCCCAAAGGCTCAGCACGACACCACGCTTATAATAGACGCGCTCAACAGCCGTCCATACGTGGAGATGACTATGGAAATCATCCGTCAGTTTGGCGGCGTGATACACAACGACAATTTCCGTACAATCCGCATCCCCGGTAATCAGCATTACAACCGCCCCGAATATACCGTGGAGAGCGATTGGAGTAGCGCAGCGGCACATCTTGCTGCGGGTGCTATTGCAGGCAAGACTATTGCCAAAGGTCTTAATATCAATTCGTTGCAGGCAGACAAGGCGATAATTGACGTTTTGAAGGCTTGCGGTGCGGGAGTTGCGGCGGAGGGTGGCGTTGTTACAATTACCAAAAACGACCTCCAAGCCTTCCATTTTGACGCTACCAATGCGCCCGACTTGTTTCCCGTGTTGGCGGCGTTGGCGGCTAACTGCAAGGGCATCAGCGAGATAATTGGCACCGACCGCCTTATCCACAAGGAAAGCAACCGTGCCAAATCTATCGCCGAGGAGTTTGCTAAGATAGGCATCAATGTTGATATTAGTCAACAGAACAAGATGCTTATCCACGGCGGCAAAATCCATGGCGGCGTTACCGTATCGGCGCGGCACGACCACAGGATGGCGATGGCTCTCGCCGTCTGCGCCCTCACAGCCGATTCGCCAATAGAATTGGAGGACGCCGAATCGGTGGCAAAGTCGTATCCCGATTTTTGGAAAGACTTGGAGGCTGGCGGAAGCCAATTATGAATTATGCATTATGCATTGAAAAAAAATGTACAGCAACAGGAAATATGTTATTGCTCTGATTTTCATTGTGATAGCGTTGATATACATCTACAAACTCTTTTCCATTCAGGTGATGGATTCGAGTTACAAACTATCGGCGGAGAGCAATGTGTTCAGAAAAGTAGTCGATTATCCGGCGCGAGGATTGGTTTTTGACCGCAACGAAAAGTTGCTCGTCTATAACGAATCGTCCTACGACCTTTTGGCAGTGCCAAACCGCGTCCCGGAGTTCGACACGGCAGATTTGTGCGCTATTCTCGGCACGAGCGTGGAGAGTTTCAAGGCGGAGTTTCAGAAGGCCATCAAGCACTCGCGCTACAAGGAAAGCGTGATTTTCAAGCAGATACCCAAGCACCGTTATTCGTATTTGCAGGAGAAGATGTACAAGTTTCCGGGCTTTGAGGTGCAGAAACGTACCGCCCGCAAATACGAATACAACGCCGCCGCGCAGGTGCTCGGCTACGTGCGCGAGGCAGACCCAAAATACATCAAGGCAAATCCGTATTATAAGCCTGGCGACTATGTGGGCGTTGCCGGCATCGAAAAATCTTACGAGGAGCAACTTCGCGGCAGCAAGGGCACCAAGATTTTCATCGTGGATGTCAAAAACAGGGTGCAGGGCAAGTACAAGGGCGGCATTTACGACACTGCGGCTGTGGTGGGGCTTAATGTGCAATCCACGCTCGACATAGATTTGCAGATGTATGGCGAAAAGTTGATGCAAAACAAGGTGGGCAGCATCGTTGCCATCGAGCCTTCCACGGGCGAAATTTTGGCTTTGGTGTCGTCGCCGGGTTACGACCCAAACTTGCTCGTGGGCAGCGACATGAGCATCAATTATCCCAAACTTTTGGCAGACCCATACAAGCCGATGTACAACCGCGCTCTTATGGCTTGTTATCCCCCCGGCTCCACCTTCAAGACCATCAACGCGCTCATTGGATTGGCGGAAGGAGTTATCAACACCACTTCGTCCTTCCCCTGCAACGGCGGATATAGGCTCGGCAATCATGTGGTCAAGTGCCACCATGGCGGCTCGTTGGACCTCGTAAGTTCCATCCAGCACTCGTGCAACGCATATTATTGCTACGAGTTTGTCAAGATAATTGGCGACCCCAAATTTACGCGGGCAGATTCGGCGTACAGCAATTGGAGGAGGCGCGTGCAGTCGTTTGGACTTGGTACAAAACTCGGCAGCGACCTCAACCAGGAGTCGGGCGGCATCCTGTATTCCAAGGATTATTACAACAGGTTTTACGGCGAGGGGCATTGGACGGGACGTACCATCATATCGCTCAGCATCGGGCAGGGCGAGTTGGGATTTACCCCTTTCCAAATATGCAACGCTTGCGCCACTATTGCCAACCGGGGGTATTATTGCATCCCGCATATAGTGAAGAAGGTGGAGGGGGAGGCTATCAATCCCAAATACACCGAAAAGCACGATACCGGCATTAAGCGCGAATTTTTTGAGACCGTCATCCAAGGCATGTATCAGGTTTGCGAGATGGGTACGGGACGCTCGGCGCGTGTGCCGGGCATAGAAGTATGCGGCAAGACTGGCACGGCGCAAAACCCCCACGGCAAAGATCACTCGATTTTTGAGGCGTTTGCACCCCGCGAAAACCCAAAAATCGCCATCGCGGTATATGTGGAGAACGGCGGTTTTGGCGCCACATACGCCGCCCCGATTGCCGGTCTGATGATAGAAAAATATCTTACCGACACGGTAACGCGCAAGGACGTGGAGACGCGGATTTGCAATGCAAATTTGCTTGACCCAAATGCGCAGATGAAATAGGAATGAGGAGAGAGAAAAGAGGAGAGAGGAAAGAGGAGAGAGGAAAATCAAAAATCAACAAATCAATAAATCAACAAATCAATAAATCAATAAATCAACAAATCAAAAATCAACAAATCGAAAAATTGAAAAATGAAACAACGCGGAGCAAATATTTTCCGGTCGCTTGATTGGATTGTTTTGTTAATCTATTCGATGCTGCTCTTTATGGGGTGGTTCAATATATATGCGGCGTGTTATGACGACACGCACGACAGTATATTCGACTTTGGTATGCGCTATGGCAAGCAGTTGATATGGATAGGGGTGTCGTATGTGATAGTGATTCTCATCATGGCGTCCAACTTCCGGCTGTATTCTGTGCTATCGTATTTCATATATGGCGTGATGATTTTGCTGCTGATGGCGGTGCTTGTGGTGGGCACCAAGACCAACGGTGCGCGGTCGTGGTTTGAGGTGGGCCCCATCAAAATCCAGCCGGCGGAGTTCGCCAAATTTGCCACGGCTTTGGCGTTGTCTAAAGTGATGTCGGCGTACAATTTTGACATCCGCAAACTTCACGATTTTATGATGGCTGTTGGCATTATCTTTTTGCCCGCCATACTGATTTTGTTGCAACCCGACATGGGCTCTGTATTGGTGTATTTCAGCATGATATTCGTTTTTTATAGGGAAGGGCTTTCGGGCATTTTCCTATGGCTCGTGGTGATGGGCATCGTTATTTTTGTGAGTACGTTGCAGTATCCTCTGTTGGCGGTGATAATAGGCTTGGTGCTGGTGGCGGGAATATGGTTTCTCGCCTTTGGACATTCGCTGCTCGAAGTGTTGATAGGGTGGGGCGCAATCATCGTGATGACGGCGTTATTGTGGGTTGTCAACCATTTCGCATTGCACGACCGCTTTGAACTTCACAAAATCATTGTGGGCGCGAGTGTGTTGTTGCTGCCGGGGGTGTTGATATACAGTTATTTCAAACGGTCGTGGACCACCTCTTTTATTTGGGCGGGCATGTTGGTGATGTTTGCCGTGGTTTTTTCGGTGGATTTTGTGTTCAACAACATCATGACCGACCACCAGCAGACGCTTATCCGCGTGTTCCTCGGTCTGGAGGTGGATCCGCGTGGCACGGGCTACAATGTGGAGCAGAGCAAGATAGCCATCGGTTCGGGCGGATTGTATGGCAAGGGATATTTGCAGGGTACGCAGACCAAGTTTAATTTTGTGCCGGAGCAAGCCACCGACTTCATTTTCTGCACAGTGGGCGAGGAGTGGGGCTTTGTAGGCTCTACGGTGGTAATTATACTGTTTATCTGCCTTATACTCAGGATAATCTATTTGGCAGAATTACAACGTTCTCCATTTGCGCGTATATATGGATACTGCGTGGCGTGCATCTTGTTTTTGCACGTGGGCATCAACGTAGGCATGACGATAGGTCTTGTGCCGGTAATTGGTATTCCGTTGCCGTTTTTCAGTTACGGCGGCAGTTCGCTGTGGTCGTTTACGATACTTCTTTTTATTTTCATAAGGATGGACGCATCACGCGACGAACTCCTGTAATCAGCAATTTGAGTAAGTCAATCTGATGTCCGATTAGCACTTGAAGCCGATCAGAATGATGTCGTCGGTCTGCTCTGTGTTGCCGTCCTTAATCCATTTTTCGATGGTATCGTTGAGGATTTCGCGCTGCTTGGCAGGCGATTCGGTGTGGATTTTGAGGAGCAGGGCGCGGAGGTTCTTGATGAGGAACTTGGAGTTGTTGGCACCGCCAAACTGATCCTTGTATCCGTCGGAGAACATGTAGAACCACGTGTTGCCGTCGGGCTGGATAGCCACCTTTTTGTATTGGAAATTATCACCGTAGAGTTGCTGTCCGCCGATGCTCTGCTTGTCGGCCTTGTATTCGGTGAGTTCGCCGTTCTGGATAACAACAAGTTGGTTTTTCGCGCCCGAATATTCCACGAGGTGCGTCTTCTTGTCTATCCTGCACAGAGCCATGTCCATGCCGTCCTGGTTGGCGGTGGTGTCTTGTTTGAGAGCCTTGCGGATGCGGCGGTTCTGGTTGGTGAGTATGTCTTCGGGCGAGGTGATGCCCTCTGCCACAATTTCCGTTAAAATCTGCGAGCCTATCATGCTCATAAACGCGCCCGGAACGCCGTGTCCCGTGCAGTCGGCGGCGGTGATGATGACGCACTGCTCTGTCTCGGCGTACCAGTAATAGTCGCCGCTCACGATGTCCTTGGGACGGAAGAGTATGAAATGGTCGGGCAGTACGGCATTTATCTTTTCCTCGATGGGGAGCATCGCGCGTTGGATGTTTTTGGCGTAGTTGATGGAGTCGGTGATGCTCTTGTTTTTCTCGGTGATTTCCTCGTTTTTCTCCATGATGAGTTGGCTCTGCTTGCGGATTTCGGCGGTGCGTTCTTCCACAATTTTTTCGAGTTTCTCTTTGTCGCGGACGAGTTTCTTGGTGTACGCCTTCACAAACGCCCAGATTAAGAATCCGAATACCAATACATACAGGCATTTTGCCCAGATGGTGAGATACCACGGGGGAAGGATTTCAAATGTTATCTTGGCCTCCTGGCTCTCAACGTTGTACATGTTGATAGCCTTTACGTGCAGGGTGTATTTGCCTGGGCTGAGGGTGGGGTACTCCTTGTAAGTTTCGCTGCGGAAGTCGGACCACTCATTGTCGTTGCCTTCGAGGAACGATTTGAACCTGATGCTTTCGGGGTGTTCGTAACTTGTGGCTGCAAATCTTACCCTGATGCTGCGCTTGTCGTATGGAAGCACGATTTTTTTGCCGGTCTCGTTGCCGCCGTAGATGAGCGAGTCGTTGTAGGTGTTTTCTATCTTGTGTATCAGTGCGTTGTAAGGCGCGTCTATGTCTTTGACGATGCGGTCGTCGTAGAGGACAAAGCCGTCTTTGTCGCCAATGATGTAGCAGCCGTCGCCAATGTATCCGAAAGAATTGATGTGGCTCATGTATGGGCGGAAGATGCCTTCGGTCATTCTTGCCGAGGTGTCGCCGAGCATGGTATGACGTTCGAGATACCAGTATTGTATGTTTTCGTTGCGCTTGTTGGTAACAACGTGCTTTACCCAGAGGTTGCCGATACGGTCGTTGTACATCATGGAATATACATTCTTGCCGCCAAAGGCTGTGTTCATCTTGGGATCTTCAACGAACTTGTCAGAATCGTTGTCGTATTTGTAAAAACCGTCCAAAGTGCCTATTCTAAGCCCGTTGCCGGTGTTGAACACGTAGTTTTCGAGGTCGGATGGCAGTCCGCCTTCTTCGGCGTTGTATTTTTTGTAATAGACTACGCTGTCGTATGTCTCGTTGAATTTGACCCTATATACGCCCCTGCTTCTGTCTGACCCTACAAATGTGCCGTCGGCATCTTCAAAGATGTGGCTTGTGTATTCGTTGAACCCAAGCGCGGCGGCTTTGTAAGTCCATACGCCGTTTTTCTTTTCGTAGATTGAGAATCCCCTTTGCGCACAGCCAATGATGATGTTGGGATTGCCTCGCGGTATTGCAAAGTTGCGGATGCTGCGCGCATCCTTTTTGTCTTCCAGGTTGCGGAGTACGTTGCTGGTGTCGATGGACGATATGCCTTGTGTGCCGCTGGCTATTACAAGGTCGGATATTGTGTCGAGTTTCCAGATGGAGTAGCGGCCTTTGGGGTCTTTGATTTCTTTGAAGAATTGCGAGTGCAGTGAGTCGCGCTTGATGTGGAACACGGCGTCGGCACCGATATATATTTCGTCCCTTGTTTGCAGTACGCTTCTTATCGGGCCGATGATGCCCGTCTCCGCATTGGAATACCAGGTGAACGGCGAGTAAAGGTCGAGCATTATGATGCCGTTATTGTTGGTGGTAATCCATATCAAATTGTTGTTGTCCACGTATATCGACGAGATTGCGCCGTTGAGCCCTTCTTGCCTTACAAGGTTGAAGTTGCAGTCGGTAACAATGAGTCCGTTCCACTTCGTGCCCAACAGGTAGTATTTGCCGTCGTTGGTTTTGGTGAAACAGTTGATGTCCTCTATAATCTTGTGCGACAACGGAACATTGGGCTTGTATAGCGAGTCGCCCTCATAGAAAAACACGCCTTTGTCGCTGTTGACATTGACAATGGCAAGCCTTCCTTTGTTTTTGTCGATGAGGCGGATGTTGGAGCCGGCATCTTTAAGGTGGTTGGCGTCAATGAGTTTGCCGTCTTTGAGTTCCTGGATGCCGATGTCGTTGATTACAACATATACGTGGTCGTCCACTTGGTAGGCGCGGTATCCTGAGTTTGGTTTGGGAGGGATGATGCTGATAGTGTCGTTTTTGAGGATGTATATGCCGGATTGCGCCGCAAATACAATGCCTTCGTTGCGGTCTATAATGATGTCTTGTACAAAGGCGCAACTGCGGGATTCTTCCGGCAGTTTGTCGAGGAGGCTTCTGTATTCGTATGCGCCCGCCTGATTGGTTTCGAGGACGCCGAAGTCTGCGCTTGTGCCTACGTAGAAAGTGTTTGTGGTGGTGTCGATGGCGAGAGACCTCACAGCGGATTTTGTGGTGGTCTTGATGATGTTCCAATTGATGCCGTCAAAAATTACCACGCCGCTTGCGTTGCCGAAATACATAATCCCGCGCTTGTCCTTGATGGCGCAGTAATACTGGTTTTCGGCATCGTTGTCGGCCTTTGTGTAGTTTATAGAATACAACTCACCGCCGCGCTTAATCTGCGCGTTGCCCCATACGGGGATTGTTAATATGATGATTGTCAATAATATCGCTATACGTCTCATGTCTTGAGTGTGTGTTTGTTTCAGTTGGTAAAATTACAACTTTTATTGCAAATAATGCTCCAAATGTGAAAAAAAAGTTTTTTGAAACAAAAAAAGCCCGTAGAAGCATCTCTACGGGCTTTTTGATAGGGGGAAAAATGGTGTTAGTTTTTGTAGTAGAATTTGCCGTCGGCGGAGAGGAGCATGTATGCCGGCTTTTCCGACATGGTGGTTGCCGAGTTAAGGTTGTCGTATGCGCCGGTGATGTTGACGGTCTCGGCGTTTACTTTGAACGCTTTGATTGCCCTCACTTCGTCCTTGGAGTTGCATACGTTGGCGGCGATTGCGCTGCCGTTGGTGGTGATTACTGCTACGTCCGACTTGGATGTGTATGTCTTGCCGTTGACGTTGAGGTCGGTGTAGTTGCAGACAATCAGGTAGCCCGCCGCGCCTTTTACTACGTCCGCCACTTTGCCCTTCAACTTGAAGTACGGGCTGAAAGACGACTGTTTTTCGCCGATGACGATGGTTTCGAGCACGGCGTCGTCGTCAGATTCGGTGTCGTAGTTGCCTTCCTTGCCTTTGTGTACTACGGCAACGGTCTCGCTGATGTCGTCGTAGGTGAAGGCGACGGGGCAGAGGGTGGCGGTGAGGTCGGTCTTGGAGATTTGCTTGCCGTCGTTGTCCATCTTGAGCACCGCGCTCTTGATTGTGCCGTCGAGGTTGTTGGTTACAAGGGCGAGAAATCCGCCTGTCCTGATGGGGATTACCTGTACTACGGTGTTGCGTCCTTTGGGCGCGAGGGTGATGTCCTTGCACCATGTGAGCATGTCTTCTATTTCGTTTTTGGCTACGAAACCTACGGAGGCGTTGTCGCCGGTCTTGCGGTAGCCCGCCACGTAGCGGATGCCAGTGCCGTTTTTGCAGGTGTAGGTGGGGGTGTATTCGTCGGCTGCCGCCTCCTCAAACGACACTGCGGAAGGCGCGGCGGCGATGGTCTTGCCCTCGTTGTCGTAAGAGATGTCGGCGGGCGCATACTGCTCCACGGTGAAGGTCTTGAAGTGTTCGAGGTTTTTGGCCTGGATGTCGGCGAGTTCCTTCTCCTGCTCCGTCTTGTACGACGATGCAAATTTGTCTTTGTCGCCGTAGAGGTTGGTGATGGTCTGCTCGTGGAGGGCGAGCGACTTGTTGTTGATGCGGGAGTCGAGGGTGCGGAGGTTGCCACGGCACGTGCGATCCATCAGGTAGAGGTCGTAATAGTAGGTCGCCTTGAGGTTGTAGTCGTTTTTGAAGGCGTCGGGGTTGTCGATGTTGTTGGTGGAGCGCAGGGAGGCAATCTGGAGGTTTGCCTTTGCCGCCTCGTATTTCATCGCCGCCGAGAGGAGCGATTCGTAGTCGTATTTTTCGGTGAGGTTCACGAGTTTGTTTGACGGGGCAACGGTGAGGATGCTGTCGGTCTCCGCCTTTTGTTTTTGGAGGGCGGCTACGCGGGCGCGCAGAGCCTTGATGTCGGAGTCGGAGTTGTTTTTGATGTCGCTGATGTTGCCGTTGAGGATGCTGTTGGCCTCCTTCACCCAGCCTTGGTAGTCCCATATGGGGATTTTGGGCTGGATGAAGTTGCTGGATGTCAAGCCTTCGAGCCTGTAAGTGTTGATGGGCTTGATGTCGAGTTGCTGGTTGTACTGCTTGATGGGGTAGTTGGCGAGTTCGTTTTTGAAAACGCCGAAGCACAGCATCACGCTGTCGAAGTCGTTGGAGAGTTTGCGGAGTTCCTGGCGGAGTTCGTCGGAGTTGGTAACGAGCAGGTTTTTGTAGTTGCTCTGGTGGCTCACAATCTGCTTGAAGGTCTCGGTGCAGGTGTTGTATTTGTCGATGGCGAGGTTGAAGTTGTCGATGATCACTGTAACATGCTCCTCGTATTCCTTCACCTTGTCCATGATGCCGTTGATTTTTTGGAGTACGGCTTCTTGCGTTACCGTCTTTGCGCTGCCTACGCCGAGGTTGGCGTAGAAGGCACTGTTTTTCTTCACCTCCTTTTCGTCGGCCTGTATTTTGCTGATGCCGAGTCCGAGGTAGAGTTTTGTGTTGTAGATGAGCTGTTTGACGTAGTAGTAGTTGAGGAATGGGTCTTCCTCTTGCAGCCATGCCCATTGGATGAGTCCGCTCTGTATGTATGTGTTAGCAAATTCGGGCATCTGCGACTGAAATTCGCTGAGTTTCAACAGCGTATGCTCCGCCGGCTCCTTGCCGAGACGCTCGTAGATGTCGCTGTATTTTAGTTTGCGCTGTGCGTGTGATGTGGCGCATATCAGGGCTGCCAAAAGCAGTAATATGGTCTTTTTCATGTTAGTAGGGTGTTTATTGGTTGTTTGTGCTGATTACTTTGAGTTCCACGCGGCGGTTCTTGGCGCGGTTTTCGTCGCTGTCGTTGGGCACGAGGGGCATTGTCTTGCCGTAGCCTTTGGAGATGATTCTCTTTTTGCCGATGCCTTTGGTGATGAGGTATTCTGCCACGGAAGCGGCCCTCTGGTCAGAGAGTTTGAAGTTGTAGGCGTCGCTGCCGATGTCGTCGGTGTGCGCCGACAGTTCTATGCTGATATCGGAGTTCATCTTGAGGTTGTCAACAAGCCTGTCGAGTTCTTCGTAACTGGATGCGTTGAGGGCGGAACTGTTGGTCTCGAAGTTGATGTTCTGTATTTCCATGGTAACGCCTTCCTTCATCTTCTTGATTTCCGCCACGATGGTAACGCTGCCGTCGAGGTTGACCGTCTCGTCGGATGTAACGGAGAAGTTGGAGATGTCGTCGCCGAAGGAGAGGTCGCCGCCCAAAGAGAGGTCTTGTCCGCCGCCGAGGTCAAAGTCGGCGTTTTGCATCGCGTTGCTGCGGCGCATACGGTTGAGTTTTTCTACGGCGAGGTCTTTGGCGCCGAGGGCTGTGGTCTGGTTGTAGAGGGTGTAGCCTTTTTTGGCGATGTTCACCTGGTAGAGGTCGCCCTTGCGGAGCCAAAACTCTGCGTTGCCGCTGTTGTCGGTGGTCTTGGACGTTGTGTATTTGGATATTGTGGAGATGTCCACGATGGATACGTCGGCGGTTTCGCCCTGTTCGAGACCCCTTACAACTACTCGGAGCAGCGTCTTGCTCGATATGAGTTCGGCGTCTTTCTCTGCCGATTCAAACAGCACTACCTGCGAGAGGTCGAGGTTGAAGTCGTAATCTAAGAAAAGGTCTTTGGTGATGTGGAAGTCGTAATTTTTGCCGATGGGGAGCGTCATCTTGTAGCGTCCCGTGGCGAGCGACGTGGTTTTGATGGTGGTGTCCTTGCCGTTGGCGTAGGTGTGGATGTCGGCTTCGAGCGCGTCAAACATGTCGGAGTCAAACACGTTGAGTTGCAGCGTGAGGCTGTCGAAAAATGGGAAGTCCTGCTTGTTTTCCTGTTGGTTTGGCGTGGTCTCCACGATGTTGTGCGAGTAGCCGGGGTGGCTGTAATCGATGAACAGCGGCGTCTTGTTATTGAGGAAGAAGTCGTACTCGCCCGTTACCTCGTCGCTCTTAAACTGTGCTATGGGCAGCGAACTGAAAGCGTCGTTTACCTTGATGTCGGTGCCGAGTGGCTTTTGGGTGTACTGGTTGTAGGTCTTGCCAAGATACCTTGTAACAGGCTGGTGCATATAGTTTTGCGGCAGCAACGCCTTGACGAATGATGATGTCTTCTTTGCGCCGAATGAGAAGTAGAATTGCTTGGTGTCGTAGTCGTATGTGGGTCCGAAGTCGTGGTACTGTCCGTTGAGCGTGTCGATGGGTTTGGGAATCACCCATGTCTTGGCGTCGGGGCGGAGGGTGTAATACAGGTCAAAATCGTCCCTGCCGTCCCTGCGGATAGACGAGAAATAGATGGTGCGGCTGTCGGGTGCCACGTATGGCGCGGCATCGCATCCGAGGGTGATGGGTTCTGGCACGTCTTTGGCGCGGGACCACGAGCCGTCTATCTTGTGGGTGCTCATGTAGATAGTGCCGCAACGCGGGTCGGGGATTTTGACGCCCTTGGCTGCCTCTCTGATTCGCGTGAAGTATATCGTGTTGCCGTCGGGCGCGATGGCGGGGTAACGCTCGTTGTAGGCGGTGTTGATGCTGTCGCCGAGTGCTGTCATCTCGCTCCACTTGCCGTTGACGCGGCTGATTACGTAGATGTCGGTGTTGCTTTTGCCATTGTCGGCGGCAAAGTAGATTTGCGAGCCGTCGCCAGAGAGCGAGGGTTCGAGGGGCAGGATGCTTTTTTGCTCGATGATGTCGTTGAGCGGGTTGGCTTCCGAGGGGTTGACAAATTCGCCGCCTTTCTTGGTGAACGTCAAGTACCTCGTGAGCCCTTCTTTTTCGTAGCCCACTATGGCGTGCTGTCCGTTGCCGGAGATGTTGGCAGACACCACCTTCGCCCCTTCCGGGACGGGGAAGGCGTCTTGGGCGATGATTTGCGCCGAGCCGCTGCCGACCGCCATCACCGCTCCCAATGTTAGGGTAAAAAACTTTTTTTTCATGGTTTTTAATGGTTGTTGGTAGTATTGTTAATTATGCCGCAAAGGTACGGAAAAAAATACCCGAAAGTGTCAATTTTTGTGAGTTTTTTTTGTATATTTTTGTGGCGTTGATTAAGACGCAAGACACATGGAACACGGTTTTTTGATTTGAATGGTATGGCAAACCGCCTTTGGGGGATTTCGAGGCGGTTTGTCAGTTTTTTTGGTTTGATTTGCGAATAATCCTTGCGCGTCCAAAAAATTATCTTTACCTTTGCCGCCAATCAGCAAAAAATAAACAGACCGAAAAAACAAAACCGAAATGGACAAGTGCATAAACGACTTTTTCCGTTCCCAAAACCTTTTGCATGGCGACAAGGCAAGCGACAAACTCACCATCGTAACCGCATTGCACCTTGCCTCTGCCTTTACAAGAATCAATGGATGCGGCATTTATATGGTTGACTACGAAAAAAAGAAGGTTTTCTTCATGTCTGACAACATCGTAAGATGGTGCGGCATCCCGCCCGAAAAAATAGACTGCTACGACGAATATGTGAAGTGCGTCCCCGACAGCGACTACAAAATGCTCATGGAAATCAACGAGGCCGCCTTCAAATATCTCCAGAATCTGCCCGACGACGAAATCATCAAATATACGCTTTCCTACAACTTCCACCTGCACAAACTCCTGATGCACCAGTATTTTACGCCCGTGGTGGTGGCAAACGGCGTTATCAAAATAGGACTCTTTGCCCTTGCCGTGCCGTCGGAGCAGGAATCGGGCAGGATAATAATGCGCAGGTACGGCGACCCCGATTTTTATGAATATTCCCGCGCAAAAAAATGTTGGGAGCATCAAGAAGGCATCGTCCTCTCCGACATCGAGCAAAAAGTGCTGTGGCTCTCTGCGCAGGGCAACACCGTGGAGCAGATTGGCGAGGTTGTCCACAAGTCGCCCGACAGCGTGAAGACCTACAAAAAACGCCTTTTCAAAAAACTCGGCGTATCAAGCATCAGCGAGGCGTTGATATACGCCATCAACAACAGGTTGCTGTGAAAAAATTACCCGAAAGTGTCAAATTTTGTGAGTTCTTTTTGTATATTTTTGTGGCGTGAAAGCAATAGTGCTTTTCGCTAACCCATCAATATTCTATAAAATGAAAAAACGAATACTGAAACTAATTGCATTTGCGGCATTGATTGCCGTGATGCTTGCGGGCATCGCCGCCTGCGAGAAGGAGGAGCCTCGTCCCTCCGACAATGAGAACGAGACCGCAGCCGTGAACCCACAGGAGACCGTAGCGGACGACGGTGTTGCTGGTGAAATTACGGTAAGATTTCGTCGGCACAATAGTCATTCAAAAGGTTTGGTGTGTGGAGATCAGCACGATTGGATTGAAACGGATAAGGCTTATTTTATTGAAGACAAGTCAAAAACTTTTGAGACGATGAAAGTTTACCGACAATCTGATCCCACCAAGTTCTTCTATATAATGACGACGAACTTGGACATTCCCTATCCCTATGATGACTATATGCAAAACAAGCCGCCGGCACCAATCATGTCTGATTGTTGGTTCTATGCCAATGATCCCGCTAATATAGATACTTGCGGTTGGCTCTATACGAGAGCCGCTGTTTCAATCATGCGTAATAAAATCTATATGGAGTTGCCTATGTATAAGGATGGAAAACCTATGTTAGGGAGAAGAACAAAGGTTCGTGGACGGCTTCCAAACAATAGGGATATGGCTGATCTATTGGAAGTGGCCAATGAGATGGATATGTTCAAGTATCACGATGTATGGGATTACGCCGATGATTATGAAAAGAATTCGTATTATGATGCGTTTGTTTTCGGATTAGGCGATGCAAATCCCAGCGATGCAAAACATTCTCTTGGCGGTTATCGCGACAAATACACCGTCAACGACCCGTCTGATAGAGCCATTCTACGAGAGAAATGGCAACTGCCAGATAATATTCTCAGGCTACTTTATACAGGTTTTTTTGCCGAAAAAGGTTGCTGTGGAAGATATTGGATGGCAGAGTCCAACATCTGTAACTTTCTCCACATAAATCGTTGTCTGTTGTTTTGCGACGAGGAGGAATGGAGGACAGTATTCATGCTAAGTGGACCTGTGGAAAAAAATCATCCCGATTATGGAATGTCAGTTCGTTTCGTATTTGAACCAACTTTTAAGTAAAATTTTGGCTGCACTATTGGTACTTTGTTTTGCGGCAAGGGTATCAATGGCGCAGCTTGAATTTTCCAACTGGATTGTAGGCAAACATACCATCCTACACATCGAGCCAGACGGGAGCAGCAGACTTGTAGATGATGATAAATTCGCGGTCAGTAATAATTTTCTTATCTCAAACAATAATGGGGAGGTTGTCGTGTCAGTAAGGTTCAGACCTATGTCCTTTGTTTATAGTAATGGCGACATTCTGTTTTCGGAAAACGTTAATGAGCACACATCCGCCCCTTTTATGTTTAAGAGTCCCGATTGTGCGTATATTTACATTTTGCATAATACATACACACGCGAATTAACAGACGTAAACCTTTTTGTGTGCAAGACGCAATTTCGCTGTTATTGTAAAAATTTATTGGACTATACGGACGAAGGTCGTGATATTTTATTGTATGAAGAGGTTTCGCAGTACAGTGGTAGAGATTCGTTCCATACTTCGGTAGAGCGTCCTTTCTATTGTGCGCAGTCAAGTTCTGATGGCAGGACTGTATGGGTAATACTGAAATGTCAGGAAGACAAGTTTGTAATCGAAAGGCTGGATGGATACAATATTGTGGAAACCAAAGAAATACATTATGACTTAAATAATACCACATTAACGGGAGTTGGCACCATGACAACCACTTTCACAGCATCTGACGACGGAAAGATATTTTGCGATCTTTTTGATGCTGCAGGTGTCCTATGTATTTACTTTAATAAAAAGGAAGGAAATATAGAAGGTCATTCAATATTTGATATATCATCGTTGAATAAAGATATGGAAGTGTCTTCTTCAGGCAAATATTTGTATTATATTTCGGGGGAAAAAATCTACCGCCAGAGAATAAGCGATATGGAGCAGGGCGTGTATAATGCGGAACTTGTTTCCTCTGAGGCTCAGGCATATTCTGCAATGCAATCAAATCTAAAAATAGGGATTGATGGTAACATATATGTGCATACAGGGAAGGCGGAACTATCTGTGATTCGTGATTCTGAAAGCGAGAAGCCACGACTTGAAACATTATATGCTGATATTCCCGATGCGTATATCGTTTTTCCTAACTATTTGCGCACGAATGAAACATTTGTTTGTAATGTGTCTTGCGATAAAACTGTTAGTTTTTATTATATTGACGCAAAAAATGAAGTAGGAAGTTATAAATGGGATTTCGGCGATGGGTACAAATCTGCGGAATCAAATCCAATACATATTTATGCAGAGACTGGGGATTATAACGTAACTCTTGAACTTGTCCTTAAAAATGGGCAGCGCAAAATTGTTCCGTCAAAGATGATTACAATTAAAGAGATGAAAACTCCCCAAATTATTTGCGAATAATCCTTATGCAAAAAATTACCCGAAAGTGTCTTCCTCATGCACTTGCCGTCGATGGCGATGATTTCGAAAGCGTCGCCGTTTTTTTTCAGCATGTGGCCCTCGACAAACTTCGCCATAACATCTGCAAATGCCTGGCTGTCAGTGTTTTTCGACACTATGCAAAGGGTTGGCTCGGACGGCACTCCTTTGTAGAGTATGCCCATTCTGCGCAGTGCGGCAAGATTCGCCTTGCCAAATGCAATGATGT
>JAEEGL013071553.1_pt1 | contig 20188 bp, 18 predicted proteins | sample 9134231 | NCBI WGS metagenome assembly JAEEGL01 (sample SAMN16246548, study PRJNA631951) | gut metagenome | biome: gut microbiome; feature: rumen; material: fiber-attached | host: Bos | place: Iran: Karaj | collected 2018-10
CTTTTCATAGAAAAGTAGTCGTTTTTACTTTTGTAGTATGGCAACGACACTTCAAAATAACCTTCTGGCGTATTACTTCAGCAGCCAGCTGCCCGACCTCCGCTGGGAGACGGACAGCGAGGCCTTGACGGTATCGCTGTTCTGCCCTGATGGTGGCAACATCCTCGAGGTGACGTTGACACCGACGGCAAACGTGGTGAAACTGTGGGAAGTTCGTGAGGCCGTGGAGCGCAGGATGCGCCACCTCAACGTGTCACACATCCCGCTGTTCGTGCGTTGGAGGGAGGCTGGAGAACAGACGTTCTCACAGGCCAATGTCATCCATGTGTATTACTGCAACCTGAACATCTACACCAGCTGCAGTGAATGGATGATGACCCACTTCTTGACCACACTGGAGAGTAAACCGCTGCCGGCGCCAGGCGCAACGGAAAACCTGTTTTTCGTGCACCCGGTTCCTGTGGCTGTTACTCCCGAGCTGCTGGCGACATGCCGCCTGACCACTGGTGAGGTGAGGGTGATAGAACTGGAGGAATACTTCAGCGAAATCCCTGCCAATGGTACCATCGTGCGACAGGTGCTGTGGAGCCTTAACAACGTGACCACCGCCGCCATGGAGGCCGAGGAGACGGTGGAAGAAGTGATTGGCGTGACCATCCGGGTTGAATCTAGAGTGATGACATACTACAAGCCGGCGATCCCTGCAGACCAGGCTTTCGTGTTTGCGAATGCCTTTGGCGTGCAGGAGACGGCCTGGCTGAATTGTGTGACGGTCACCAAGACGAAAGATGCCCGCAAGGTGGCATCCGTCGCCCGCCGTGCCATGCTCTATGACTTCGACCAGAGCGTGACACACGAGGTGGAGACGTCCCCGCTGCCGCTAGAGGTGGCCCACTGGCTTGCCCAGCTGGTGACCAGTCCCTGGACATGGTTGGGCAATGGCGAGCCTATCATCATCACCGATGGCGATGCTTCCATCAGTGACGATGCAGCGGTAATGAACAACATAAAATTCACATGGCAGTATGATGATGCCCGTGACGTGATGACCATCGACGGCACCGACATCAACATCTTCCAGCAACCTCCGTTCAGTCATCAGTTCGAGTAATGGCACAGTCTATCCACATATCGACAGCTCGCAAGATGCTCGAGTCGGGAGATCCGGTGGACATCGCCTTCTGGACAAAGGACGGCGACCTGATCGAACTGCATGACGTGGTGGGGTTGAGATACAACTTCAGGTCGGGCACCCACAACATCAAAGTGCTGGCCTCTCGCCAGATTCGCACCATCCGCGATGTGTGCATATATCAAATTAATGGACTAACAGTTTACCTATGAGCAAGAATACTGGATATGAGAGATTCATGGTGCCGAGCATCCACGACATTCCCGGGGTGCAGGCTAAGGCTGCTTTTCTGAACGTCAACAGCAGCAGCGTGTTCCGTGAACAGGATATCGATGCCCAGCCTCTTGGCGACCACGACTATTATATGCCGTGGGGCATGGATAACGCCATGCCCTATAACATCATGGACCTTATCGAGAGCGACGAGACGGTCTCGACCTGTCTGATGTGGAACTCGCAGATGTGCTATGGCTCGGGCCTGCACTATAACACAGAGAAAGCCTCCAAGAAGGTGACAGACGATGTGGACGAATGGACGCTGGAGAACTCACTGCCCACCTACTTCCTGGGAGTGGCACAGGATATGAAGCACTGGGGCTTTGCCATCAGCGTGATTATCTTGAGCAAGGACCGTAAACGCATCTCGCGCCTCATCCGCAAGGAGGCGTGCTATTGCCGCTTTTCCCGTGCCAACGAGAAGACCGGCATCATCGAGAAAGTGTATTACGGTCCATGGCGTGAGGCAGTGGTGGACATCACGAAAGTGGAGACCATCCCCCTGCTGAATGAGCTGAATCCCTGGGGCGACCTTCAGGCACGCCTCAAGGATCCAAAGAACAAGGATGCCAAGTTCGCCATCGTCACGCGTATGCCGACCAGCGACCACACCTACTACCCGATTCCCTATTGGGCAGCGTTGTTCCGCTCTGGCTGGTATGACATCAAGCGACTCATCGGGCTGGCCAAGAAGTCGAAGATTCAGAACAGCTCGCCTATCCGTTACCTGGTGGAGATTTCGGACAAGTACTTTGAGCGCCTGTTCCGTCAGGAGGGTATCACCGACCCGAAGAAGCGCCAGGAGCGCATCGTGGCCGTGAAGCAGGAAATCTTGGACTTCCTGTCGGGTTCCGAGAATTCCGGTAAGACTTGGTTTGCCAACTTCTACGTCTCGCCCGATGGCAAGGAAAACCACGAGGTGATGATCACCCGCATCGATGACAAGAAGGAGGGCGGCGACTGGGAAAGCGACATCCAGGAGAGCGTGAACATGATCTGCTTTACCTTCCAGGTGCACAGCAACCTGGTCGGCTCAGTTCCGGGCAAGTCGCAGATGAACAACTCGGGCAGCGACAAACGCGAGCTCTACACCATCGCCCAAGCCCTGCAGAAGCCCTACCATGATTTGATGTTCCTGGTGCATCGCATCATCATCAAGTTCAATGGATGGAAGAATGTGACGGTTGAGGTGCCCTTCATCCAGCTCACGACGCTCGATGAAGGTCTTGACGCAAAACAGGTACAAATCAACAAGAATACCGGCAATGAAGATAATAACGACTAACGAGCTACTGATGGCGCTGGTCCCCAATGTGGTGACCACGGTAGAAGGGGAGCAGACCCTTTTTGAGAAAATCTCTCCGGAACTGCAGGCTGCTGAGGACTGGGTGGCCCGCACCTTCACAGGTGATGACATCCTGGATGATATTGCAGCCGACACGACGGGAACGCTCTGGCAACGTGTTGCCGGCATCATCGTTGAAGACGCCCTGCATCGCGCCATCCCGTCTCTTGACCTGGTGCTCACGCCCAATGGCTTCGGCATCGTGAGCAACCAGAACCTGGCACCGGCATCCAAGGACCGTGTGGAACGTCTCATCACCAAACTGGTTGCCCAGCGTGACAGTTACATCAATCTGCTGATTGATGACTTGAGGGTGCTTGCTGAATGGCAGGACACTGAGCAATACCAGTGGTTTGCATCGTCGTTGGTCTCATGGCCCAAGGCTTGCGTGAACACTGTCGTTGACCGCCCGCGTGAGGGTCAGCAATGGGACATGTTCCTGCAGTTGCGTGAACGTGCCATCCTCATCGAGGATGCCATTGCCGAGAAGTGGATCAGTCCGGATGTGATGACACAGCTGCGCACTGAGCTGCTTATCGTCAACAATGCCACTGTTCACCAGGTAGCCTTGAAGGTGCGCTCTTGCGTGTTCAATGAGTTGCGTGGCATGCCTCGCAACCATTGGGACCTTGACCGCATCGTGAACTTCATCCGCAACAACGGCGACATCTTCCCCGACTGGGCCACCAGCGAGACGGCACGCCTCTACAACGCGCCCACCATCTTCCGCAACAAGAAAGAATCAACCGGTTACTTCTTCTGATCATGGTTCCCGTTATCCACCTCAATATGCCCAAGTCGTGGAGCGAGCTGGACGACCAGCAGCTCTACTACGTCTATGGCTTGATAGCAGACAACCTGAGTGGTGCACAGATGCGTACGCTCTGCCTGTTCCGCTGGGGGCATCTTGGTGTGGTGTGCCGCTATGGCGAAGGCTACCTCATCAAGCAGGGCAAGGCCGAATTCTACACCGATGTGGAGCATATCGCTGCAGCCATCTCATCGCTGAAGTGGCTTGAGGATGTATCACCCAAGCCTGTCCGCATCTCTGTCATCAAGAAGCACGAGGCTGTGGATGCGGTGATGAATGGCGTGCCATTCGAGGATTATCTGACGCTCGAAAACCTGTACCAGGGATTTCTCAACACGACGCGCCACGACCTGCTCAATGAGATGGGACGGCTGCTGTATGATGGTGAGGAACTGATGTTCGGCCAGGCTGAGAAGATGAACATTTTCTTTTGGTGGACATCGCTGAAGGCGTTTTTCGCCAAACAGTTCCCCAACTTCTTTGTTCCGGCATCGGCACCGCAGGGTGGCAACCTGCTTGGTAACACCAAGTCCATCGGTGCCCAGCTGCAGGAATCCATGAACGCCCAGATCAGGGCACTGACCAAGGGCGACATCACCAAGGAAAAAGAAGTGCTGGCCATGGACACATGGAGGGCACTGACTGAGTTAGACGCACTGGCCCGTGAGGCCGAAGAATGGAAGCGAAAATATGGCAAATCTTCTTGATAAAAACTATAATTGGGATGCAACATCCTACTTCCGTGACCTGCTGCATCGCAACAAGCTGGCTCGTGAAAAGGGCTACCGCTTCGCAATGGTGAGCGGGCTTGCTGGACTGGAGGAATATATTGAGCAGGCAAGAACGGCGACTGCTGCTGTCTGCATCAGCGAGATTTCCCCTGGCTATACCGAGATGAACAACACGCCGCACACCAGGCGTGTGAAGACGGTCTTCATGATGAAGCGTCATGCTATCAATGACATGAAGGCCCGACAGGCGTGCATGGATGAGATGCGGGAATTGTTCCGGCAGATGATGTCGGTGCTGTTCAAGGAGCGCACCAAGATTGAGCAAGGCATCCTCTATCTGGACTCGCGTGTCTCCTTCCAGGAGATTGAACAGTACTTCGCCATGGGCTGCGCCTGTGCTTACTTCCAGGTGGCCTTCGACGTATATACCAACCTGGTTTATCGCCCTGAGGAATGGCTGAACGACTGACAGAGCAACAGGCGCTTCTTGAACGCGAGAAATACATCAATGCGTTCAACGATACGATGGTGAAGATCTGGAAAGAGCAGATTACACTGCTCGGCGTGATCGACACCGGCGCTCTGCTTGAGTCTCCCATAGGCATCCGCTGCGACAAGAACGACAAAATAACGGCTATCACCCTCGGGCAGTCCTTCCTGGAATATGGTCTTTGGCAAAACTATGGCACTGGCCGAGAAACGCCCAGAGGCAATCCTGGTGACATCGGGCGAGACAAGGTGCGCCAAAAGCGCCCATGGTTCTCCCGCAAGTTCTACGCCTCTTTCATGAATCTGAAGGACTTCATGGCTGAGTCGGTAGGACGTGAGTTCCTGGGAGCGGTGAGCGACGCACTCGACAGCGACAAGATGCGCCGCAATAGCCGGTACTATCAGACGCATTAAATGACAATGTGATTTGGAATGACATAATTTTTGGTGGGTCAGGCTGCGCGTGAGCGTCGCCTGTCTTTTTTGCTCATAACTCAGTCGTTTATCTTTGTCAAAAACAAATGACTAAGATATGAGTGACATAAGAACTAGAGCTGTTGCCGAGATTGATGTGAACGGCAACGCTGGCCAACAACTTCAGAAACTCAAACAGCGTGCCGATGACTTCCGTGATGCCATCGCCAAAGCCTATAAGGAGGGTAATGATAAGCTGGCTAATAAGCTGACCAAAGATCTCAAGGCCACTAATCGAGAAATTCGCACCATGCAAAACGATATGGTCAATGTTGAGCAGACGCTGAAACGTCTCGATAAGGCCACGCCCAAGGAACTACGCCAGACGCTGCGCTCTCTCGAGAAGGACTTGAAGAACATCGAGCGAGGCACCAAGGCTTGGGACGAGCAGACCCGAAAAATCCGTGCTGTCCGTGGCGAACTGGATAAGGTCAACAAAGAGATGCGCGAACATGACTCGCTCATGGGCCGTCTCAATGGCACCATCAACAAGTGGGGCATGTCTATAGCCAGCGCTGTAGCTGCTTTTACTGGTCTTACTATGGCTGGACGCCAGGCTGTCAATGCCTATGCGGAAATGGACCAGGAAATGGCTAATGTTCGCAAGTTTACCGGCATGACAGCAGAACAGGTGGCTGCCTTGAATGAGGAGTTCAAGAAGATGGACACCCGCACCAGCCGAGAGGATCTGAACAAACTCGCTCAGGAGGCTGGCCGTTTGGGTATGCAGTCCCAAGAGGATGTGATGGGCTTCGTGCGTGCTGCCGATAAGATTAACGTCGCCCTTGATGACCTGGGTGAAGGCGCAACGCTTACCCTCTCAAAACTGACCACCATCTTTGGCGATCGAGAGCGACTGGGCGTTGAACAATCGCTGCTGTCCGTCGGTTCTGTCATCAATGAATTATCCCAGAACTGTACAGCTTCAGCACCCTATCTTGCTGAGTTCGCCAGCCGCCTTGGCGGTGTCGGCGCTCAAGCCGGAATGACCACACAGCAGATTATGGGTATTGGTGCCGTGCTCGATACCTACAACCAGAAAGTTGAGGCATCGGCAACGGCGTTGTCCCAGGTGATTGTTCGCCTTTATCAGGATCCGGCGAAATACGCCAAGGTCGCTGGGCTCGATGTCAAGGCCTTTGCTGACCTGTTAAAACAGGATGCCAACGCTGCGCTCATCCAATTCCTGGAGGCGCTGAATAAGGCCGGTGGAATGGATGTGCTTTCGCCGATGTTCAAGGATATGGGCGAGAACGGTGCCCGAGCTGTCGCTGCCCTGTCAACGCTGGCCAACCATATCAATGAAGTAAAGAGCCAGCAAGAGGTGGCCAACCAGGCTTTTCAAGAGGCTGTGTCCATCGATAAGGAGTTCAATGTGCAGAACACCACCGTTCAGGCAGGACTGGAAAAAGCGAAAAAGAGCTTTAATGAAATGGCTGTGGCTCTTGGTGAGAAACTGGTGCCAGTGATGCGATATGCCATCACCGGCTCTAGTGCCATGATGAGAGCGTTGTCTGCCATTATTGACTTCGTGGTCAAGTATAAGGCAGCGCTTATTACACTCACAGCAGCCATTGTTGCCTATACTATAGCTGTCAAGGCTTCGGTTATCTGGACTAAAGCACAGGCAGCAGCCCAGGTGATTGCAAAGGTGGCAACTGTGGCATGGACAGCCGCCACACAGATTGCCGCTGCTGTTGTCGCACTGCTTCAAGGCAATCTCAAGAAGGCTGCAATGGAGATGCGCATTTTTGCGGCAGTCATCCATGCAAGCCCTATAGGATTGCTTGTGGCAGGTATTACTGCTGCAGCCGCTGCACTGGTATTGTTTACTCGCCGGACGAGTGATGCTGCTAAGGCCCAGAAAACACTGAACGACATCAAGAAGGAAGCGGCCAAAAGGATGGTCGAGGAAAAACAGAGAATCGACACCCTCATGGCTGCAGCTGGTAACTTGAATCTTACTTATGCGGAGCAGCAAAGGGCGGTTAATGAACTTAATAAAATCATTCCTGGATTCAATGGCAATATCGATAGGTCCACTCGCGCATTTACCTATAGCGAGGAGGCCTTGAGAAAGTACAACAATGAGTTGCTTAGGTTGTACGAGATTCAAGGTGCCAAGGATAAACTGGCCGAGCTGGGCAAACAAAAGGCCGAATTGCTCATCAAGAAGCAAGAGACGGAAGATGCCATCAGACGTGAACAGGCGAATGTCCCCGCAACACGGCCACAAACATCTCAAGGTAATGCTGTTCCTGGTGGCGTGGGCGCGGCTGTTGGCCATAGCTCGATGCTCGCTAATCTTAGATGGGATTTGAACTCTATCGAAGACGACCTCAAATCGGTAGATGCTATGATGAAATCCATCACTAAAGCCTATGGCAACGACTTGCAAAGACAGGCCGTTGCCGCTCCTGGTGTTGCCGAGAGTTCTATTTCTGGTAGTGGCTATTCCGGTGGTGGCTCTGGTTCTGGCTCTGGTGGTAGCGCTGCAAAGCCCGATAAGTTTGCTGCCGAGAAATCATGGCGCGAGCGCGAAATTGCCCTCAATAAGATAGCCTGGATGACAGGTGAAAAAGACTTTGAGGCTTACACCAATCGGATGCTGGAGATAGAATCTCAGTATCATGCGAAACGCCTTCAGCATACTGACCTTGAGGGCAACGAGCAAGTAACCATCCAAGCCGAATATCTCGAAGCTCGGAAGAAGCAGCAAGAGCAGTTCGACAAGTGGACAATCGAGGAGGAAAACCAGGCTTATGCCGACCTCAAACGGCAAGCCCAGGATGACTACCTGCAGAAGCGCATCTCTACTGAGACCTACAACATGGAACTGGAAAATATAGAAATGGCCCACATGAGGGCTATGGCTTATATTACCAGGGAAGGAACTGACGAGCGCAAGAAGGCTGAAGATGCCTATCGGGCTGCCCTAGTCGCTGATCAGTTGAAGCGCCAAAAGGAATATGAGGACAACATCAAGAAACACCAGGAAGAGCTGAAGAAGGTCTATGACTCCTACTATATGACTGATAAGGAGCAGCGCGTCCAGCGCTATGCTGCTACCAAGCTGCTCATCGATGAGGTCTATAAACAGGAACTTGCCAAGGTGGGCGAGAACGAGGACAAGAAGTCCGAGATTCAGAAACGCCATGCTCAGGCATTAAAGAAACTCTACGAAGAAATCTATGGCGACACCCAGGAACAAGCCCGGTCTCTCGAGGATTGGCTTGGTAAAGTTCTTGACAAGTTGTTTGGTGAAGGCACTTGGGGAAAATATGGCGAAGCCATCAAGAGCATGTATGCCTCAATCGCATCGGCGTTCTCCGGCCTTAACCAAATGGCCGATGCCGAGAACGAGTTGCGCATGGCTCGACTGCAGAAATACTACGAGCGCGAGATTTCGATGGCAGAAGGCAACGCTTATAAGGTTCATCAACTGGAGCGCAAGAAACAGAAGGATGAAGCAAAGCTCAAGGCTGAGGCTTCCAAGCGCCAATTCGCTCAACAGGTAATATCCGCTGTTGCCGAAACGGCCCTTGCTGCCATCAATGCCTATGCTTCTGCCTCTAAAGTAAGCTGGCTGTTGGGACCTATCGCTGCTGCCATGGCAGTAGCCGCCGGCGGCATCCAGATTGCGGCCATCAAAAAGCAACAGGCGGCATCCCTGGCTCAAGGCTACTCGCAGGGTGGCTTCACCCCTGATGGGCGACCTGACCAGCCTGTCGGTGTGGTTCATGCCGGCGAGTGGGTGGCCAGCCAGAAATTGCTGAAGAACCCGCAGACGCGTGCTGCCATTGACGCCCTGGATGCTGCCCAACGCAATAATACCATCGGGCGACTTGGTGCCGCCGATGTGTCGAGAACCGTTACCGCTCCCTCGGTACTCGCTGGCGCAGCTGCCGACGGAACGATGGAGCGCACCATGGTCGCCATGGTGGCCGTCATGTCCCGCTATGGTGATACGATGGAGCGCTTGGGTGACCGGCTTGATGAGCCATTCGTCACTGTCAACACCGTGACCGGCGACACTGGCATCAAGCAGGCCCAAGATGAATATCAGAGACTGCAAAACAACACCCTACCTAAATCCAAAAGGAGATGATTCTGCTTATATCAGGTAAACCTGCTGCCATCAAGCAGGGCTCAAGTTTTGAGTACACGTCGGATAATCGGCTGTTCGCTGATCGTGATGACTACACGATGAACATTGAACTGCCGCTCGACATCAAGGCCAATGCCGAAATCTTTGGCAATATCAACCGCAAAGATGCCGACATCGAAACGATATACTTCGATGCCGAGATTATAGCGGATGATTGGCACAAGACGGGCGCCGTCGTGCTCACCTCCATCACCGACACGATGGCCAAGGTGCAGTTTATTGCCGGACGTTCCTACCAGAATTTCTACCCGGCCTTCGATGACACCTACATCGATGAGCTGGATTTGGGCTCCATCCCTACATGGTTGCCCAACAATATCGCAGACGCCCAGGGAGGTGGAAACAACCGCAATGACCGTCCATCGACACGGCCAGGCGGTGCAAGGCCTCGAGGGGATTCTGCCCCGGTTGATTCGGTCTATATCTCGCCCGAAATGGCTTGGGGTACCGGTGATATTATCGCCTTGCCATGGGTCAATAATTCCAGTGGCAACATCCAGAACAGGGCTGACTATGATGTCTATGGGAACTGGACATGGCATGTCAGACAGACGGATGAAGACGATACGGAAGTAGTGCGTGGCCTCTCGTGCCAGATTCGTCTCTACAAAATTGTGGAGCTGGTATGCCAAGCACTCGGCTACTCCTTCAGCGCTGAAGGTTGGAGGGATAGCGACTACTATCACCTTTACTCGTTCAATGCTGTACCCTATGCCTGGGGTGGCTGCAGCTGGGCAGATACACTTCCCCATTGGTCCATCAACGAGTTCTTTGAAAACTTGGAGAAATTGATGTTGTGCGAGTTCGACATTAACCACAAGGATAAGACCATATCATTTTCGTGGAGTAACGAAAATGTTGCCAATGCAGGCACTGTCGCCATCGAAAAGATTGTGGATGAGTTCCAGACATCAGTCTCTAAGGAGGACGATAGCCAGTACCGGGGATCAAGAAATATTGGCTATGCCGATGGCGGGCATAATATGTCCAACATCTATTCCTGTGACTGGTACTTTCACAAGAGCAAGGTATGGGTGACAGAGTTCAACACGCTGTTTGAGCTGGAACAATATCTTGGTGCTAAACCTAGAACCTGGTTCCATGGTGAGGCTGTAGATATCATTTTCTATGCCAAGGATGTTGATAATTACTTCATCCCTTATGTGACGGCCAGATACCTTTATGACGAGCGCCAGCACAATGATGTGATGAAATACATCAACATCTATAGGCTGTTGCCGCTTAACGCCTACGGCAACCGCATCTTTGACGATGAACGCTGGGACGAAAAAGAGGAAATCGGCATTGTCCCCGCCTGGCTCGACCAGACGGATAAAGGCTGGATGGTGTTCTTTGAGGCTGGAGAATTGGACAACACTTCTTCTTCCGGTGAACAATATAAGAGCAGCTATGATGGCCATGAGACGCCGAACAACCAGGGCGAAGTCGAAGCAGACCAAATTCTCCAGTCGAACAAGTTCCGACAGATAAAGGATGGAGAAAATGACGGCAGCACTAACTATTCCACGCTGCAGGTGGGTTTCTGGTATGGACTGAAAGACCCCGTTTACAATTCACCCTACTTCCTGCTGAATGAACCGCCACATCCGTTCCTGGATGAGTATGAGGTGAAGACTTCAGCAATGGCCAATGAAGTGATGTATTTCCAGAGCTTCTATTCGCAGAGCTCTTATCATCATGGCAGCCTGCGATTGAACAGTGACCAATATGGCCAGGGCGCACGACTCGCCCAGACCATAAAGATTGACAACCGCAAAAAGTATGAGTTTTCCTTCCTGAGTGATGTTCTGCCCGATGTCCGGGCCATCTTTATCATCCGTGGCCACAAATATCTTTGTGCATCTATCAAGACGGACATCAACGAGAACGGCATGAGCGAGCTCAAGAAGGGCACCTTCTATCGCATCCTAGAGTGAACCTTCCCACTGCAGCACCTGTTCATTGGCCCGCTGCAGGTGCCTCGTGTAAACCTCAGTTATGGCCAAGGAACTGTGCCTTGCCTGGTCTCGAACAGCGATGCTGGCGATGTTCCTGTCCAGCATCTCGGTGATGCCGGTGTCCTTGAGGCTATAAAACTGCCATTCGGGACGCAGGCTCAAAGCTCGCCTCACCACCGCCCAATGGTGCCTGAAGATAACAGGGTCAACCTGATGATCGCCGGGCTTGAGGTCAATGGAAAAAAGGAAATCTTGACTGGCAGCATGGAAGGTGCCCAGCTCTATGGCATGCGCCATCACCTTCTTGGGGACGGTCACCACCATGGTTTCTCTATTCTTGGCTGCATCTGCAGGGATGGTGATGGTCCCTGCCTTGATGTTGAACCAACCCACCCGAAGCCTGGTCATTTCAACCGGTCTGATGAAACAGTTATAAAGCAGCTGGCAGGCGAGCAGGAAATAAGGATCATTATCTTTCAACCAGGTCGATATCTGCTTGACCACATTGGTGGGAATCACCTGGCGCTTCTTGCGCAGGTGCTTCTTGTCAATGTATGGGATGCCATCCGTCGGGCGAGTTGTTAAGTAACACTTATCAACTGCCCATCCACAAAAGTTGCTCATCCATGAAAGGTAATTGTTTCGTGTCTGGCCTCCATTGTCACGCTCGATGAAGATGTAGTCCAGGAACTCGACGATATAAGCACGGTCCAGCTGATACATATAATATATAGGGTGCTCCTCAACGTACCCCCTCAGGTTCTTCAGGTAGGACTTATAACCGACGTAGGTCTCTTTGCGATAGTTCCCGCTGGAGTACATCTTTTCAATGTATCGGTCATAGGAGTCGCACACATCGCTGAACAGGTGAAGGTCGCCGATGTCCTGGGCAATCCATGGATTCCAACCGCGCTGCAGCTGGGTAGTCAATCGACCAATGACATCACGGGCATAGGACCGGCGCTTCATGAGCGACTTGATTCTGTTAATCTTGATTTTCTTTCGCCTGAGCTTCCCAAGGGCTGGGTCAAAGGCATAGAACTCAATATACCATTCAGTTCCTTCCCTTAGAACTGGTAAGGTAAATTGCTTCACATAGTCGGTGTTACCGCGCTTGTACGGTAGTACAGAGGATTTAGAATGTTTGTTTGGCGTCAACATTTTTTTTGATGACATTTCTTCGAAACGCCACCTGTTGAACAAAGGGCCAATAACGGTTAGTCCCGATTTTGTCCCGGCTATTTAAAAGAAAGTGGTCTAACTTGCTAACTCGTTGCAAGTTAGACCACATCGAGTCGGGGTGAGAAGAATTGTTCTAGCACAGGTGGCATCCCCTAAATTATTGATATTCAATCTCACGAAAGGGCCGATGCAGGGGCAGATTTCACCCATCTTGTCCCGTTATTGTCCCGATTTGCTGGAGGAGGATTTGGATGGTACGCTCCTTTTCTGCAAGCAGTTCGCGCAGCGTGGCGACCTCTCCAGGAGTGATGTTCAGCTCCGCTCTGGCATCACCAATAAGTGAATTCGCCGAAACATTTTGCACTTGCACTTGCTCTGATTGTTCAAAGATGTGCGCTGCAGAAAGTCCAATCACTTTACATACTTTGTCAAGACTTGAACAACGCATGTCTTCCAACTTGAACATCCGAGTTAAATAGGTGGGTGATACACCTAATTTCTCGGCCACATCCTGCTTAACAAGATGGTTTTCCTCGATTGCCTTTTTGATTTCGTTTCCGATATGTAACATAACTTCAAAGGTTAAAAATTGCTAAAACGTTTGAGTTACTTAATATATTAGTTCGAGTTTCAAATTTTATATTTACATTTGCGGTTGTAAATGTACAACAAAGAATGTAAATACACAAAATTATGACGAATCAAACTACAGAAATTAGGAAGGACTCTGTTGCTCTACGAGACTTTATTCAGAGCCATTCAAAGAACGAAATCGTGGTGATCTACGATAAGATCTGTGAGGGCTGTATGGTGCCTCGCTACACGATACATAACTGGATCAGGGGACTAGCTAGAATTCCCGAATTGCACAAGTGCAAAATTGAGGAAATTTTTGGAAAATCGATTTTTGACAAACTCGAAAAGTGCGAAAATTAACATGGACGTGCTATCAAATATCGAATTTTACACCTTCAATGATGAAGCGTGGGTGCATTTCGGCGACGGCAGGGCCGAGAAACTGACCGAGAACCATGGCGATATCATCTCTGCTATATACGAGATGATCGAACAGTTTTATCCGGCTGCCTTCACCGCATTGTGCAAGGAGTACGAGCGCTGCATCCCCAACATGTCCTTCTATCGCTACCGTATTGCAGTGCGCTTCATCAAGTGCAACTTCGGCGTGATTGACAGGACTACCGACATCGATGCCGCTGGCCGTATCCATCTGGAGTGTGTTCCATGCCCGCTGCGTGGCGAGTGCAAGCTGGAGAATGTGGTGTGCCGCCCCGAGTTCGCACACAACCTCAGCGATGCAGAGATGCGCGTCATGCGTCTGTGGCACCAGGGACTCAGCAAGGAGGAAATCGCCGAACAGTTATACCTGTCGGCTCACACCGTTAACAACCACATCCGTAATGCCTACTTCCGTCTTGGCATCCACTCTAAGGCCGAGTTCGTGAAATATGCCGAGAATAACCGTCTATTCCAATGAGCGAGTTTTATGATAATAATACTGTCAACCTGCTGAGGGCGCAGGCCGACATCAGGAATTGCATCCCTGGTGCCGACCACTCGAAGGCTACATCCTACGTTCCTTGCCCCAAGTGTGGCAAGGATGGCAAGAATGCGGGCCTGTGCGTAACTCACAATTCCAGGAAGAACCTTGCCAAGTGCTTCAGCTGTGGCTTCGTGCTGAAGGACGCGCTGGACGCCACCATGTATTACCAGTTCAATGAAGACCGCAAGCATTTTGCTGAAGCTGTTAAGGCGACTGCCGATGCAGCTGGCATCTTCATCCAGAGCGAGAACGAGCGCCGCGTGGCCGTGACCAAGAACCACCGCAAGCAGATCGCCAAGTCGTTCTGTGAACGCCAGCTGGAGGCCAGTGGCCTCACGGTGGAGGATGTGATGGTCAAGAGCGTGGAGATTGTCAAGGGTGAACGCCTGGAGAAGTATGAGCCCGCCATGCGCAAGGGCAGCATCGATAAGGCCGGCATCGTTCACCCCAGTGATGACGAGATGCTGATCTATTACTATGGTCTTGACGGCTCGATGCAGATGTACCCCACCCGTGGGGCTCGTGGTGCGCTGCGCCCTTACATCCGCATCCGCTGGTCCAACCCTTCCCTGCATACTCCTGAAGGCAGCTCACGCGAGAACAAATACATGTCTCCTACCGGTGCACCGACACGCTTCTATATCCCTCAGCGTGTCCGTGACATGTACCAGAAGGAGACACCCATCGAGACGTTGATTATCCAAGAAGGGGAGAAAAAGGCAGAAAAAGCCTGCAAGCATGGCATCCCCAGCATCGCCATCCAGGGTATCTTCAACATCGGGAACAAAGAAGGTGGACTGCCACAGGATCTGCAGTACATCGTGCAGCGTTGCCAGGTCAAGAACGTGGTGCTGCTTTTCGACAGCGACTGGGATGATCTGAGCAAGCAGCTCAACCCAGACGAAGCCGTGGACTACCGTCCTCGCATGTTCTCCAAGGCAGCCATCAAGTTCAAGAAGTATGTGGGCACGATGCACAACGTGGGCGTCAATGTGGACATCTTCTTTGGCCACATCAATGACAACGAGCGCGGCGATAAGGGCGTTGATGACCTGTTGGTGGGCACGCTCAAGGGCCATGAGGATGAGCTGGCAAAGGATATCGACTTCGCCATCCATGCTCACGACGGCTTGGGTAAGTACTGCTCCATCTTCAACGTCAGCACCAACACCGACATTCAGATCCAGGACTACTGGCTGCTGAATGACATCGAGTCGTTCTTCACCAAGTACCAGGACAGGCTGAAGCCGTTGAAACTTTTCAAGTTCAACCGCTTCCGCTATAAGATTACCGAGGATGGCAAGGTGGAACTGGCATCCAAGGTGATTGCCGATAAGGAGTTCTGGACCGTCAACAAGAACGAGAACACCGGGCGCATCTCTGTCTCACTGGAAACCTTCGAGGCCCTGCAGTTTGTGGAGCAGGCTGGCTTTCATCGCATCCACACCGATGACATGGCCAAAGGCGAATATGGCTTTGTCCACATCGAGGATGGTGTCGCCCATGAGGTGGCAGGTAGTGATATCCGTGACTTCGTTTGGGAATATATCAAGATGACCAGCAAGGATCCGGTTGTCCGCAACCATTTCTCTGCCAGGTTGAGCAGCGACATGGGTGCCGACAAGCTGGAGCGCCTGACCAAGATTGAGGATGACTTCGACACCTTCGAGCCATTCCAGCAGCGCTTCTACTTCAAAAACGGCATGGTGACCGTCACACCTGAAGGCATCAAGCAGGACAAGATTATCGATGCCACCGTCTGGGAGCATAAGGTACTCAAGCGTACCTTCAACCGCGTGCAGATCATCCAAAGCGTCGATACCGATCCGGAGACGGGCGGCATCAGTTTGACCTTCACCGAGTCGGGCAAGCGCTGTGATTTCTTGAACTTCCTTTGCTATGCCTCAGACTTCTGGTGGCAGAAAGGAGGCCCTCAGACTCCGCTCGAGCGCAAGGAGTACCAGCAGCACCTCATGAACAAGCTGACGGCCATCGGCTACCTGTTGAGCGACTACAAGTTTCAAACCGAGCTCAAGGCTGTCATCGCCATGGACGGTGAGATGAGCGACGTGGGTCAGAGCAATGGCCGCACGGGTAAGTCACTCATCGGTAAGGCGATTTCCTACATCATTAACCAGGCTAAGATTGATGGCCGCAAGACCAAGAATGATGATGACTTCATGTTTACTGAGACGACGCTGCGCACGCGCAACGTGTTCTTCGATGATGTGCCGGTAAACTTCAACTTCGAGCGCCTGTATGTGGCCATCACCGGCGACTTGAACGTGAACGTCAAGGGCGGCACCCGATTCACCATACCGAGTGAGCGGTCTCCGAAAATCTACATCGCCACCAACCACGCCATCAATGGCTCGGAGTCGCGCAGCTCTCTCGAGCGTATCATCTACATCGGCTTCAGCAACTACTTCAACGATTCACGCCACCCGATGGATGTGTTCGGCCACCAGTTCTTTGATGACTGGAGCCAGGAACAGTGGGACCTGTTCTTCAATCTGATGATTGAATGTGTGTTCCTCTATTTCACGTCGATGCGCGACGGATGGGCACGCCCTGGCCAGGGTGTTATCCTCCCGCCCATGCACGACATCATGCAGCGCACCTTGCGCCAGCAGATGAGCGAGAGCCTCTACCAGTGGGCTGAGGTCTATTTCGACTCTACTGGCTTTGTACTGAACACCCGCAAGCAGCGCGGTGAGATGTTCGGCGACTTCAAGAACCACTTCCCCGATGCCCGTTCCGGCATCAGCACCGCGAACTTCAAGAAGCGCCTCATCTACTTCTGCCAGTTCAAGGGCTACCACTTCAACCCTTCCAAGCTGAACAAGGAGGGCAAGAGTTTCCGCAACTGGATTGCCGACCACCCTGGTGAGAGCTTCATCGGTGGCGACGATAAGTCAGGCGGTATCGAGTACTTCTCAGTGTACGACACCAACCACGCATTACAAGAACCATTCTAAAATCCAAAATTATGTCACAACTAACATTGTCATTCGGCAACCATCTCGAGTTCGTTACGGCGAACTGTGTGGGATGCCCAAAAAGAGACCAGCAAGGCTGCAGGGATGTTGACCCGATGACCTGCCAGCGTGCAATAGATCTGGTCAAGATCCAAAACGAGAAAGGCTACCAGGTGCAGGTAGGCAAGTTCATTGTTACACCCATCGAGAAAGGAGGCCAATCATGAAACGAGCAACAGATAAACATGATTCGGAAGCACTCATCAAGGCTGGTTTCAATGTTAAGCCAGACATGATGTGGAGGCTGACATCAGAAGTAGGTCGCCCGATTACCGTTCTTGAAGATTATAGTCCGGACTCGAACTTATTCTATGCGCCGGCTTTCACGCTCTCATTGCTGCTTGACTCAGTGCCTAAGTTTACATCTTATGGTTGGTTCGCTATAAGATATAGCCACCGTGCTGAAGCATATCTAATAGGATATGTGGATGATGAAGATTCTTTCACCAAAGTATTTGCCATGTCCGACCTGCTCGATGCCGTTGTCATGCTTCTCAGGTGGACGCTGGAGAACCCGGGAGTGGTCACTGTCGGGGAGGCATACATGAAAGGAGGCGAACAATGAAAAAGATAATGTTCAATGACCGCTACGGTTTGACACAGGCCGTGCTTGATGGTCGCAAGACCATGACAAGGCGGGTAATTCCGCTTACCGATGTTGATTGTCGTTACCTTGATACGGCATTTGATTGGGATTTTCGTGAGATGGTAATATCTGACAGATATTCCCGATATAAGGTTAATGAAATCGTGGCCGTGGCACAATCGTACCACGAACTCAACAAAAGCGGGTACGTCGCACCAGAATGGCTTGAGCATACCTGCGAGTCCTCTGCTGGATATAACAACAAAATGTTTGTCCGTGCCGAACTCATGCCCCACCGCATCCGCATCACCAATATTAAGGTTGAGCGGCTGCAAGATATTTCCAATGAGGATTGCTTGAAAGAAGGCATCTATAACTGGCCGGATGGAGACACTTGGACATACGGTAATAGTTGGCATGCCTTCGCTACGCCACAAGAGGCTTTTGCTGAGATGATAGATAAGGTACACTGCAAAGGAACGTGGAATATCAATCCCTATGTGTTTGTGTACGAGTTTGAACTGATGAAAGGTTGTGAGCAATGAAAGTGTATATCAACGGCAAAGGTCCGTTCTACGAGGTGCCCTACTGCTGCGGCGACTGCAAGTGCGGCATCAACTCCAACATGAGAGAGGCTGGTGGTTTGACCCACTGCTCGCTGTTCGGACTTACCAAGAGATATTATGACACACCGCCGAAGCGGTGCAGGGACATGTTTGAGAAGGCCCTGTCCATCGGTGGTGAAGTCGTTTTAGTGGCAAAAAACTAGTTTTTAACAAAAAGAAAGGAGGTGTTAACCTAGGTCAATAAGGTGGCGTGGCTGAAAGGTTTTTATCAAAATGTTTATAAACAAAAGTGTGTTAAATGTATAGTTTTTAAGGAATGTGATACAACGCCATTCGGCAAAATCCACCCTCAAACGAGGTGTCTAAAAACAACAGGGTGGTTCGATTCCACCCCAGCCACCAATAGGCCTCTAGCGATTAGGGCCGAGTCGAGAGTAGCTGACGAATGCAAGCGCTCCGGGTGCAACCGGATGAGACGATGGTGCAAGCCCATCCCTCGGCGACACCACACACGGATAACCACCGTGTTCCCCCGACAAGGATAGTCAAGCTGGACGATAAACGCAGCGTGTTGACTTAAAAGAGTTGAGGAGGCCAGCGGGCCAGAAGAACCTCGTGGGACGTGTCCCTCTCGCTACACATTGACGGTATTTCCCGTTTAATGTGGCGCGTTTCGCTGAGGCCCGTGAGGGTAGTAAGGTATGCCAAAATATGTATTGACATTTTCTAATTCAACCCGGGGGAACTCGTTCCCCCAAAGCAACACCTGGCCCGGGAAGGGCGTAAAACAACCAAAAGTACTAGTCTTCATAAGGAAAAATTTAAAAGTTAATAAAGAATGTTTTTTCATGGATTAAGTAAACACTTGGAGGTCGGCTGCAGGGATGCACCCGACCTTGTTTTTGTTGTCTTTTCGTCTGCCTCAGCCTGGTAGTAACTTCGTGCAGTACAAATTTCGGAACATTATGGATTTATCAGACATCACTAGACTTATCAGCTCGTTGCGTGCACAGACGGCCAGGGACTCCATCACGCCCAATGGCCTTGGCTCGATCCTGCAGCGCATCGTTGATGCCATCTCGTCGATGAGTGGCATCGATGTGGAGGATGAGGAAGCCATCCTGCAACGTCTCTCTGCCGCTGAGTCCAACGCATCGACGGCCCTGCAGGCTGCACAGAATGCCCAGGCTGGTGCAGCGGGCAACGTCATCGACTCCTTCACCCACTCCCAGGATGAGGATGAAGTGTCGCTCTCTATCAAGCAGCATGGCCACTCTGCCAAGCAGGTCGTTCTCCCTGCTGCATCGTCAACCGGTGCCGGTATCATGACCGCCACCGACAAGTCCCACCTCGATACGGCCTACGGCAAGCGTGTCAACCTGATGAGCGCGCCATCCAGCGAGTCGGTGGTAACGCTGACCATCACCTTCGGCGACGGCACCACCAAGTCCGTCACCTTCGTGGGCGCAACCGCCGGAACTGGAGGCAAGGCTGGCTTGATGACCAAGGAACAGGCCGACCAGCTGGCAGCACTCGTGGCTGCTGGCCCTGCTGAGTCGGTCCGTGACGATGCCGGCTATCTGAAACAGCAATACGCTGCCCCGATCATCCTGCGCAACGTCACCGATACGGTCTTCGATGACCTGGCTATCGGCGATGTTTACTACGATAGCGGCCACCTGTTCTACCACGCTGAAGGCGCATCAGGTGACCCGGACATCGGTGCACCTTCCAGGAAGGTCATCTACTACTGCCTGGCAGACCAAACGCTCTACCGCTGGACGGGCTCCCGCTTCGTGCAGGCTGTATCCATCTCGTCAGGCGACGTCACCGTGCCCACCAAGCTCAGTGACCTGATCAATGACATGGGC